>Ga0115006_10000501_pt1 | contig 21284 bp, 14 predicted proteins | sample ArcOceMetagenome_3_FD_88943 | JGI IMG/M metagenome (GOLD analysis project Ga0115006, IMG submission 88943) | Marine eukaryotic phytoplankton communities from Arctic Ocean - Arctic Ocean- Svalbard ARC20M Metagenome | ecosystem: Environmental > Aquatic > Marine > Oceanic | place: Arctic Ocean...
GAAAAACATCGATGTCTAAAAGTAATTTTTCTCTATTTCTTTTTGTTTGACATTAGCCTGAATTAAAATTTTAAAAGGAATTATCGTTCTTTGTAAGTTGAGAAAATAAATAACCCTTTTTTTTTAAAAAATACCCTGAAAAATAATATTGATACAAAGATTTATTTATCCAATAAAAAGTCATCATCTTTTGATTTTGTATAGTTGAACTCAATAATAATTTTGAAAACAAAAATTAATTAATTGTAGGGCGCGATAATAACATATTTGGATTTAAATTTAATGATCAGTGGAAATAGTTTAATTAAATTAAACAATAATACTTTGTCCGTATTTATTCATAAAAAAAGAGGATTTCCCCTCAAAACCGCCATGAATTTAGATGAAAGTTTGAATAAAGAAATTTATGGTGAAAAAAAAATCAATGAATCCTATGGAAATCCTGGAAAAACAAAAATTAAAGAAAGTGAAATAATTGAAAGGGAAAAAAAATTAAAATCATTGGCAGAAGTATGGAAAAGAGAAAGAATCGTTGAAGAAGAATCGTCCAGGCAATTATTCGGGTTTACTAAAAATTCAGAAGTTCTTAATGGTCGACTAGCAATGTTTTTTCTAATAACAGGACTTTTAACCGAGATATGGACCAAACAAACAATAATCGGTCAAATTGATACTATGTTAAGAATTATTGGTTTAGTATAATGTGGAGTGGTGGCCGAGTGGTCTAAGGCGCTGGATTTAGGCTCCAGTCTGAAAAGACATGGGTTCGAATCCCATCCGCTTCATAGTTTTTTTACCATCTTAATACAAACATTTAAATAAATTTCAAGAACTTTTTTATTTAACATGCAACAATCAGCTCAACCAATCCAAATGAAACCTATTTTATATTATAGAGTAAGTTAGTACCAATTAATTTTGGGATCAATAAAAAGATTTTTAAAATTTAAAAGTTTTTAATTTTCAGGTTTTTCCAATTGCGTCTAAGAACTCTTCTAATATTGAAAATTTGTCGATTCTTAGGGAATTTCTCCCGTAAAAATTGTAGTTATGCATTTTTTGTAAAAAAAATTATTTATAATCTTAGGTTAAGTCTAAAAAATTTTATTATTGGTGTAGGTTTTTTTAAAAACAATGATAGGGAAACAAAAACCCTAAAAAACCAAAATTGTCTGAAAAAGTTGAAAAATTTTCCATATTTATTAATTCAAAGTGAATTTAATAAAACCAAAGCAAATTTTTTCCCTGTTTCTTTGAAAAAAAAATTTTTATTAAAAAATTTTTATAGAATTAAAAAAGTTTCGAAATTGAAAAATAGTGAAGAAATTTCGGTTATTATTCCATTTACCAAATTAAGTATTATTGGAAAAGAAAATTATTTTGCACCTCTTACTATATTTAATACTAAAAACGATCATTCATTTTTATTTAAAAATAAAATTAAAAGAATAAATCAACGAAAGACCAATACTTACCAAAAATTTGATAAACTGGTTGATTATATTAAACCTGAAAGACAGCCAATTGTTAACGTTAGTCCTGAAATACATTTATCAAAGGTTCTTTTTAATCAAATTTTAAAAATTTAAATTGGAATTTTTAAGTAAAATCTAGTAAATATATATTAGGATAAATACATTTAAATTTTTCTTATGTCGATTACTTATAGCTCTTTAGTTTCTTTGGAGAAAAAAAGAAATGACCAAGAAAACCGAGCATTTGAATTTTTATCTTTAAATAATAAAATAATTAAAAAAAATAACCAAATAAAAAATACTAGGAAAATAATGGCGCAAAACTATATAAAAGAATTTAAAATAAGGAAAGATATGCGTATCAGAGAAAATAGAATTTCAAGAGATATGAAAAAATTTTTTGTTCCGATAAAACCTACAATTATATTTGCAATAAGATTAAAAGGTATAAATGGGCTACCCCCGAGAAGTAAAAAAATATTGGATTTAATTAGGTTAAAGAAAATTAATAATGGTGTTTTTCTTAAACTTAATTCATCAAGTCTTCAACTTTTAAGAAAAATTGAACCCTATATAGCATATGGTTATCCCACTCCAAAAACAATTCGAAATTTAATAAATAAAAAAGGTTTTGGAAAAATAGGAAAAAGAGGGAAATGGCAGAAAGTACCTTTAATAGGAAATAAGGTAATTGATCAATCATTATTTCAGGTTGGTATTCATAGCTTAAATGATCTAGTAAACGAAATAATTACGGGAGGACCTTATTTCAAGGAAGTGAATAATTTTTTATGGCCTTTTCAATTGAAAAGTCCCAAAAAAGGATATTCAAAACATGGTAAAAATAAAAATATAGCAGAATCCGGAGCATATGGAAATTGGGATGAATCAATAAACGGTTTGATAAATAAAATGATATAAAAATTTTCCCATTATAAATTGAACTACAAAGATTAAAACTGATAAAGTAGAGAATCCTCTTGTTATAAATTTTATTTGTGTAACGTTTTTTTCTCTATAAAGTTATAGCAAGAGGAGATAATTAATCTAAATTTCCCCCAAGAAAGGATTATGAAATAGATAATATCAGAATTTTGGTTTTTTTTTAATAAAAACAAAGTTTAAAAAAATATTATTGGGGACTTTTTTCTCTAAAGGAAATATTAAAAAATTTAATGAAAAGAGTGTCTTGTTAATCCAAGTTCTTTTTGAAAAAGTTTGGTTGAATATAAGATTGTTATTACAGTTAAACGATTTTAAATTAAATCTTTTAGTAGCAAAAAGTTTGCTAAAAATTTTTAGTCTTGAAAATTTAAAACTAACACATCTTTTAAAATTAAGAAGAAGAAGAAAATTATTAATTGCATATTTTTTTATTGAAAAGTGCTGGAAAAAGTCTTTTATGATTCTTTGCTTTTTTATGATTTTATTCTTATGAAAAAAATTTTCTCTTTTTTTATCTTTGAAATAGGTTAGTTGTATCATCTGTAAATTTTAAAAAAGAAAAAAAAAAAATAAATCAGGCGCAACAATTTTTTTATTTTTATTTTTTTAGAATCTTCTGGTATTAGTGAGATTTTAAATTCAAAATCCAATGTGTTCTACAAAGAAAGAGAAAGATAACTGGTGTTTATATAAACAGTATTTTTTTATTTTGAATAGAAAAAATATTCTATTAAACACTAAAAAATTATATTTTAAGAAAATTCTCTCATCAAAAATTTTTAAATCTCATTTATTTTTACAAAGAAGATTTCTGTCTCTTTTTATTCGATTAAGCCGGGCGGGAAAAAATTTTTCCTTGTATCTATCATTGAAGAATATCAAAAAAAACCTGCTTAATTCAATTCAATTCAAAAAAGAATTTTTTCTCGTTTTTTGGACCAATAGAATGATTGGTATTTTTTAAAAACTTAATTTTTTATATTCCCTTAAAAATCTGTTTCCTGTCTCAAAAAAGAAATTAGAAAAATTTTCTCCTTTGTTTACCAGAAAAATTTCAACCATATTATTTGAATATAAAATTTTTGTTGCATTTTCTATTTTTTGTTGAAAATATCTTAAATCCAAATTAAGTTGAAAGCAGATTCTTTTATACTGAAAATGCTTTAAATTTATTTTTAGATTTCTAAAAATCCATGATTGTTTTTTTCTTTTTTTTTCCAAGAAACTTTTTTTTCTTCTTAAGCTATCTAAACACATCAAAGTAGTTCCTTTAAGGATTTTAAACATTATGCTTATTTTCTGTTCTTTCAAGAAAAATAAATTTATAATCGAACTAAATATAAAGAAAATGTTTAGACCTTTTTTACTCGAAGAAAGGTGAAAAATTTTGAAAAGTATAAAAAAAGATGTTCTTGAATTTCTTAAAATTTTCCCCAAAATTAGAGAATTTATTTGTTCAGGTTTAGTCATGTTAACAAAACATAAATTTAAATTATTTTTGATATAAAGACTATCTGGTTCTTCAGATAATATTTTATTAAAAGATTTGATACAATCTCGTAAATCCCCATTTCGGAAAGAAAGACAACCAAATGTTAACCAACTTTGTTTATTTATTGGTTTTAGTGTAATAGACATTGAAAGTTGTTTCTTAGCATGAAATAATTTAATTTTATTGTCAATTGATATCCCCAATAAATATTTTATTAAAGGTTTAAGCCGTGGAAATTCCAGGAAATTAACTTCGAAGAATTTAATATTCCTTTGGATTTCCCCCAAGAAGATAAAAAAAAAAGACTTCTTCTTTCCATTTTTTTGATTCAATTGTTTTCTAAGACACAATTTTAAAATTTTTTCGTGAGATGAGAAATGAGATATTTTGAAGAAAATAGACAGAAAAATACTTTTTCTAGTTCTTCTAAAATATTTCTCATAAAGACCATATTCAATATAAAGACACAAAAGATCTAATTTCATTTTTTTCAATTTGAATATCCCATTAAAACAAAATAGATTTGAAAAAAAAATCCTTGAAAAATTTATTTTTTCATTTTTTATAAAAAACTCAAAATAATTTTCTAGAAATTGTCCAATGATTTCTTTACGACATTTTTCTTTTTTTTTAAAAATTTTAAAAGAAAAAAATATCGAATTAGTTTTTGAAAAGTTTCCGAATGATTTTCGGTTTAGTAAATATAAAATGTCCTTGATTAATTGGTTATTTGTTCTTAAAAGGTAAGTTGATACCATTGTCCAGATAATTAAAAATAAGATGTTTGCATTATTTATACTTAAAAACTTGTTTAAAAATATTTTTAAAGGAATGTAATTTGCTGAAATTTTAATCTCTTCGTTTACACCTTTGATAAATTTTGGTGTTACGAAGTCAAAGTGAAAAAAAAGTTTGTTGTTTAAGATGCCGAATTTTTTCCCAAATTCTTCATGTTTGGTTAGTAACCAATGTTGAAATTTATTTAATTGTGAACTCAAGGACATCTTTTTCTTGTCAACTAAACATGACTTATTTTCGCTATATTCAAAAGATAAAAGACAAAAAGGGATAGATTGTTTTTGAGAATTTTTTAAAATTGTTTCTGCTTCGCTACTTTTCATTTTTAAATTGCTGTAATATATATAAGATCCGAATTCTTGATATAATTTACTTTTATTAAATTTCCTTTGAGATTTTAAATTAAGAATTATATGAATTTTTTGATGGACACAATTTTCATATAAACTTGATTCCCATACTTTAAAATTTTTTCTTTTTAACAAACCGCCGTAAAAGTTTTCCTTATTATTGATATATATAGTTTTTTTAATTTTTTGGAATATGAAACAATACTTTTTCGAATAGTTTTTTCTGAAATTATTTATAAGATTAAAAAATCGAATTTTCCATTGTATTAGTAAAAGATTCTCTTTAAAAAAGATGGAATCAACTTCTATTAAAACAAATTTAATAAAGGTAAAAAATTTAATTCCATCGACAGTAAGGGAATTTAAATTTCTAGGATTCAATTTATTTTGGATTTCAAACTCAGAATTAAAAAATATCTGGGAGACTTTTTCATTTTTTTTGATTTCCAAATTTTTATCCAAAAAAGTAGTTAATTCTAGGTGTCTAAGAAAGCTTCCTCCGGTTAGAACAAAATTTTCAACTATTCTCATTTTTTGACATTTTTCTACAAAAAATGAACCAAATAGTGATTGAAAAACATTTTGACTATTTTTTTCAAAAATTAATATAATACCAGATAGATATGGAGAAATAAGTGAAATGAGTCCTTTTTTCAATTTAATTTCGATTAAATCTTTGTAAATTGGGGAGCAAAAAATTTTTAAAAAAGTTTCACTGTTAATTTTCTTCAACTCTAAAAAAAATCTACTAATGTCAATAGGAAATTTATTATCTATGTGAACAACCCTTTGCATGAATTATGTAGATAATTATTTATATCATCAATTCTTTTTTACAGCCAGGTTCAAAACAAAGGCATTGAATTTGATTAAAATCTGTTTCATCAATATTTATCTTGTAATCATAACATATTTCTTCCAGAATTCTAATTTTTTTTCTTGATATAATGAAAACAAAGCTTTCATTACTATGTTTAATTACTCTTGTAAAACAATTAGTTACACAAGCATGATTAACCAGTCTCCCTTTATTCCCAATAAAAGTTGCATCAATAGTCAGTTGAGAGGTTGATTGGAAAAAATAAAGATCTTGTCTTCTAAACCGGTTCGAACATTCGACCTTATTTTTTAAAGAACTCTGTATTTTAATTCCTCTGTATTCCAAAACCAGGGATAACATTCTACAAGGATGCGTTAAATATATACCCCAGGAATGTTTATAAGACTGTCCTGCAAATATTTTTGAATTTGAAAATATATATTTTTTGAATAGATATTCATCTAAATGCTTAAAACTTAAGAACAAATGTTTAATTTTAGGGCTGTTTTTTTTATCCACATTAATATGTTGAAAAGTTTTAAAATATTTATTTGGTTGCAGAAGACTGTTAGTTTTGTTTTTGATAAAAAAAATTGACGTCAAAATGGTAAAAAACCTAGAAAAAAATTCTTCATTTGGTAAATCATTTATATGCTCTGGGATAAATTGAAAATAATTCTGAAAATACTTTAATTTATATTTTTTAATCATTTTAATAAAAATGTTTCGTTTAAAAAAGGAAGTTTTAAAAGTATTTAATGAAAAGCTTTTTTCGTTTTGTTGAGCCCAATCAATAACGTTCTCACCATAGTTGGGGTTATTTTTGAGGTTTTTTGGCAGAAGAGAAAAGAATTTTCCATAAATTTCCCATAAAGAACTTAAAAAATAGTCCAGTATTTTTTTTTTAAAAAAAATGTTCTTATAATCAAAAAAATTCTTTTTTATGAATGTTTTAATTATTTCCCATTTAAAAAACCATTTTTTTGAAGTAATGGGTTTCGTATTTATTGACCCACCGTTTTTGTTTTGAAAAGGAAAGTATATAAACCCATACTCTGAACTTAATGATTGCAAAAGTGAAAATTTTAACCATTTTAATATTTTGAAATATTCTAATTTATCAGGTTTTTTAGAAAAAGTATTCAAAAAACGAATTCCCCATAAAAAGCATTTAAACATAGATTGATCAGAAGACAAAAATATACCAAATAAGGTTTTCATATTAAAATTTCAAAAAAAAGACAGATTAAACAGGTGTCCTGAATTTCATGAAAATTAAAGGAAAAACTATAATAACCATTAAACTAGATGGATTTAAAACATATGAGGGGACAACATTAATTGGACCACTTAATGGTTTAGTAGGAATTCTAGGTGGCAACGGTTCTGGAAAAACTAATCTTATGGAAAGTTTAGAATTTTTATTTGATTTTAATTCTAAGAATAGATATCTTTATCGTATTAAAACAATATTTACAAGGCTAGGTTCCAACAAAGAGCTGATCTATGCTAAGGTTGGTTTAAAAATAAAAAAAAATGATTTTTCCCAAGATTTCATTAAAATTTTAAATTATTCAGGTATAATTGAATATTTTTTAAATACTAAATTAGTTAGTTTACGAAATTTTTTTCACCAAGCTTCGAAATTAAACTTCGACAAATTCAAAACAATAACTTCAATTTTGAAGATTAAAACTTATGATGTTTTTTTTGACCCTAATATTGTATATAAATTGGTTCAAAATTTTTCAGAATCGAAGAAAAGTTTACTGAAAATAATCAAAACTGAATCTTTAATCAAAAGGCTTCAAGAAAATTATCTATTTTATTCAAAAAAAATTAAATTCATAATAATTGAGAAAAAAATGCTTCAAGAAAATTTGAAAAAAATAAAAATACTTAATCTAAAAAAAACTTATCTGGAAGAAAAACATCACACAAGAAGTTTTTATAAGATTACTTGGCTATTGGATAAATCTTGGAAAAAATTGAAAAAAATTAAACAGAACTCCAGAAATTTTGATGAATTTTTAATTAACCAAAAAAATATCAAACAACTTCCGGAATTTAAAAATATCCTTTACCAACAGAATAACAATAATTTTAAGTTTTATTTTTTTAATTGTTTAAAAAAATTTTTTCGGTTAAACCATTGGATTTTAATCACAAAAAAAATTAAAATTCTCAAACTATTCCGAGAAAAAAATTTCTTAAATTTCATATCTAAAAAAAAAATAAAATCTTTACAAGATCTCAAGTTTTTCCAGAATTTTAGTTTTAATAGAGCTATATTCGTTTTAAATGGATATAGGATAGAGTTAAACTTAGATTTATATAACAATTCTGAAAAAATCAATTTTAATTCAAAAAAAAAAAGTCATCGGGAAACGCGAGATTTTTGGTTTTACACAAGATTTCTTAAAATTTTTTTTGAAATGAATATAAATATAATTTTTATAGTTAAAAAAAAAATAAACATTGAAACTTTTTATTCTACTCAATCTCTTATTAATTTAATTTCAAATTTTAAGGAAAAAAAGGTTGAATTTTCTAAAAAAAAAAAAGAAAATTTTAAAAATAACTTTAAAATTCGTTCATTTGACAAAAATATAAGGGGAAATATTCTGAAAACTTTTAAACCTTTAGATTCAAGTTTTCGCTTAACCCTTCAAGACATTTTCAAAGCTAATAGACTTTTGATTTTAGTTGACACCTTTAAAATTGCACAAGAGTGCTTAAGCTACTTTAAAAATTCACGAAACTCGATTATCCAATTTTACCCAATTAGATCTATTCGAAAAAAAGAATTTAACTCGACGACTAAGAAAAGAAAAGGAACTTCTTTTTATTTTGATTACGATGAATACGATTCTTATATCCCAAATTTATTATTAAAATTATTTATTTACAATTCATTAGGTTTAAATTCCAAAATGAATGAAAAAATTCCAAAAAAAATTTCGAATAAAACCAAAGATTCTATGAGTTTACATGGTAAACTTGAAAAAACTATTTCTATTAAAATAGGAAAAAAAAACTTACCTTATGATAGTTTAAAAAATTCTTTGAAAGGTTTTTTTAACAAAATTTTAAATAAAATAGAAAAAGTTGAACTTAGAAAAAACTTTATATTCAATAAAAAATATTCTTTCAAATTTTTTACAAAAATTCTAGGTAATGAAAAAAAAAAAAACGGTATTTTTAATTTTGCATTTGAAAAAAGCCATTGGATCATTCAAAAAAACAATATTTTTTTTTTTAAAAAAAAATTTTCAACTCTTCTAAAATTATACGAGTTTATCAAGATTAAAAAAAAAGCATTTAAAAAAAAAGCATTTTTAAAAATAAACCAAAAAAAATTCAATTTGCTTAAGTTTTTTAAAATCTTAAAATACCCTCTTACCAAATATCAAATTGAAACAAAGACTGTTTCTTTCCAGGATCTTTCTTCTATATTAACCCAAAATTTTTCCTATAAAATTTTTTCATTTTTAAAAAATTTAAAAACGAGACTAAAAGGGAATATGAATAATATTGAATTCAGAGAAATTTTTGAATTTATAAAAATTTGCCTGGGAAAAAAAAAAACTAGGGAAACAACAAGCCTAAAAATATTTTTAAAGTCAGAAAATTTCTTGAAATTCCAACATAAATATTTATTAAAGCTGAAAGATTTTATAAAAAAAAAAAAGGGATCTTTATGGAAAGGAGAAGATCTAATAAATAAAATTTCCAAAAAAATTTTCACCTTGAGTTCTTTTTTTTTAAAAGAATTCCCCTTTTATCTAAATATTTTATTCAAAGAAAAAAATGAGACAGTTCAACTCTGCATAGGAAAAGTTTTAATCTTTTTAGAATCCATTTTTACACCAAAAAATTATTATTTCAAAAAAGATTTTCTTAAAAAATCTAAAACAAAACATCTAAAAATTATTTCTGATACACAATTAATTCTTTTCAACCAATTAAATTTCCTACAAAAAAGATTCAATGATTTTAAAGAAAAAATGTTAAATAATCGAAAGAACTATCTATTTGTTTTTCAAAAAAAAAATCGATTGAAACTAATGTCAAATAAAAAATTTTTAAATTATTTTGAAAAGTGGTCCAAATTGGTTCGTATAATATATAAAAACTTAACGGCAACGTATTCGAACCCCTTAGGTGGGATGATCTTTTTTAACTATACACAAAGTTATGGGAAAAAAAAGGGGTCGATCCAATTTTCGGTTATTCCTGTTTCTCAAACGAATAACAAAAGGGGTTTTTTAAGTGAAGGAGAAATTGCTCTTGTCACGCTTTCTGTTTTTACTGGTTTTAATTATATTAATTACCCGCCATTAGTAATTCTAGATGAAATAGATTCGCACCTAGATGCCTTTAATGTGAAAAAATTTTTTTGGATTTTAAAAAAATTGGGTAGTAAAAAGAATTGGAATACCCTGGTAGTGACCCAAAAAAACGAATTTTCTTTTTATTTATCTGAATTAATTGGAATTTTTAGAAATGCAAAAGGAAGTCGAGTTTATAGTTTAAAATTTTAAATATAGAATAACATTCATTAGGGAAAAAAATTTTTTATAATTGATTTTTCGCAATTCTAATGTTTAAGCCAACACATACTTTTAAAAATCTGTCCTTGTTTTGTTTTCTCAAATAGCTAAGTAATTTTTTTCTTGCGTTAACCATAGCGATAAGGCCTCTTGTTGAAGAATAATCTTTAGGGTTTCGTTTTACGTGTTCAGTCATATAAGAAATTCTTACAGTTAATGCTGCGATCTGATATTCAGGAGATCCGGTATCTTTATCATGTAATTTATATTTTTCTCTTACTTCCTTAATTTGTTTACTATTTAGAAAAGGTTGGCTTGGAGCAAGTTGGGCACATAAGGAAGATACTCCGGTTTTTTTTTGATTGATTTTGATTGAATTAAATAATCCTTGATTTAGGCTTATAAAGGCGTACATTTTTAATATTATATGAATACTTATGAAAAAATAAACCAAATTTAATATAAATTTTTTAAAACCCAAAAAAATTAATGATTTTGTAGGGGCCGCTTTTTTTAAAACACGCCAATTTAACAACCCTATGAACCAAGCCGATACCCCTTTAAAAATGAAAAATGTTGGTAGTGAAGAAATGACCAAAAATTTAAGTTCTATTCCTTTGGAAGAATTAAAAAAAGAAAACTTAATCGAGGTCTATAAAATTGAAGCTGCCTTTTCAAATATTTTGAGAACATCTGCTATTGAAATGGCAGAATTGACAAAAATGGTGGATGAAAACAATAAAATTAGTAACCTTGGTAAAAAAGCTTCAGAAATCCTTCAAAATTCTTTAAATAAATTTGAAGAAAGTGTTGCTGATTTAGTTGATACCAAAAACTATTTAAAAAAAAAACAAGAGTTAGATGCAATCGTTGATACTAGTTTAAATTCTATATTTTTAAAGCAATTATCAATCCTTAGAGAATTATCAATCTCTCATTTCAAAGCTGCAACTGTTAACGAAGACGTTCCAGCAGATTTTGCATTTTTTACGGCAGATTCTTTTTTTGTTAGAGAAGCTGAAGATTCTATTAGACCTGGTTCTTTCTGGTCTTATACAAATGAACGAACAAACGTCCATAACGCAATCAGGGAAATCTCTAGTAGAAGAAAGCAATTGATTTCAGAGCGCATTCAACATGCTGAGCACACTGCCAATGCTTTTCAGTATTTACAAATGCAACAGGCTCAAATGCAAGCTATACAACAACAACAATTCGGTGGTTCTTCGGGGAGTTGGAATATTGGTGCAGCATATAGACCCCCTGATAGTAACTTAAATATTTCTCTTGGATATCAACAAGGAAGGACAAATATCCAAATTTCAATGGTTCCTGACGAACAAGCAAGTCTACTTGGACCTAATGGTTTTACTGCTGGTGTTGGGCCTGCAAATTTAGGAATATCATTAAATCTGAATTTATAGATTACCGTTTATAATTTTAGCTCCATCAAATATTTTAATATTTTTCTTATTGAAACACGTGTACCCTTTATTTTTTAGCCCCGATAAAATTTACCAAAAAGGTTAAGTTAATTTTTTTTTAATTATAATTTCCTTGAAATAATTTTTCAGTCGGCTTTTTTTAAAAAAAAATATAATGACAATTAATACATATTTTTGCCCACTTAGAATTAAAATTAGACAAATTCTTCCTACTACATTAAAAAAAAAAGACAAAGAATGAGTTAAATATAAAAAGTTAGTTTTTTGGTTTAAATTTTTTAATATCGATTCAAAATAATTTTAGCTTTCATGTGTTAAATTTTATTTTTAATTTGCACTAAATTTTTATACCACTTGCTAGCAATTGATATTTATCATATTGCTCAGTTCTCCAATCTTCTAGACTATCGTTAAATACCAAATGGGAAGATCGTATTGAATCTAAATCATTAAATTTTATATCAAACCTTTTAATCAATTCCGAAAGTCTAAAGCTGGTCTTATTTTTCCCTTCTCCTTCTAAGATGAAAAATTTTGAAACTTTTACTATCTTTCCAATACTCTTTTTTAGAATTAAAAAACCTCTGGTGAAAATTTCTTTAAGCTGATCGAGTGATTGGCTATTTTTACCCTTTATAAGTGAAATAAAATCTTCAGACATTTTAAACGATGTTGCTTCTAATTTTAAATTACCTGGAAGAGATCCTAGAATAAAGGCAAAATCAACATGAATAATTCTTCTATCTTCATTTAGTAAAATGTTAGCGTTATGTCTATCTTTAATTTGCAAAAGATAACAAAATAATGAATATCCCGCCAACGATTGTAGAAAATTTTCAATTAGGTTTTTCTCTTTAATAGTCTTGACATTTTTTTCTAAACATAGGGTTAGAATTTTTAAAAAACTCCGTGATTTTATTTCGTGAATGGATTTTGAATTTGGAATGACTTCTATTGTTCCTCCATTGTAAAAATAGTTATTAAATGATAACGGGTTCAACCATGTGTCGATTTGATATTCCCTCAAGATTTTTTCAATCTGGGAAAGTAAAAAAATTGCCCCTAACTCTTTGTCAAAGTCACTTGCCTCTTTTATAATTAATTGGTTAAAAATAGATTTGTCTTTTCTAATTACATTTTTCAAGGTATTAGTGGGCAAATTATTAGTAGGAGTAGTAAACTTAACAAAGTTTTCCATACCTTTTTGCAACCTGTAATCTTGAATAATTTTTTTTATATTATGTCTAAAAGATTCTTGATTAAAAAAGAAATTATAATTATTTAAATTTGAAGAAAATGACGTAAATAACTTGAGTGGAAGTTTTTTTTTGGAAGCTAGAATTTTGAAACCATATATACCAGTAAATAATAAATTTGATACAAGATTGTTAAAAACAGGAATAATTTGACCAAAAATAGGGTCAACTGAAAAAGAAATACAAGCGTTTTTTCGAAAAGAAAAACGATTTGATTTGTTTTTTTTTAAAAATCTAGAAAATACAGATTGGTTTAATTTTAAAATACCTAATCTTAAATATAAAAGGGTATTTTTTTTTGAATAAATTTTTCTTTCATGATTAATTAATGATATAAACCCATTTAACCACGATTGAGAATTGAAATTTAAAATAAGTTTGTTAATAATAACTTTATTGACAACGGTAAATAAAGCTATTGAAGTCCCAAATATAGAATGAACAATTTTGGAAATATTTATTTTTGCAATTTTTCTTAGATTTCCAAAAAAACAATACCAATTGATAGAATATAACTTATTTGGATCAAAGGAAAATAATTTTTTTAATATAACTTGGAATTTAGAATTTGAAAACATATCAATTTGTCTGGGTATAAGAGAAAGACTGTTAAATGATCCGTATGTTTTAGGATCGTTTGAAAGAATTTTTAATTCGAATCTGTAAATATAAGAGGTTAATGTTTCTGGAAATTCGAATCTTAACTTTAACAGGTTAATTCTTGATACGATATTTTTCATTCGACTTAATTTTTCTTTTTTTACTTTAAAAAAACATTGGAGTCGTGAATCAAAGTAATTGATTTTATTTGAATTAAAAGAAATATATTTGTTTGAAAATTTAAAGTTTTTGTTTTTTTGATAATTAAAATGTAAAAATCTTTCTATAAAATAACCGGTAACCTTTTTTTCAAAAAAAATTGCTTCTTTATAAACGGAATATGATTTTAATATCATTGAATTATAGGACAGGGTGTCAATAGGTACAATGGTTCTTAAAATTGGTCCCTATTGTTTAAGTCAAACTTTGGGGACCGGGTCTTTCGGAAAAGTCATATTGGGAGAACATAAAAAATGTGGTCAAAAAGTTGCTGTTAAAATTTTAAATAGGAAAAAAATTTATTTTATGGGAATGAACTTAAAAGTAAAGAGAGAAATTGAATTGCTTAAAATTTTTATCCATCCACATATAGTTCGTCTTTTTGAAATTATTCACACCAAATCAGACATATTTATGGTGACAGAATATATAAACGGTGGAGAATTATTCGATTTTATAATTGAAAACAAAAAGTTATCTGAAAGTGAATCGAGGCGTTTTTTTCAACAAATGATATCAGGTATAGAATATTGTCATAGCAAAATGATTGTACATAGAGATTTAAAACCTGAAAATTTATTACTTGACTCTCACTTAAATATTAAAATTGCTGATTTTGGCCTATCTAACGTTATTCAAGATGGTGCCTTTTTAAAAACTTCATGTGGAAGTCCGAACTACGCAGCTCCTGAAGTAATTAGTGGAAAACCGTATTTGGGACCTGAAGTTGATGTATGGTCTTCTGGGATAATAATGTATGCTTTACTTTGTGGTTCTCTACCTTTTGATGATGAAAATATTCCAAATCTCTTCAAAAAAATCAAGGGAGGGATTTATATTCTACCAGGTTATTTAACAAATTTAGGTAGAGATTTAATCGCTAAAATGCTTATGACTAATCCCATAACTAGAATTTCTATTAAAGAAATTAGAGAACATCCTTGGTTTCAAATTAGGTTGCCTCGTTATTTGTCTTTTCGCAAGAAGGAAAAAAATGACGATACTAGAAAAAAAATAAACAAAAATAATTTCGGGATCAGAATGGTTTCTAAAAAAATAAATTTTGGGAAAAAGCTTGTAAAACTGGCCCTTCAAAAAGAAGATCGTGATTTTTTGACAGTTAATTATCAATTAATAACTGAGAAAATTACTCCTTTTGAAACAATAAAGATTCAAAAAACTTATCACTATCGATTTCAAAAGAAAATTAGCGAAAAATACAAAAAAAAATATAGAAAAAAATATCAATTAATTAAAAAAAAATCATGGGTCTTAGGTATGAAATGTTTTGAAGAAATTCCATTCGAAATAATACGAGAATTATTGAGATCTTTGAAAACTTTAAATTGGCGCTGGTATAAAATATCGTATTTTAATTTGATGTTAAACCTTTCTTACTCGGTGTCTTGGCCTTATTTGTATTCCTTAGGAGAAAATTTACCTATTTTTGGTAGTTTAAACATTGTAGTTCAATTGTTTTTATTAAAATCGGAACTAGTTTTAGATTTTTGTAGATTAGGAGGAGATATGGGTTCTTTTTTGAATTCGTTTCTAATTTTAACAGATGAGATAAATTTCGGTTGAATTAATCTTTCAAGGTAATTTTTTTTAGAAAATTTTTTAGGGCAATTTTTGAATCTTCAGATTTGGGATTTTTTTAAATTTTTTTAACATATTCTCCATATTTTAAAAGTTATTCTCGTATATCGTTTTCAGAGAAACCTGTGTAAATAGTTCATTTTCGAAAAACGAATAATCTCTATCCAAAGGTTTTCAATGTTCATCAAAAAACGTTATAAATTTGCAAGCATGTGAGCATGAACTCCTAATAAATGATCCTGTACGAGTACAGTCTCTCTTGTTAAAAATTTATATATAAAATTTTTAAAAAAATTTATAATTTTAAGTATAAATTATATACAGACAATTTAAGTATGACTCTAATTCAATTAATTAATTTGTATGAGGAAACAAAAAATTCTATTGTAAAGAAGAAACAGATATTTCAAGATACAAATGATTCAATACTTTTCATTTTTAATAAAAAATTAATTATTGAATTGAATAGAATAAAATTAGTAACAAAAAATATTTTAAAATATATAAAAAGAAACGAGGTTTTAAGAAATAGCTTAAAAAAAAAACTTTATGTCGTTGAATCACTCGACCAACAATTAAAATTTCATTTATTTTCGAAACAATTTATTTTTTGCCCAGAAGTTTTTCAGAAGAAGAAAAACAATTTTTGCTTCAACCGAACTGATAATAAAAACATATTTGAATTCAAAATCAAATTCCTTTTAAAAAAGTTTTGGGTAAAATTACTATCATTTTCTAAGATTTTTTTTATTTCTAAAATTCTAAAAATGGCTTTTAAAATTAAATTTTCTCAAAGTAAATTTATAAACAAAAATTTAAAGAAAGCTCTAAAAACGATAGATTTTTCTAAAATAAACCCTTTTTCTTGGTATTTCTTAAAGAAATATATCAAACTGTATTATCTAACATTGTTAAAAAAAATAAATTACAGTTACAAGGTCATTTTTTATTTCAAGAGTTTATTCTTAAAAGTTTGTTATTTTCAAAAAAAAATTAAACGTTTAAAGAATAATTTTTTAACAAACAGTTTTTTGAATGAAAAAGAAAGTAAATTAAATCTTTTATCATTAAAACGATTCTCATTAAATATTTTAACTGATTTTAAGAAAAAAACTTTTTTTAAAAGAAATTTAGAATTTTTTTTAATTTCAAAAAAAGAAAAAAACACAATAACATTTTTTAAAGAAAATTTTTCCATAAAAAAATTTGACATGTCTTTTTTGTTTCTCATACCCTATAAAATGATCAAAAATAAAATATTTTTTTCGAAGAATTCACTGAATTCGTTTTTAAACCTTATTTTATTTTCCAATCAATTTGATTTATCTTTGAGGGGGAAAAATTACGAAAAAAAATTTCAATTTTTTTTCAACCAAATCTTTTTTAGAATAACTACTCTACTTGTCGGAAAAGTTCTTTCAGCTTCAGAGATCGAACAAGTTAACCTATTATTTTATAAGATGGTAAATCTATCTGGAGTTTGTAAAAATAAACAAAAAAAATATTTTTTAATTTTTTTTTTCCGGTTCAAAGAACAAATGTATCGATTTGTTCTAAAACCCAAAGATCGACTCACAAAAATTTTTTCAAATAGTTCTAATAAAATGGTCGAAAGATTTTTACTGAAAAACGAATTAAATTCTGAAAAGTTTTTAATTTGTTTTTTATGTTCGAAAAAAATTTATTTAAATCAATTAAAAACCATTTTGAAATTAATGGGAAATATTTTTACACAAGTTTTATTCTTCAAATTTGTTTTTCGAATTTTTACTTATTTTAAGTTACATCCTGAAATGTCCCCTACCAATACATTTTTTTCGTTATCAGGAGATTTTGAGTTTCTATTGAATAAGAAACTAGGGATCCGGGTATCTAAAAAGTTCCACATGTTTTTTAGAAAGATTGTTAATAAAAAATTAAATCACTATCTAAATGATCAATTTAATTTAATTAATTTTTTAGGAAAAATTGAAAAATTTCAAGACAAATTTTTATTTTTTATTTTTCTAGTTTTTCAAAGATATTATTTTAAATTTATAATTTCAAAAAAAGGGATTGAGAATTATAAAATTTATGAGAAAAGATCTGAACTAAATATTAATTTTGGCTCTTTTAATTTTTTAAGAAATATTTTATTAGATTTTTGTTTTGGAGAAATATTAAAAAAAAAAAAATTAATTTTAAATTACATGGAATCCGGGACAGAATCTTTACTAGTTATTGGACCCAATCGTGACTTATTTAAATTTAATAAAATGTTTTATGAAAAAAATTTTAAATTATGGTGTAGCAAAATATTTGATCTAAATCACTTTTCAAGAATTTCAAAAGTTTTCATCTTAAAACAATTTTTGATTCATCAACAAAAAAAAACCCAACCTGTTGAGTCGATAAAAAACTTGAACCTGTTTAATTTTTCCATCTTACGAACAAAAGATTCGAAATTAATAAAATTATTTATACTATCTCAATATAAACAAAAGAATGGGTTTTTTTTTGATGAATCAATTTATAAACACCTTCTTTCAAAGAAAATTTGTCAAAATTTTGAAAGTTTTTACGAATGTTTGGTTTATTTTACTAAATCGTCAATAAATTTTTTTAAAAATTTGTCAAAAAAGCCAACATCAAAAGCCAAAATACGAAAACTAAACTTTAATTATTTTCATGATCATTCTTTAGGACAAAAATCAGATAATTTAAAGGATATTTTGCTAACAAAAGAAGTGAGAGATCATTTGAAAACCTTCGAAATATCGAAAAATTTCAATGATAAAACACTCATTTTTTTATTGGATAATATTATTATGATCTTAACCAAGAATAAATTTGATGAAAATTTATTCAGATCAATATGTTTTATTGTCATGTTTCATTCTTATCTTATCAATTCAAAAGATGTGTGGAATTTTCAGGATTCGTCAATCAAAGTTTTAAATATTTTTGAAAAGTCAATCAAAAAAAAATTTTTAATTTTTAAACAAGATACTTCATTCGTTATAAAAAATTGTCAAGTAAATTTTTTTAATTTATGTTTATTAAATAAATTAAAATGTATTTTTAAAAGAGAAAAAGGTTTTTTCAAAAACAGCGGAAAACAGGGAATTGTAAAAAATAATTTTTCTCAAGAGACTCTGATTCACGACTTTTCGGAATATTTTTCACTCAATTCAAAGCATTCGCTAAAAAAGTTTATTAAAAATGATTTTTACTAATTACAACTATTTAAATAATAATTTTTTTATCCTAACGACCTTTTGGACATTTTTCGTATTAAAATAAAATTAACAAACAATTTAGTTTGAAAATAATGACGGTTTTCTTGTTTGTAAATAGGCTTTAATAAAAAAATCTTTTTTTAAAGAGCTACAAATAAACTTATCAATATAATTTTGTCTAATTCTATGTGATATTACAAAATCATGATTTTTATAATCAAAACCCTTTGATTTTGATTTTGCTAAAGTTTTAAAATATTCATCATTAAAAAGAAGTGGATTCCACTTTAAACCTGGTGAATTAAACTTTTCTGTGTCTAATGTAGCTCCTGAATCCATTGTATATTTTTTGTTGACTCTCCTTAAGGAAATTCCATTTATAGAAAATGGGCCGGTTACTACTAATAATCCGGATTCAGTTGTGTTAATTAAAATCGCCTTTTTTCCGAGTAATTTCTGTGATAATAATATCAAAACTGAGCCTGGTTTTAAGTCTGACGTCATTTCTTTATTCTGTGAAAATTTGTTTAATAATTTTCTATCCTTATTTTTTTTCATTAAATTTTTTTTATAATTAGATCTGCTTTTATTTTTTGATCCTATTTTATATTTGATTAAATGACCAAATGTCCTGTTTTTTATTGAAAGTTGCGTGGCAATATTGTTTAGCCATATTTTTTTTTTCAATTCCATATTTATATAAAAATTATATAATTAACAGAATATATTCTAAAGAATAAATTAAAAAATATATTTAAAATTAAAATTTGTTATAAACTTACAAAATTAAGGAAAAAATTACGGTTTGAGAGTTTCGAACTCTCGACCTTCTGTGTGTAAAACAGACGCTCTCAAATAATTCCCACTGAGCTAAAACCGCTATCTATTCAAAATTTTAAAATAGTTGAATGAAAAGTATCTTATGTGTTTTAAATTATCTAGATCCTATGCTTCATTCTAAAATTGGAAAAAAATTTTTAAAGAAAAGAAACTCAAGGAAAAATATTAAATTTTGTAATAAAATGTGCACCCAACTTTTAGAAACTAGAGGAATAAAAAAAATTTCTTACATAAATTTCCACACAGAATTACCATAATTCATAACCAATTAATCTAACCATTATTGGATTTTTTTTTAAATAATTTGAATTTAACTGAGCAATAAAATATTGTTTTATCCATTATTTTCAAACTAATTTGCATTTTTATTTTAAACTAATAGTCGAAAAGTACAAAAAATTATTAACAGTTATATTCAACCATTTTTTTTATATGTTTAAACCGAAGCTTATATATAAATAAGTAAAAAATTTTAAAATAAGTTAAAATTATGGACATAAGTAAAAATAGTATTTTACGGTTCCTTCTTTATATTGGAATCATCATCTCATCAGTTAATATCTATAACTTTGTTTATTTTCATTTCTTATACGCAATTAGAAAAAAAATACTTTGCCCTGCTTTAGGCTCAGTTTCTATGTGTGAATTGGCTGAAACTGCCGGGTGGATGGGTGTTGTTACAGGAAATGTTCTTATAGGTCTTCTTCTTTTAAAATCAACGGAGAAATTAAAACATAGTCAGGCGTTAAAAAAATTAGAGCATTTGATATGTTTTACACAAGTCTTAATTCAATTGTGGTTGGGAGCATATTTTACTTGCATGGCAGCTGATGCTGGTTCACATGAAGACGTGAGAATTATTATTTTTATTAGCTATTTTGGTCTAAATACTCTCTTGTATACAATAAACGGAATTTTATCCTTTTTAGAGGAATTAACGAGAGAAAGTTCTATTTGCTAGGGCTTTAAAATTAAATTAAGCTAGTAAAAAAAAATTTAAAAACCTTTTATTTTAAAAAGAAATTTTAACATTAAAATTATAATTTAAAATAGAAACAAATGTTCATTTTTTTTTTAAAAAATTTTAAATTAATCTTTTCAAATTTAATAACCATATAGATTAGATGCTAGTTAATTTTTTAGGTGTTTTATTAAATGATTTACCAATTGTTTAGTAACCCAAAAGAATTTTAGTTATATATGGAAAGTTTAACCCCATCTTTTTTTTTAATTTTAAAATAAATTTATTTTTTCGAAAAAAAAAATTGTTTGGGTTAAAATTGAATTCAATTTATCTATATATAGAGAATCTTCAAACAAATTCTTTAAAACTTTGTTTATTTTTTTAATAACTGAGTTAAAATAAACTGGTCATAAAATAGTTAGAAAATTATTGTGAATCTAAATTTTCTTTAATTGATAACACAAAAAATTAAAAGAAATTAGCTTTTTTTAGGAAAAATAAGATATTAACGATATAGAAACTCAAAAAATTTTTGAGGACATAAATCGGAATAGAAATGTATAAAAAATACTTATTAAGGTTTTTGAAAAAAATATTTCATAATTATTTATCTGGTTTTGAAAATCTCCTTGAATTAAGGAATGAGTAAATTCCTCTTTAAAAGAAAAAAGAGAATACCCGGTAATCGATTCAAAAAGAATTAACATCTA
>Ga0115006_10000502_pt1 | contig 21239 bp, 14 predicted proteins | sample ArcOceMetagenome_3_FD_88943 | JGI IMG/M metagenome (GOLD analysis project Ga0115006, IMG submission 88943) | Marine eukaryotic phytoplankton communities from Arctic Ocean - Arctic Ocean- Svalbard ARC20M Metagenome | ecosystem: Environmental > Aquatic > Marine > Oceanic | place: Arctic Ocean...
AAAATTGGGAAGATTATTGGAAAAGAGATGATACTAAGCTGGTTCATTTTATAGGAAAAGATAATATTGTTTTTCATTGTATTATTTTTCCATCGATGTTAAAAGCTCATGGAGATTATATTTTACCAGACAATGTCCCAGCAAATGAATTTCTAAATTTGGAGGGAAATAAATTATCTACGTCTAAAAACTGGGCTGTTTGGTTGCATGAGTATTTAGAAGAATTTCCGAATCAGCAAGATGTGTTGCGATATACATTAACGGCTAATGCCCCAGAGAGTAAAGACAATGATTTTACTTGGAAAGATTTTCAGGCAAAAAACAACAACGAATTGGTCGCTATTTTTGGTAACTTCATTAATCGTGTCGTTGTTTTAACAAACAAATATTACAAAGGAATTGTACCTGTACCTGCTACCTTTTCTGAAGTAGACGAAGATGTTTTAGCGGCTGTAAAAGAGTTTCCTAATGTTATCGGAAAATCCATTGAAAGGTACCGTTTTAGAGAGGCAAGCCAAGAATTAATGGGTTTAGCAAGACTTGGGAACAAATATTTAGCAGACGAAGAACCTTGGAAAGTTATAAAATTAGATGAAGAACGTGTGCAAACAATTATGTATGTTGCTTTGCAAATATCTGCAGCATTAGCAGTTTTGTCAAAACCGTTTTTACCATTTACTTCAGATACATTAAAAGGTATTTTAAATATTGATGAAACACTTTCGTGGGAAAATATAACAGAACAAAATGTTATAATAAAAGCAAAACATCAAATAAATAAAGCTGAGCTATTATTCTCAAAAATTGAAGACAAAACTATTGAAGCTCAAGTTGAAAAATTGCAAGCTACAAAAATTGCAAATGAGCAAGAAAATAAAGTGGTAGCACCCCAAAAAGAAACCATAGAGTTTGATGATTTTACAAAATTAGACATTAGAATTGGTACTATTTTAGAAGCTGAAAAAGTAGCAAAAACTAAGAAGCTTTTAAAATTAAAGGTAGATGTTGGTATTGATGTTAGAACTATCGTTTCTGGAATCGCAGAGAGCTTTTCTCCAGAGGAAATTATCGGGCAACAAGTATCTGTTTTGGTCAATTTAGCGCCCAGAAAAATTAGAGGTGTAGAAAGCCAAGGAATGATTTTAATGACGGATACTCCGGATGGAAAACTTGCCTTTGTGGAACCTGAAAAAGAAGTTAAAAACGGACAAGAAGTTAGTTAATGCTAAAAATAGCATACCATCCTATATTTGCACATGAGTTGCCAGAAGGACATCGTTTTCCCATGGAAAAATATAATTTGTTACCTCAGCAGTTAGTGCTTGAAGGGACCTGTGATGCAGCTAACTTTTTTGAGCCTGAAAAACCTAATAATAAGCACTTTTTTACAGTTCATGATGCTGAGTATTTCTACGATTTATTAAATATTACGCTCAATCAAAAAGCAGCAAGAAAAATTGGATTTCCGCTTTCTGAAGTTTTAATTGAACGTGAAATGATAATTGCTGATGGAACAATGAAAGCTTCTGAGTATGCATTAAAAAACGGAATTGCAATGAATATTGCAGGAGGAACCCACCATGCATTTTCAAATCATGGAGAAGCTTTTTGTATGTTAAATGATCAAGCAATTGGTGCAAAATATCTTCAGCAAAAAGGATTCATACATAAAGTTCTCATTATAGATTTAGATGTTCATCAAGGAAATGGGACTGCAGAGATTTTTAAAAACGATGCATCTGTATTTACTTTTTCGATGCACGGAAAAAGCAATTATCCTTTTATTAAAGAAAAATCAGATTTAGACATCGCATTAGAAAATGGTACCAAAGATGAGGCCTATTTGTCCATATTAAAAGAAACCCTTCCAGAACTCATTCAACAAGAAAAACCAGATTTTATCTATTATTTATGTGGTGTAGATGTTATTGAAACCGATACATTAGGAAAACTTGCTTTAACGATTAACGGCTGTAAAGAGCGAGACCGTTTTGTACTGCAAACTTGTTTTAATTTAAAAATTCCTGTGATGTGTTCTATGGGTGGCGGCTATTCTAAAGATATTAATGTTATTATAGACGCGCATGCAAATACGTTTCGGTTGGCCCAAGAGATTTACTTTTAAAAGTAGTAAATATGCCATCCTTTATAAAGATTTATTCTACTACAGATAGGGTTTATTAAACCTTAATAAAAATCTTCTTCTTGTACATTAAAAAGCCCAAGCTTACATAAAATAAAACAACTGTTAAAGCATATAAAAAAGAAGAAAAGTTATCAGAAAAAAAGGAGTGTACAAAAAAGGTATTGTATAAATAACTATGCAAATTATTTTCTCCTATTTTTGTTAAGTACATGGTTGTAGAAATGAAACTTGATAAAAAGTAAATCGTAATGGCATTCATGCCTACATATTTAAAAATATTCCCAAAGGTAAGTTGTTGTACATCTCTTAAATAATAAATGATTGCTAAAATTAGAGTTCCCCATCCGCTTGTGGTTAGAACAAAACTACTACTCCAAATAGCTTTGTTTATTGGGAACCAGATATTCAAAACATAACCAAGAACTAGCAAACTAAAAGCTGTAAAAAACAAATACTTTATCTCCTTAAGATTGTCTAAAAGTTTACCAATTAAAATTCCTGAAATACAAGTAGCAATTGATGGTAGCGTACTTAGTATCCCTTCAGGGTCGTAATCTAATTGCCACATATGTTTTCCTAAAAGTGTTTTATCTATGTAGTTTGCCCAATTATTGGGTGCTCTATCAAAAGTTGGTAAAGTTCCGTCTGAAAATGGAAAAAAACCTAAAAACAGCCAATAACCCGTTAAAATGACAACACCAATTCCTAAGATGATTTTCCAATTAAAATTAATGTAAAGAATTGATGAAATAAAAAACACAATACCAATTCTTTGCAAAACTCCCGGAAAACGGAGTGTCTCCAACTCTTTAAAAAATGGAAAATAGGGTAAGAATATATTTAAAAATACCCCAAGACCAATTAATTTTAGACTTCTAATCGCAATTTTTTTATAGGTACCTATATGGTTCGATTTATTCTTATAGGCAAAATAGATGGAGATTCCGACAATAAATAAAAAGAAAGGAAATATTAAATCTGTTGGGGTTAGACCATGCCATTTTGCATGCTGTAAAGGAGCATAAATATGACTCCAAGTTCCTGGTGTATTCACCAAAATCATTGCAGCAATGGTGAATCCTCTTAAGATATCTACAGACTCAATTCTTTTTGACATCAGAACCTAAGGTATTATTTATATAATTGGTATCTATTTTTATAAAAACTAGGATTTCTTTAACCCTAATTTATGGCCCCAAAAAGCGTAATAAAGAATTATTAAGTAGCAAGGCAACAAAATCCAATAACCAAAAGAGGCTGCTTCTGATAATGCACTAACCTCATTTACACCAGCAACAATTAACTCTTCCTTTTTATTATCGACCAAAGCACCATATAAAGGAGGAATAATTGCACCTCCAGAAATAGCCATAATCAATAAAGCTGAGGCGGTTTTAGTAAATTTACCTAAACCTGTTAATGCTAAAGGCCAAATTGCTGGCCAAACTAGTGCATTTGCAATACCTAATGAAGCTACAAAAAGTACAGAGGTAAACCCAGTAGTAAAGACAATACAAAAAGAAAGTATGATTCCTAGAATAGCACTTGCTTTTAAAGCGAAAGATTGAGTAATGTATTTGGGTATTAAAAACACACCCAATGCATAAGTTACAACCATTGCCATTAATGTAAAAAGAGTAAAAAACTTAGCGTCTTCAACAGGGATGTTTAAAGAAATTCCATAAGCGATTATTGTATCTCCAGCCACAACCTCTACTCCAACATATAAAAACAAGGCCAAAACACCTAACCACAAATGAGGAAACTGAAAAATACTCGTTTTTGCTTTTTCACCAGATTTAACATCATCTATAGGTGCTGCCTCCACATTAGGTAAAGGAGCTTTTCTTATTAATATTCCTAATATAAATAAAACAATAGCCATTACAATATAAGGTGTAATAACACTGTCTGCCATGGTGTTTAACAAGCTGGCCTTTTCTTCATCACCAACAACATTTAATTTTTCTTTAATATCATCTATACCTGATAATAAAATAGCCCCAAATATTAAAGACCCTAAACCACCAGCAACTTTATTGGCAATTCCCATAATAGCAATTCGCTTTGCAGCACTTTCCATAGGTCCTAAAATTGTTATGTAAGGATTAGATGCTGTTTGTAATAAGGTCATTCCGATGCCTTGAATAAAGATAGCAGTTAAAAACATCCAATACGTTCTTGCATTTGCTGCAGGGATAAATAATAAAGCACCAAATGCCATTATAATCAACCCTAAAGACATTCCTTTTTTGTACCCAATTTTATTGATAATGTACGAAGCTGGCAACGCCATAACCACAAAAGAGATGTAGGATGCAGATGCTACTAGATAAGATTGTGCATCTGTTAACTCGTTTATGGTTTTCATAAATGGAATTAACGCTCCATTGATCCAAGTAACAAATCCGAAAATAAAAAAAAGTCCAGCAATAATAATTATTGGAATTAATGTGTTGTTTTTTTGAGAGTTTGATTGACTAATATTAGACATAAATATTGTTGTATTTGTATGTTTTATAGTAAGTGTTTAAGCTATCTGTAAAGAATGTAATAAGAAGTTCATAATGAAAAAAAAATCTACCAATGACATACTTTTAAGGTCAAACAGATTTATTTATAGGAGAATACGTTTTTGTCAATAAGTCACAGAGTGGGCTCATAAAGTTCTTATATGATTTTTCTAAAGCAATATTAAAGGGACTCAATCAAGAAAAATCCCCTGATAAAAAGCACAGTACTTGTTATAAATTAAGGAATTATGCTAATCAAAATTTTGACTATTTTTAAAACAGGATTAAACCTTAAAAAGGGAACCTAGAATGTTTTAAACATCCACACTCCATGTGAAGGTATCAGATTATTTTGAGCGATGTTAATCAGTATTCAATATAATACGCTTTGCATGCTGTATGTATTTTCTTCCAATAGGAATTCTTGATGCTCCAATTTCTACTAAATTACCTTCAACACTTTTTACTTTATCTATGGCAAGGGTATAGGATCTATGAATTCGTATAAAATTATTTCCTGGAAGTTCTTCTGTGATACTTGTTAGAGATTTATGAACAAGATAGTTTTCGAATGTTGTAAATACTTTGATATAATCTTTTAAACTTTCTATGTATAATATATCTTCAAACTTAATCTTAATCAATTTTTTATCGACCTTAAGAAAAATGAAAGAGTCACTATTATTCACCTCTTCTTTTTGAATTCCTTTTTGTCGGTATACTTGCTGTGTTATTTTATTTATTGTTTTTAGAAACCTATTAAAAGGTATTGGTTTCACTAAATAATCCAAAACATTTAAATCATAACTTTCTACAGCATATTCTCTATAAGCAGTTGTTATGATAATATTCGTTTTAGAATTTAGCGTTTTTGCAAAATCCAAGCCGTTCATTTTAGGCATATTTATATCTAGAAAAAGAGCGTTAATTTCTCCGTTTTCCAAGACACCTAAAGCTTCTAAAGGATTGTTAAACACACTAATAACTTCGAAGTTTTGAAATTCTTTTAAATGATTTTCAATGACCTTTATAGCTAAAGGTTCGTCATCAATTATAACGCATTTTATTTTCATAGGATAAAGATACTAATTTATAACTGTATTGATAATTCTACTAGATAATTTTGTTTTTCTGTTTTGGTGTTTAAAGTAAAGTTATTCTTGTACAATAACTCTAATCTTCTTGAAACATTTTGATTTCCAATTCCGTGATTTTTTTCATTTTGAGAAAATAAATTATAATTATTAATCACTGAAAATTTTAATAAATTAGAATCTGTAACTTCAAAATCAATGAAAACATTTAGCTTGTTATTGTCTTTTGTACCGTGTTTAAAACAATTTTCAATAAAAGGTAAAAACAATAACGGAGGAACACTTTTATCTTCAATATTTCCCGTCATATTTATTTTGACACTTACTTTTTCTCCAAACCGCAACCTTTCTAAGTCTATATAATTTTGAATATAATTTATCTCCGTTATAAGTCTTATTTTAGATTCTTTAGCATCATATAAAATATATTCCATTATTTCCGAAAGCTTTAATACCACGTCTGGTGCTTGTTTAGACTTTTCTAGCGTTAAAGCATACAAATTATTTAGCGTGTTAAAAAAGAAATGCGGTTGAATTTGAGCTTTTAAAAATTGAAGTTCTGTTTTTAATTGATTCTCCTGTAAGGTTTCAATTCGCTTTTTGTCAAAGACCCAGTCTACAGCTAACTTAATCGTTGTAACTAGTCCAATATCATAAATCCCTATTAAACAAACCACCAAAATATGATTAAAGGCATAGGCTTTCTGGGGAGTTTGAGATTCTGGCCAAACATTTTCATTGATAAATAAAAAAATTAATTCTGTACGAACAACATAAAACACAATTAAAGCGATTATAAAGCCTAAAATATAAGATGCAGTTTTTCTTTTAAAAAGAAACTTGGGTAACAAAAAATACACATGAAAATAGGAAAGTAACATTCCCAAAGTTACTGTAACGAGGTTCGACTTAAATGAATACCAGTAATCTTCATAGTAGCTTCCCCATCGAACAACATTAAGGAGAAAATAACTAATCCAAAATATCAAATGATACTTTAAGGGTATTTTATAATGAGTGTTTTTAAACGAATTTTTCAACAAATAAGGAATATAATAAGTGCCTGAAGCTGTAAATATAATACATTAAAAAATGCACTCTTTGATTAAAAACAACAAATAGCTAAAAAAACGTCATTCATTGTTACTTTGACGTTGTTTATATATTAAATTTTTTTTATTTATCAATACCAAACTACTTTCACGGAACAATATTTTAACTTAATTCATTTACATGAAAAAAATTTACACAATACTAATTGCTGTTTTTTGTATTATTTTTACAATAAACGTTCAAGCACAAGAAAAAAGTATTTCTGGAACGGTAACCTCTAAATCAGACGGTTCGTCACTTCCAGGAGTAAGCATTGTTGTACAAGGTACAACAAGAGGAGCAGAAACAGACTTTGATGGTAAGTATACTATTAAAGCTTCTGAAGAAGACATTTTAAGTTTTTCATTTATAGGAATGAAAACAAAACAAGTAACAGTTGGAACTACTAATACAATCGATGTTGTATTGGATGAAGATTCAGATCAACTAGATGAAATTGTGGTTACTGCCCTTGGTATTAAAAAAACAAGGAAGTCATTAACGTATGCTGCACAAGATATTAATGCAGCAGAACTTAATACTGTAAAACAAACAAACCCTATGAATAGTTTATCTGGTAAAGTTGCTGGATTAAACGTTACTAGAAGTTCATCTGGAACAGGTGGATCTGTAAAAGTTGTTTTAAGAGGTAATTCTTCTATTGGAAACAACCAGCCATTATATGTAGTAGATGGTATTCCATTACAAAACCCTAGTTCTTCTCAACCAGGAGATACGTTTGGAGATGTAAATGGAGGAAATAAAGATGGAGGAGATGCTTTATCTTTAATAAACCCAGATGATATTGAAAGCTTATCTGTATTAAAAGGAGCTTCTGCATCTGCTCTATATGGTAGTGCAGGTTTAAATGGTGTTATACTTATTACCACCAAAAAAGGTAAAAATGGTGCTTTTAAAGTAAACTTTAATACTAATTTAACTGTTGATACTGCTGCTTATTACATGGATTTTAATGACAAAGCAGAAGATAATGTAGATAGTTTTTTTAGCAGTGGAGTTACAAACATAAACTCTATAACAGTTTCTGGAGGTAATGAAAGAGCTCAAACTTATTTTTCATATGCTAACACGAATTCTGATGGAATTATACCTACAAATACATTAAAGCAACATACATTTAGTATTAGAGAAACAGCTAAACTATTAAATGATAAATTAAAATTAAATGCTAGTGTAATGGGATCTACACAAAGTATTAAAAACAGACCAATTTCTGGATTGTATTTTAATCCATTAGTTGGGGTGTATGGTTTTGAGTCTGATACTGAAAGCTTATCTGATTATCAAAATTTTGAAGAATTAGATGCGAATAGAAACATCATGTCTCAAAGATGGTTTAGAGGAACTTCTGATATTGAACAGAATCCGTATTGGATTTTAAATAGAAATGAGTCTCAAGACAAAAACAGTAAACTTGTAGCATCTTTAAACTTAAGCTACCAAGTTAATGACTGGTTAACGCTTCAAACTCGTGGAACTTATGATAGATCTCAGTTAGACTATGAAAGAAAAATTCATGCAACTACTGAACTTACATTAGCTCCTGCAAATGGTAGATATATGGTTAATCAGTTCGATTATACACAATACTATGCAGATTTTATAGCAACGGTAAATAAAGATTTATCTGATAAAGTAAACTTAAATGCTATTGTTGGAACAAGTACAACAAGAAGCACAGCTGAAACGTTTGTAGCTGATTCTGGAACCAATGGAGGTTTACTGTATGCAAATGTATTTGCTTTACAAAACTTTAATGCAAGTCCACAAGCAAGTTTCTCTCAACAATCTTTAGAGTCAAGAGGAAACTCAATATTTATGAGTGCAACCTTTGGTTTTTCAGATAAAATATTTGTAGATGTAACTGCAAGAAACGACTGGACTTCTACAATTCCAGAACCGAATAACTCTTTCTTTTACCCATCTATTGGTGTAACGGGTGTTTTAAACGAATTGTTTGACTTGGGCGAAAAAGTATCTTTTGCTAAAGTAAGAGCATCATATGCTGAAGTTGGTAATGGATTTGGACCAGATCAAATAAGTCCAAACAGAGCAATTATATTTGGTCAAGGCATAAGTACAGGAAGTGCTATTAGACCATTCCCTGGAACAACTCCAAAGCCAGAAAGACAACGTTCTTTTGAAATTGGTACAGAATGGAAGTTTAACAACAACAGATATGGATTTGATATTGGATACTACAGAACAAGTACAATCAATCAGTATTTTTCAGTACCAACTTCGGATGCTACTATTGCGGGTGGTGTTGCAGGCTTAAATGCTGGTGATATTGTAAATAGTGGTGTTGAAGTTACAGCGTTTGCGATTCCTGTTCAAAATGATGATTTCGAATGGAGAACAAATGTTAATTTTGCTACCAACAAAAACGAAATTGTATCAATTTCAGGTGAGGATTTACCTATAGCGACTCCAGAATATTTCGTAGTTTCTCCAAAGGGAGTAAATACATTTGGTTCTTATTTAGTTGAAGGTGGTTCTTTTGGAGACATCTACGCACAAGTTGTAAAAAGAGATGCTAATGGAACTCCTATAGTTGATGGTGATGCCGTAATACAGGATGATGAAAATCTTATAGATGGTCTTACAAAAGTAGGAAATGCAAATCCAGATTTCACATTAGGATGGAGTAACTCTTTCAAATACAAGAATTTTTCACTAAATTTGATGGTAGACGGAAAATTTGGAGGGGAAACAGTAAGTATGACCGAAGCTATTGTAGAAGGGTTTAGTAATAACTCAGCAAGAGAAACAGCAAATGGAAACGTTAGTGTTGTAGATTTAGCAGGAAATGCATCTACGCTTACAGCTCAAGAATACTATGGTAAAGTAGGAGGTAGAAATGGTTTTACTGGAGAGTATGTATACAGCGCAACCAATGTAAGGTTAGCAGAATTAGCAGTAGGTTATACGTTTAATCTAAATGATAACTCTTTCTTTAAAAACATAAAAGCATCTCTAGTAGGAAACAATTTATTTTTCTTTTACAAAGATGCACCCCACGATCCAAACGTATCGTTAAGTACAGGAAATGCACTTCAAGGAGTTGATGTACTAGGTTTACCTTCAACAAGAAGTTTAGGTTTAAATATTAATTTAACATTCTAAAATAGACACAATGAAAAATAAAAAAATATTATTTACATGTATGATAGCCATAGGATTAATGGGCTTCTCATGTAGTAGTGATTTAGAACAGTACAATGTAAACGATAAGAATATCTCAGATGAACAACTAGAGGTAGATTTTCAACAAGTTGGTTCTAAGTATAAACCAATTTTTGAAAGTATTTACCAGTATTTCCCAGCTTGGTCTTACCAGTTACAGCAGAACTTAAATGCTGATGTATATTCTGGTTACATGACAAACCCAAGACCTTTTGGTGCAGGGGCTAACAATACTACTTATGCATTAGTTAGTGGTTGGAACGGATTTATTTGGTCTGTACCTTATTCTAATGTAATGAACAATGTGAAGTCAATTACTGATTTAACAGGAGATGAATTCCCAACATTAAATGCAGTTGCTTTAATCTTAAAAGTATCAGCAATGCATAGAGTTGCAGATGTCTTTGGACCAATTGTATACACTAATTATGCAGATTTAGACAATGCAGGAGTTTATGACTCTCAGCAAGAAGCTTACAATGCATTCTTTGCAGATTTAGACACAGCTGTTGCTGCTTTATCAGCAAATCTTGATAGCCAAAGATTTGGTGCTTTCGATTTGTCTTATGGTGGAGATTATACGAAATGGGTACGAATGGCAAATTCTCTTCGTTTACGTTTAGCAATAAGAATTTCTAAAATAGATCCTGCAAAAGCAAAAGCAGAAGGTGAAAAAGCCTTAGCTCAAGCTCAAGGAGTTATGATGGCAAATGACGATGGATTTAATGTGAATAGTGCATTAGATCACCCATTATCTGTTATTGATAATTCTTGGGGAGACATTCGTATGAATGCTTCTATGGAGTCTATTTTATCAGGATACGGTGATGCAAGAATTAGTTCTTACTTTACAGAGTCTGAAGCTTATCCAGGAGAGTACAAAGGAATCCGTAATGGATTAAAGTTAGAGGGAAGTTATGCAGATGAATTGGCTCAAAAAGCAGCCTATGTTGGATTTTCAGGATTTAACGCAAATGTTAAAACTCCAAAAGTTCAATTAATGACTACTGCTGAGGTATATTTCTTAAGATCAGAAGCTGCTTTAAGAGGTTGGTCTGGTGCAGGTGATGCTCAAGGAAATTATGAAACAGGAATTATGATGTCTTTTAACCAGAATGGTGCAAGTGGAGCTGCTGATTATATTGCAGACAACACTTCTACTCCTGCAGATTATGTAGATCCTGTAAACTCTGATAATGATATCGCTGCTTTAAGTAGTGCAACTGTAGCTTGGGACAATGCTGCTGATAATGAAACTAAATTAGAAAAAATTATTACTCAGAAGTGGATTGCAATGTTTCCAGAAGGACAAGAAGCTTGGAGTGAATTTAGAAGAACAGGATATCCTAAAATTTTCCCTGTAGGAAGTAACCAAAGTGGAGGTACGATTGATACAGATGTTCAGATCAGAAGAATTCCTTTTGTAGATAGTGAAAAATCTACAAACGCAGCTGGCGTTGAAGGTGCTATTTCAAAGCTTGGAGGTCCAGACAACGGAGGTACAAGATTATGGTGGGACACAGGATTACCAAATTTTTAAAGAATATGTGATTATTTTGAATATTTGATTAATTAATTCAACCGAAAATGTTTTATACATTTTCGGTTGTTTTTTGTATGCAATTTTCTGTTTTTTGTCGAATAAATTTAGACAAAGGATTAAACTAACCTACTTTTATTTTGAATATCGAAACTATTTAAAATAAAAAAATATATGCTTCATCAGAAAAAAACTTCATACCAGCCTGTAGGTAAATTTGAAGATACACGATTTGAGAAAATTCATAATGTAACATACAAATCATCAATTGAAGCCTCTATTTTAGTTGCTCAAGAGATTGCTAGTTTAATTAAAGAAAAGCAGCAAGAAAATAAACATTGCATTTTAGGATTAGCTACAGGATCATCTCCTATAAGAGTATATGAAGAGCTTGTTAGAATGCATAAAGAAGAAGGGTTAAGCTTCGAAAATGTTATTACTTTTAATTTAGACGAATACTTTCCTATGGATAAAAATAACATTCAAAGTTATTTTTATTTTATGCATGAACATCTTTTTAATCATGTAAATATTATACCCGAAAATATTAATATTCCTGATGGAACTATATCAATAGACGACCTATACCAATATTGTATCGATTATGAAATGAAAATTAAAGCCCTTGGAGGCTTAGATTTTCAGCTTTTAGGAATTGGAAGAACAGGCCATATTGGATTTAATGAACCTGGATCTCATCTTAATTCTGGCACAAGAATAATAACGTTAAACAACATCACTAGAGTTGATGCTGCACCTTCATTTTTTGGAATTGAAAATGTTCCTAGAAAGGCAATTACTATGGGAATTGGTTCCGTAAGAGATGCAAAAAGAATTGTGCTTTTAGCTTGGGGTGCAAATAAAAATACTATTATAAAAGAGGCCATAGAAGGACAAATAAGTTCTATGGTTCCTGCAACATATTTACAACAACACAACAACACAACATTTATTTTAGATGAAGAAGCTTCCTCTGAACTAACGCGTGTAAAAACACCTTGGCTGGTAAAATCTTGTGTATGGGATAATACTTTAAAATTAAAAGCAGTTACTTGGTTAAGTGCGCTATTAAGCAAACCAATCTTAAAATTAACAGATAAAGATTATAATGATAATGGAATGTCTGGACTGTTAACAGAAGAGGGAACTGCGTATGATTTAAATATTAAAATGTTTAATACATTGCAAAGTACAATTACAGGTTGGCCTGGAGGAAAACCTTTTGCGGATGACTCAAATAGACCAGAAAGAGCAACTCCAAGTAAAAAGAGAGTTATTATTTTTAGTCCACATCCAGATGATGATGTAATTTCTATGGGTGGTACATTTGATCGATTAGTGCAGCAAGGTCATGAAGTTCACATCGCATATCAAACATCTGGTAATATTGCTGTTTCAGATGAAGAGGCTTTTAAGTTTGCAGAAGTTTCTAAGGGTTTAAATTCTGATTCAAAGGAATTAGAAGATATCATTGAATTTATCAAAAATAAAAAAGGGAATCATGTTATAGATTCTTTAGCAGTTAGAAAGCTAAAAGGATCAATTCGTAAAAGTGAATCACTTGCTGCAACTAGATACTTTGATTTACCTGATGAAAATGTACACTTTCTAAACCTTCCATTTTATGAAACAGGAACTATAAAAAAAGGAAGGCTCTCTAAAGATGATGTAGACATTATGAAAAGTGTTATAGATGCTGTAAAACCTCATCAAATATACGCTGCTGGAGATTTAGCAGATCCGCATGGAACTCATAAGGTTTGTTTGGATGCACTTTTTATTGCTTTAGAAGAAATGAAATCTGAAAAAGAATACATGAAAGATTGTTGGGTATGGTTGTATAGAGGTGCTTGGCATGAATGGGATTCTCATGAAATTGAAATGGCAGTTCCAATGAGTCCTGATCAAGTACTAAGAAAAAGACATGCAATTTTTTATCATCAATCTCAAAAAGATGGCGTTATGTTTCAAGGAGATGATTCTAGAGAATTTTGGGTTAGAGTTGAAGATAGAAATAGGCTAACTGCAAAAAGATACAACGATTTAGGACTGTCTGAATATGCAGCAATAGAAGCATTTAAGAGGTACTATTTTTAATAATGAAAAAAATACTTGTTTGTTTACTTGTAATCTACAGTTTTTCAAATTGTAATCATCAAACACCCTGTTCAATTTCAAGTAATAAAATTCAAGGAACTTGGAAAATGGTGTATGCTGAAATTATTGAAAACGATTCTATAAAAACAAAAGATTTATCAAATACAACTTTTATAAAAATCATTAATAAAAATCATTTTTCTTTTTTTAATCAAGAAAATTCTGGGAATAAAAATTTTTACAGTGGTGCCGGTTCTTATATTTTAAAAGGCAATGAGTATACCGAAATACTAAATTTCACAAATATAGAGGCACTAAAAAAACATGAGTTCTCATTTGACATTGTCACCAAAGGAGATACCTTAATTCAATCAGGAATTGAAAAAGTTAAAGCAGCAGGAATTAACAGAACCATTATAGAAAAATATATAAAACTTAAATAATGAAGAAAATCATTTTAGTACTACTTGTTGGTATATTTCATCAATCTTTATTTTCTCAAGAAACGCTTAAGGAAAAATATAATTTAATGCCTTGGCCGCAGAATATTAGTGAGAATAATACTGCTTTTAAGATAAATGAAACGTTAACAGTCTCTATTTCTGGAGAAGATTCTAAAAAGAGAGTTACAAATGCTTCCGTTCAATTTTTGAGAAGACTTGCAAATAGAACTGGTGTTTTTATAAATACTGGTTTCCCTGTAAAAGACAAAAAAGCATCAATAGAGATTCGTTTCGATGCTGTTTCAAATTTAACTATATCGAGTAACGAAGCATATTCTTTAGAAGTAAAAGAAAATAATATTTTAATTAATGCTACAACAGATGTTGGAGCATTAAGAGGTTTAGAAACACTTTTACAATTAGTGAATTTTAATAAAGAAGGGTATTATTTTGAAGGAGTTATTATTAATGATGCTCCTAGATTTGTATGGAGAGGTTTAATGATAGATGCTGCGCGTCACTTTCAACCAATTTCAGTATTAAAAAGAAATTTGGATGCAATGGCATCTGTAAAATTAAATGTTTTTCATTGGCATTTAACAGATGATCAGGGTTTTAGAGTTGAGTCTAAAGCCTTCCCAAGGCTACATAAACTTGCTTCCGATGGATTGTTTTATACACAAGATCAGGTAAGAGAAGTTGTAGCCTATGCATCAAATTTAGGGATTCGAGTAATTCCTGAATTTGATGTTCCTGGTCATGCATCAGCAATTTTAACTGCCTATCCTGAATTAGGTAGTAAAGATGGTTACGAATATAACATTGAACGTTTTGCAGGTGTTTTTGATCCAACTTTAAACCCATCTAAAGAAGTTACATATCTTTTTTTAGAAACGTTATTTAGAGAAATTACACCTTTATTTCCTGATGAATACTTTCATATTGGTGGTGATGAAAATGAAGGAAAACATTGGGATGAAAACCAAGAGATTCAGGTTTTTAAAAAGAAACATAACTTAAAAACCAATCACGATTTACAAACGTATTTTAATATCAAACTAGAAAAAATCTTAAAAGAATTCGGTAAAAAATTAATGGGTTGGGATGAAATTTTAACACCTTCTACACCAACTTCTGCTGTAATTCATTCTTGGAGAGGAAAACAAGAAGGTTTGAAACAAAGTACACTCATAGAAGCGGCTAAGAAAGGATATCAAACGGTGCTTTCTAATGGTTATTATATAGACAGATTGTTATCGGTAACACATCATTATTCTGTAGATCCAATAGGAGATGCTATTTTAACAAAAGAAGAACGCGAAAAAATTTTAGGAGCTGAAGCAACTATGTGGAGTGAATTGGTAACACCACAGACAATAGATTCTAGGATTTGGCCAAGAACAGCAGCTATCGCAGAACGTTTTTGGTCTCCTAAAAACATAACTGATATCGATAATATGCGAAAAAGATTGAAAGTTATTAATTTTCAATTAGAAGAATTGGGCATTACTCATATTAAAAATAGAGATGTTATTCTAAGAAATATTAGCAATCATCAAAATATAGAAGCATTAAAAACATTGTCTAAAATTTACGAACCCCTAAAAATATACTCTAGAAATAAAGGTGGAACAGAATACAAAACATTCTCTCCTTTTACCCTTTTTGCTGATGCTTGTGCTGCAGATGCAGAAGATGCTGTTTCTTTTAATAACAACGTTTTATTATTCTTGAAAAATAAGAACGATAATGACTTAGATCAAATAAAAAAGCATTTGAAAAATTGGACTAATAATTACTCAAATTTTAAAGAAATTAAACCAAACCCTATTACTGAATCTTTAGAGCCATTGTCTAAAAACATATCGCGTATTTCAAAGTTACTTCATACATCACTTGTAAATAAAAAAATCACAAAAAAAGAGCTGACAATACTGAGAAATATTACGAAGCAACTTAAAGAACCTTGCCAGGATGTAGAGTTGGCAATTCTAGATTCATTAAACGAATTAATACGTTTCTGTGAAATGAATTTTTTAATGAATACAAATATTAAATAATGAATACAAATGTAGAAGTCACTTTTAAGAATCCATATTATGAATTAAATAAAAAAGCTCGTTTTACTTCATCAACCAAGTATGATACGTTTATTAATTGGGTAAGTGGTGAGTTTGATCTGTATTTACAAGACGAAGAATCTAATGGATTGTCTATTTTTTTCCCTGAAGGAAATTTTCATATTAAAAACGAAATTGAAAACGGTACTATTATTGCCGATATTAATTTGGAAAGCAAACTCTTAGAAAAAGGACACTTCGTTTTTGAAAAAATTATGTCTGTCTACACTCTTTTAGTAAAAAAATAAAGGCATCTTTTAATCAAAGAAATTATTAAAAAAGTTTAGAGAAAATCATATATTACAATCGTAAGGAACTTGAAACGAAACCGCTACTTTTTATTGGTTTTATTGCTTAGCAAGTTAGAAAAATTACAAAACAAATAGTAAAATAAGGTTTAAAAACCGCTAGTTTTGTAAGAAGTCCTTCAGGTTATTTAATTAACTGAATCACAAAGACAAATTAAAATTATTGAAATGAAATGTAGCGCAAAAAGCAATATAATTTTTAAACTCTTTTTATTCATTTTAATTTTTTCTTGCTCAAAAGAAGAAAAAACAACCAACACACTTTTTACACAAGTAAACAACGCCAACACCAACATTCTTTTTAAAAATAATGTAAAGGAAAATCTATATTTTAATTTTCTGAATTATGGCTATATATACAATGGTGGCGGGGTTGCTGTTGGTGATATTAATAATGACGGTTTGGAAGACATTTACTTTACTTCCAATCAAGAGTCAAATAAACTGTATGTAAATAAAGGGGATTTTGAGTTTAAAGATATTACAGTAAAAGCTAATGTTTCTGATGAAATTGGTTGGACAACAGGGGTAACAATGGTTGATATTAATAACGATGGTTGGCTAGATATTTATGTCTGTAAATCAGGGTCTTTAAACAGTCATCAAAATAGAAAAAACAAACTTTTTATCAATCAAAAAAATAATACATTCAAAGAAAGTGCTTCTGAATACGGTATAGACCACTATGGTTTTTCTACACAAGCCTACTTTTTTGACTTTGATAATGATGAAGATTTAGATCTCTATTTAGTAAATCACAGACAAGATTTCAGGAACAATATAAATATAGATCCTAAAATTCAATTAACTAAAGAAAATTATAATTCAGATCAATTATTTAGAAATGATGGGAATAAATTTACAAACATTACTCAGAGTGCAGGCATATCAAACAAAGCTTGGGGTTTAAGTGCTTCAATCGGTGATTTTAATAACGATAATTTGCTCGATGTTTTTGTAGCAAATGATTATTTAGAACCTGATTTTTTATATATAAATCAAGGAGATGGAACTTTTAAAGACGAAGCATTACGTTATTTTAATCATATTTCTTCGAATAGTATGGGATCTGATTTTGCAGATTTAAATAACGATTTACAACCCGATTTGGTTGTTTTAGATATGATGGCAGAAGACCATATTCGCGGAAAAGAAAATATGGCATCAATGAGTATTTCAAATTTTCATCAATTGGTAAATATGGGGTATCATTATCAATATATGTCTAATATGTTACAGCTAAATAACGGAAATGGAACCTTTTCTGAAATTGGGCAACTCGCAGGCATTGCAAAAACAGATTGGAGTTGGGCACCACTAATTGCAGATTTTGATAATGATGGTTTTAATGATGTGTTTATAACTAATGGAATTCAACACGATTTATCAAATCAAGATTTTAGAAATCAAATGAAGAACAACATTAGAAATCGTAAAAAAGTTTCTTTAGAGCAAGCCATAAAGATGATGCCTTCTAATAAGTTAAGTAATTATATTTTTAAAAATAACCAAAACTTAACATTTAAGAACACCTCTAAAGACTGGGGTTTAGATGCAGAAATAAACTCTAATGGTGCTGTATATGCAGATTTAGATAATGATGGCGATTTAGACTTAATTGTAAATAACCAGGCAGAAGAAGCGTCAATTTATAAAAACAATTCTAATAAAAACTTTGTTGATATAACTTTAAAAGGCTCTTCTAAAAACTCCTTTGGAATTGGTGTAAGCATCACTGTTTTTTCTGAAGAATTACATCAATCTAAACAGCATTTTGTAAGCAGAGGGTTTCAATCTTCAGTGAGTAATAAGCTTCATTTTGGATTGGGAAATAAAACAACAATTGATAGTATTTTAGTGGATTGGAAAAATGGAAAATCTGAAAAAATAACAGATTTGAAAATTAATTCTACAATAAGAATTAACTACGAGAATGCTAGTAAAAACATCTTGGTAAATAGTACGAAAACTACCTTATTTGAAAATATAAATCCATCAGACATTGGAATTGATTATCAACAAATAGAAAATGATTTTGATGACTTTAAAATCCAATTATTACTGCCTCAAAAACAATCAGAGAAAAGTGCTTCACTGGCAGTTGGTGATGTTAATAATGACGGATTGGAAGACTTTTTTGTTGGAAATTCTAAAAATGAAAAAGCGGCGCTATACATTCAGACAAAGGACGGAAAATTTAAGGAAACAAACACCCGTTTATTTTCTTCAGAAAAAGAATATGAAGACACTGATGCTAAATTTATAGATATTGATGGCGACAATGATTTAGATTTATACGTAACTTCTGGTGGTTATGAAGTTGAAGAAAATAATAAGTTATTACAAGATAGATTATACTTAAATAATGGTAGAGGAAGTTTTAAAAAATCTTTTTTAGAAGTTCCTTTAATTAATTCTAAAGGAATTGCTTTTGCTGATTTTGACAAAGACGGAGATCTAGATATTTTTATTGGAAGTAACGTAAAGTATGGTCAATACCCAATATCAGAAAAACCTTATTTTTTAGAAAATAAAAAAGGGAAATATGAAAATACGATTGATGATAGGTTTGACAGTATATCTAATCTAAAGATGATTAATGATGCCGTTTTTTCAGACTTTGATGCTGACGGTGATCAAGATTTAATTGTTGTCGGAGAATGGATGCCTGTAGTTCTTTATGAAAATAAAAACAATAAATTTTATCAAATAAAAATTGATGGAGTTCACAATATTAATGGATGGTATCAAACAATAACTGCAACGGATATAGATAAAGACGGAAACATCGATTATATACTAGGTAATTGGGGAGATAACAATAAGTTTCATCCAACAAAACAAAAACCTTTGCACATCTACGCAGATTATTTTGATGATAACACAAGTTTTGATATTGCTTTGAGTAAAGTTTCAAAAACCGGAGATTTAATACCCGTTCGTGGTAAAGAATGTTCGTCTCAGCAAACACCTTTTTTAAATCAAAAGGTAAAAACATTTAAAGAGTTTGCAACATCTACAATGCCGGAAATTTATGGGTCAGATAAATTAGAAAATGCATACCATTATGTTGCTCATAACTTTGCATCTATCATTTTAAAGAATACAGGAAATGGACGGTTTTTAGTTGAAAAACTATCAGGAGAAGCACAGTTTTCACCAACCTTAAGTTTGGAGGTTGCAGATATAAATAACGACGGTTACTTAGATATTTTTGGTGTAGGGAATGTGTATGATTCCGAAGTAGAAACCATTAAATATGATGCATCCAAAGGGTATATTTTGTTAGGAAGTAAAGAAGGGAAATTTAAATTTCTTAATGATAAAAGTTACTTCACAAACAAAGAAACAAAAGTGATTAAAAAGATTATAATTGATGGCTTTTTGCATTTTATTTTGCTACAAAAAAACGACAAACTAACAATTTTAAAAGCTAAAAAAGTTAAAGTATAAAACCATATAAATATCACTTCTTTGGGCAATTATCAAAGAAGTGATATTTAATGTTTTAATGTTATTTTGCTCCCAACATCAAGATTTCATTACAAACAATTTCAGTAATATATCTTTTTTCTCCTTCTTTGGTTTCATAAGTTCTTGAGGTTAGTTTTCCTTCAACGGCAACTTCATTCCCTTTTTCTAGATATTTTTCTATAATATCTGCTGTTTTGTTCCAGGCAACAATATTGTGCCATTGTGTATCTGTAACTTTTTCTCCTTGTGCATTTTTATAGTTTTCATTCGTTGCAATAGAAAATTTTGCTACTTTTTTACCACTTTCTAACGTGATAATTTCTGGGTTATTTCCCAAGTTCCCAATTAACTGTACTTTGTTTCTTAACGTACTCATAAGATAAGGTTTTAAATTAATATGTTTTTTTGTCAATTTGTTTTGACACTGCAAAGTTGCGACTAAGAAGAAGTTGTATTCGGTTACAAAACAATTACTTTCGGATGTAATTACTTGTAGTCGTTTGTATTCGGATGTTTTTAATTATATTTGAGAGATGGAAACTAAAAAGTGTTTAGAATGTGAAGAAGCTTTAAAAGGAAGAATAGACAAGAAATTCTGTTCTGACTATTGTAGAAATTCCCACAATAATAAAGTGAATAAAGACAGTAAAAACCTCATCAGAAATATTAATAATCGTCTTCGAAAAAATCATAAAATTTTATCAGAATTAAATAAACTAGGAAAAACAAAGGTGACCAGAACTAAGTTATATGACAAAGGGTTTGACTTTCATTTTTTTACATCAATCTACAAAACAAAAACAGGAAATACTTATTTTTATGTTTATAATGAAGGTTATTTAGCTCTAGAAAATGAAACTTTTCTGTTGATTAAAAAAGATTAGTATATAATAAGCTAGTCAGAAAAAATAGGATCACAGTTGCAAAATTTTTCTATTGATGTTGAGAAAGACACCCCCATGGTATAAATAGTTCTTGGTAAAAAAATCCATAGATATATAACTGCTTTTTTATCTAGTAGTTTTTAAAAACATATAACAACGACCACAAATTGACAAAAAAATTAGGATATGACAGCTAAATTAGAAAATGATATTTTAAATGTTTATACCGATAAAAATATTTTAATTGGTGGCATTATAACAAAATCGAATTTCAAAAAAGCTGAAATCAATATCGGTGAAAATAAATTCGAACTTTCTCGC
>Ga0115006_10000503_pt1 | contig 21232 bp, 4 predicted proteins | sample ArcOceMetagenome_3_FD_88943 | JGI IMG/M metagenome (GOLD analysis project Ga0115006, IMG submission 88943) | Marine eukaryotic phytoplankton communities from Arctic Ocean - Arctic Ocean- Svalbard ARC20M Metagenome | ecosystem: Environmental > Aquatic > Marine > Oceanic | place: Arctic Ocean...
GCAGTAAGGTACCGAATCGCAGATAGAACTCGGGGGCGAATGCCGAGTGAAGTAGCTCCCGTCTGGGGGTCTGCCGGCCGGCTTTCCGGGTGTTCCCGGGCAGCCGCGGCGTCCTCCATGGTGGCTAACTCAAAAGGATGCTTCCAACGCGTGTCGAGATTGGCAAGCGCTAAGCGCCGGTACACACCCTTTACCTAGCTACCGATTACATGGTCTGTCCTAATCAGTATTTGTCATGGTGAGTCATGCTTCCGGCTGCAGGGGACCTGCAGCCGGAGATTCCCAATCTCGGGCGAGTCCAGTCGGCAGTCATCACTCAGCGATTCGTCAGCGAAGACTTAAACTAAAGACTTGAAGTCTCCGATAGGTAGATGTGCACATCGATGGACACCCAGGCTTCAGGGGGTAGGGATCGTCCAACGAACAGCAGGGAGAGGCCGAGAGGCGGGGAGGAAGTGAGGGTTGTGGCATCAATCCGGCCACCCGCACAGCGGCGCTGTAGAGCGACGCTTAGTTCACACAACAGCCTTGTGCAATAGGAGCGAAGCCGAGAACGTAGTCGTACGAGGTGGGAGCGAGCACCCGCTATTAGTCCTCGTCATCGGATGCCGCAGGAGAGGGCATCGGAGAGTAACTCGGAGAGGCGTCCTCAATCTCGATGCCATCCTCGTCATCGGACGCGCCCTCAATTTCGATGCCATCCTCGTCGTCGGACTGGTAGACTTGAAGCTCGAACTCATGGGGGGGCTCGAAATAGCGGTAGTCTTTACAGACGAGCATGGGCTGCTCCACGGTGGTACCAGGCACACGCATCACAGTGCCGGTAAGGACGAGCGGGCGACGAGTAGGGGTGATGTCGGGTACGTCGAAGATGGCAGGGTCGGGAAAGTAAGAGAACGGGGAGTCGGCCGCCGCGGCAGCGGGAGGATCGTACGCAGGGTTGCCGCGGCCCGCAAGGACGCGGTGCTCACGCCGCAACTCGTCCGTCCGGAGGCCCATACGAGCGCTGAACTCAGTGCAGATGTATTCGCACCAGCGGTCGACCAGAAGGCGCCAGACGAGGCATCTCTTGTGTGCAAGGGGAACGGAGGAGTGATCAGGGTAAGTGAGGGGACAGAGCCCCAGAATCCCGCGCATCGCAACGCTGATGTCGTCGTGAAGGATGGTAGGTCGGTATACCGCGAGGGAAAGAGGTCCAGTAGCGGCAAAGATGAAATGGGCGAGGGTATGGAGACGCTTGACCTCGTAACCGCGGCCGTGACGGTCCACGCCGAAGCTGGCCCAACGGAAGATTTAGGGGGGTATGAAGCGCCTGTAGTGCGGACGCGTAAGCACCGACGAGAGAGGATAACGAGCGGGGAGCGTTGAGGTCAGGTGATCGTCAGTAGCGAGACCGCAACGCTTGCAGATGTGCGCTACCTCCAGGCTAGGCTGGTCAGTGCCCATGGGGAGGAGACCGTGCAGAATGGTGCGGTAGAGATGCAGGAAGTGGTAATTGACATTGTAGCGGCACGAACCGGACCTGTTGTAAGATGCGATGCCGCCTTGGCGAAGACGCCAGATAATGCCGTCAATACCGCCAAAGAAGAGGCAGAAGTCCTCGAACAGGGCGGCGCTGTGGAGTTCGAACTGGGCGAGAAGCACGGCGTTACGAAGGCAACACCAGACGCCAGGCAACTCAGAGTCGAAGAACAGCTCACGGAGGGTGGGGAGCTCGACAGCCGCAGGGAGTGAGGTAGCAGGTAGGGGAGGTGAAGGGGAGCGTGGCTGGCTTGCGAGAGCTCGAGCCGCGGCACGAAGCTGCTCTGTAGCGAGACAACTGAAGGGAGTGGCGCCCATAAGCGCCGCGGGATGGTCGTAGAAGAGGTGACCACTGGGTTGATAGGCAACTCCCCAGAGTAAGGTGAGCACGCGCGTCACGTACGTGACGGGCCAGAGCCCACCGTAATGGGCACGGAAAGCAGCGACGGAGGAGGCGAGTCGCCCGAAGGCGGATGCCCGGCCATAATAGCTGCGGCGAACTCGAGTGGGACGGTCGTGGCTTGAGTTGCAGGAAGACCGATAGACCTGCACTGAAGGCTGCCCCGACGACGAGAACGAAGTTATCTCCAAGGTAGCAATATCCGCAGCGATGGACCCATCACTGACCTCGACGCGCTCAGTGACTGTGTCGTAGCGCTCGGCCTTCTGCTCGAGGTACAAGTACACCACGACCTTCCTTTCGGCAGGCGAGAGAGCGGCGGTGGCATCGCGGAGCCCGAGGCGGACGAGCTCCTTACGGGTTGAAGACATGGCGGAGGAGTTGAGGGAACTGAGGTCAGGCACGTCAGCCCTTCGCAGGTAGAAGAGTGTGGTGAGACTACTATGCATCTCACGTCGGATGGAGCCCTCAACGGAATGGGGAGGGAGGTAGCGCTGAGCGGAAGGGTGAACCTCGGGCACGCCCAAGGGGGAAGCCGGCGCGCGCGGCACAGATGGCGGAGCGACCTCATTCGAGGGGGCGCTCCACGGGTGCCAGGGGCTGGAGCTGCTCGAGGCGAGAAGAGTAGGAGGACTGGAGCTGCTCGAGGCGAGAAGAGTAGGAGGAAGAAAGAGGAAGGAAGATGAGGCAGTGGAAGTGGAGGAAGATGGGGGAGCAGAGGGAGGAGAGGTAGATGGTGGTAACCCGAGAGAGGTGAAGATCCTCTCGGGGTCAAGTACGTGTGAAAGGAATTGGCGGACAACGACGGAGACGTCGTCGTCCAAGTGGCTCATTAAACTGGCAGTGATCCCACGCACTTCTGGGCTGCCGGCCGATCCTCGGCTCATGGGTTCTGCGTGAATCGCCGCCGCTTGCATGATGATATGGGTTTTGGTGTCAGTCTTGGCTCAGGTACTGACTCCAGTTAAAGGGCTCGGCTTGTCCTTTCTCATAGGTTCGGCTTGTCCCATAATCCTGAGCCGCGATCCCCTGCCGGATGGCAGAAGCACGGTGTGTCTGTTGCGCAACGGGGCAGAGTCTTTGGATCATGCGGCCAAGACTCTGCCACACTGGCAAATGTAATTCGGTCGGGTAGATGTGTTCAAGTAGAGCTGCAGGCCGTAGGCCATATTGGCGGCTCGATGGCTGCAATGGCAATGGGGCAGCCGTCGCCCAGCGGCAATATGCCACTGTCCATGATTGTTGTTGTTGCTGTGAGCCCCGCTGTGTTCACTCACCTAGGCGTCTCCTGTTGTTGTGAGCCCCGCTGTGTTCACTCACCTAGGCGTCTCCGTCGGTAAAGCCACAAGAGTGACTATGCAGGTAGGTAGAGCCGCTGTGCAGCAGCTATGCAGGAGGGGCAGCCGAAGCTCCCCTTGTGGGTCTGTGCACTCACACAACCGATCAATGTCGCCAATACATCGGTCGGCCCGGAGCCATATTCTCGGCCCGCCATCGCCCTTGCCGCCGTCGCGACTGGGGGCGACTGCACTGCTCCTGCTGTCGTCACAGGTCAATGGAGCGGATGCGAATGTCCGAGTGTCATAGCTCACACAGATTAGTGGGCCGTCGCCCGGGCGGAAGTGAAGATCGCCCTTGCGACTGTTCTCTAGCAACCAGTCGCAGTATGTCCGCCGCGGATCCAGTCAAAGCGCCCGGCGGCGCCATATTCCGGATGACCTCTGTGCACGAAGCAGAGGCCCGTAATGTCGGGTGGTTGCGTGGCTCGCGACTGCTCGAGGCGGTCGCAAACGCACACGCAGAGATCGGGTTGAGCTGCAAGCCGTAGGCTATATTGGCGGCTCGGTGGCTGCAATGACAATGGGGCAGCCGTCGCCCAATAGCAACTGGAGTCCCAAGCCAGTTGTTACTGTATGTGGTTGTATCCAATGGAGGGGCCCTCGTGGAAATGGGAAGCTTAGACGGAACATAGAACATGGGCCGTGGAAAGTAGACTCGAGCGTGCTTGCTCACGTGCTTTGGGGATGGGCGTCCGGGTGATCAATCCGGTACGCCCGCACGCGATTAAGCTCATCAATGGTGAGCCGTTCCCCATTGGGACCGGGCCAAACCCACCTCCACTCCTTGGAGCGGAGGAGCTCGAACTCGACCACAGCGCGTGGCTTGGACTTGGGGTTGTCCTTGTGCGCCGGGTTAACGCGGTGGCGAGCTGGCCCATGAGGGTGGCGGAAAGGTCGGGTGTACGTACGGAGAAGCTGGGCGTTAGAAAGCTTACGGGTGGTGACGAGAGGAGCAGGACGAGAAGGTCGAGTGTCCGTAAGCTCGGCGCCAAATAGAGAGCGAGAGTGGTTGCAGTGTGCGCAGAATGAACCGCCAAAGTTGTGGCGATTGCAGGAGGTGCAAAGCCACTCCAAGGGGGGTGGCTCGTCGCTGGAAGTGGGCAGAATCGCAGGGATAGAGTTGCCATGGTCTAGCTCAATGGCAGGGCGGGCGTAGTCAAGGGCAGGAGGATCTCCAGTAAGAGCGGGAGAGGGAAGGGCAGGCTCGAGCGCAACGGAGGGAGAAGGGGAGGCGTCGTTGGAGGGAGCCACGATGGCGGAAGGGAGAGGCTCGGGATGCGGGCGGCGAGACCGCCACTCAGACGGAGGGGGAAGCGGTGCGGAGAATGCGGAGGTGTCGAGGTCGTCAGGCTCCTCAGCCAGCTGGTCGAGCGGAATCGGGAACTGCTGGTTGTAAGCATTGACAGCGATCATGGCGTTGGAAAGGTTGTTGACATTCTCCCAGGTGTCATCGTCGACGCCGTAACCGAGCCAGCGCACAAGGAACTCGTAACTGCTGAGCTCGGAGGGAGAGCGTCCGGGAAGGATACGGCGGTCGACAATACGGTCGACGGCATACTCGCCAGCGGGAATCTCGTCGCCATCGGCGACCAGTGGGAATGGCACCAGCCGCGAGACGTGGAAGGTGTCGTGGAAGCGTCGGGAAGGCAGACCGGAGAGCTTGTAGTTGTCGTTCTCGAGGACCTCTTCGACACGGTAAGGCCCATGAGTTGGCTCGTGCCACTTGGTAGTGGCGCTACCGCCGAACGTGCCGCCCTTCTCTTTGACGACCAGGACGCGCTGCTGAGGGAGGAAGGAGAGGGCGGTGTCGTGCTTGGCGTCACGAGTGCGCTTGGAAGAGAGAGCGCGAGTGAGGAGGCGATGCCGGACGAGGCGCCAGCAGGCGTGGAGGCGATCGACGAAAGCAGCAACGTAGGGATGGACGTCGGCAGGGGAAGAGTCGAGGCCGTGGTAGGCGACGTCCAGGGATAGGGGAAAGTCACGACCCTGTTCCACGTAGAAGGGCGAGAAACCGGTGACGGAGTGAACGGCGGCGTTATACGCGATCTCGAGGTGAGGGAGATAGCGAGACCATCGGGGGTCGGCGGTAGAGACGCGGTGGGTGAGCAAGAGGGAGCGCAGGACGGAGTTGAACCGCTCGGCAAGGCCGACGGTCTCATGATGAGCAGCTGTAGAGGCCTCGAGCTGGATGCGGAGGGCGGCGTAGGCGGCAGCTATGATGCGGGAGATGAAGATGGAGCCACGATCGGTGCGGATGCGGCGAGCGAAGCCCTTATAGCGAGCCACATAGAAGAAATAGAGGTCGAAGACCTCCTTGGAGGAGGGGGTGCCCTTTACCGCAACCGCGACCACACCACGTGTGAACTGGTCTGCGAAGACGAGAGCGTGGTCGTAACCGTCGTCGTTGAAGCCGACAGTGTAGAGGTCAATGGTGACGACGTCCCAGGGGTAGTCGCCGTCGCCGGAGAGGTGGAAGGCACCAGCCGTGACACGACTGACCTTGGAGCGCAAGCAGACGTCGCAGCTACGGAGGTGGCTAGCGACGTCGGCAGAGAGCAAGGGCCAGTAGTAGAGGCGTGATATCAGCCCGACGGTACGCTTATGGCCCTGGTGGCCATGGAGGTCGTGGTAGGCGTGGAGGGCCCAAGATCGGAAGGAGGGAGGAAGCACGATGCGGAAGGGGCCGGTGGGGTCCGAGGAAGAGTCCAGGAAGACCAAGACGCCATCGACGAGGCGATGACCATGGGAGACCTTGCGCATCGCTGCGTCAAGAGCGGCGCGGTCATCGCCGCCGGAGGCGAGCAGATAAGCGGGCCCATCCTGGAGGTAGGCGTAGACGTGGTGGTACTCGTCGCAGTTTCGCTGCTCAGTGATGATCTCATCGAGTGTAGGAGGCCGGGGGAGGAAGTCGGTGCCAGAGGCAGCTCTGCGGCGGCGAGTATGAAAGGCTTTGTGAGCTCCGAACTGGCCAGGTTGGTTGACGCCAGAGTCAGCGGTGGTACCTCCCTCCTCGGGTGGGGCGTCGTCATCGTCGTCTATGGCGTTGTCGGCGGTAGAGGAGAAGGCCCGGGCGATAGGGGAGGGGCTACCGGTACGACAGAAGGCGGAGATGGCGATGAAAACACTGCGGCAGAACTTCCCGTCCGAGGAGGCGAGGCGAGAAGCGGATACGTCAGACTCGGGGCAGCGTGAGACAAGGACGTCGAAGATAGAGCGCGCGAGGACTCCGGAGGCGGAACCGTTGTCCGTGGTGGACGTAGTGGCGTGCGAGACGAGAGCGGAAGGGAGAGGGTAGAAGGACTGATAGGCGGAGGAAGGTAATGGGGCGGAAGCGGAGGGCGGAGCCTTGTGCACTCCCACGCCAAGGGGCGGGAGCGTGGGGGGCGGAGCCTTGTGCACGTCCGCGCCAGGAGGCAGGTCAGGGTTGGCACCAGCTGGGGACGAAGAGGGTGAGGTAAAGAAGGTGTTACCAGAGGTGGGGAGAGTGACGGCAGAGATGGGATTGTCGAGGCAAGGCGGGGCCTTGTGCACGTCCGAGGCAGGGGGGTCGCCACGAGCAGAGCGGGGAGGAAGAAGAGGAATGGTAGGCACGATGCGGGGATAGGCGGTGCGGATGGCGTTGTTCACTGCAACTTCGCAGCACCCGAGGTAGAGAGGTCGATCGGTAAGGCGGCTGTGGGAGAGGAAGTCCGAAAGGCGGAGGTGACAGAACGGGCGGTCACCTTCAGCGCAGTGAACAGAGCGGGCAGCAAGGACGTTCAAGTGGATGCACCATACACGATGGCAGGCGCTTTCCTCATACCCGACAGCGCCGTCAGGGCGGGCGGCGAGGATGTGACGGGTGCCCATATCGACGGCAGCCGACGTGGGAAGCTGGCGGCCGAGAGCAGCGAGGAGATGGATGGCAAAAGGGAAGGTGTTGGGGGCGGAGCAGCTGAAACCATTGAGGTTAGCAGAGCCGTCGGAAAGGGGGGGGAGGATGAAGGTAGGACCGGAAAAGGAGTCGGTCAGGATGAGGAGGTGAAGGGTACAATCGGAAAAGAGCGGGACAGGCGGGTTCTCAGGTGGTTGAAGTACGGAGGCAACGGAGGCTTGAAGAAGAAGTGGAAGTTGCGAAGCGGCCTCAGAGAGACGGACCACACGCCAGTCAAGGACGCTGGAGGTGAGGGTATTGGTGAGGCGACGATTGCGCCAGGCGACGGTGAATGAGGAGATGTGGTCTTCGAACGGGAAGACAGCACGGTCGAGGCGGCACTCATAGATAGGCGTGTCCGGGGGGCTGTCGAGGAGGCGACCGCGGAGGGTAGAGGTACGGATGGAATGACCGAAGTAGGCAGAGTAGCGAGAGAGCGGCCCAAGCATGGTCTCGAGGCCATGGAAGGCCGTAAGACGGGGGTCGAGCTCCCCGTTGAGGGCTCTACTGAAGGGAAAGGAAAAGGAGTGGAGGGAAGCACCCTTTGTCCACGCCTTGGTGCGCAGGAGTAGACAGTAGACACCGTCGTGGAGGAGGAGGTAGGCACCGCGGTAAGAAAGGGAAGCGGGGACGGCGGAGAGGAACGACGAAGGCGGCGAGAGGGGGGTGCAGAGGAGCGAAGGAGCGGGAGTGGCGCGAGCACGTCCCGAAAAGGAACGGAGGTGGAGGAGGTATTGTAAGCAATAGGTATGCGGCGGAGAGAGGGCGGAGGCAATGTCGTCGAAGACAGGGTCCATTGGGAAGAGGTCGAAAGAGACGTCAGAGGGAAACGAGGCGGGAAGACCTGAGTCGAGTCCCTTGATGACGGCTCTGAGGCGCGGGACCTCGACCTCGTAAACGAAGGCGTCGGGAAGGAGTAGGGGCTTACGCATCCGGTGGAGGGAGGTGGAGAATTTGCCGGTTTTGGTAGGGGCGCCAAAGAAGCTACTCCAAGCGGCAGAAGCGAGACGACGGTATCGAAGTGCAAGACCAAGGACCACGGGACCTTGCATAGAGGAGGTGTCAAGGGTGAAGGTAGGCAGGTGGGGACGCGAGCGTGAAGACGAGCGCAGAACCAGGCAGAACTGTCCATCGTGGACCACGAAGACGCAGCCAGGTGGGTAAGCGGCTGAGGGGTGGTCGGCAGGCAGCGAGAAAGGTGGAAGACTAGAGGCGGTTATGGCAAGTGTAAGGTCGGCGAGGCAACTAGGATTGGCAGGGCAGATGGCGGCCATCCGGGAGAGGAGAGAGTGGTAAAGTGGTATGCAATTGCAGACGTCCTGGTAAGCGTACTCGAAGAGGCGGATGGTGATGGGGCGCTTAGTCCAAGTGTCGTAATTGTGCTCAAAAGAGCCCTTATGGTCGAGGCGGAGGTCGGAAACATAGCTCCGAAGAACAGGGCCAAGCCCACGAGCGGAGAAAGGGTGACGGCCGACGACAAGGGCATCAGCAACGCCAGTGTCGAAGAAGCCTTTGGGGTTGACCCCGTACTTGCCAAAGAGCGTGAGGCCGTCGCCGCGGCCACAGTGGACAAGCTTGATGATGGTGGCGTCAGCAAGCCAGATCCGGAGGTTGGAGTCAAGACGCGTGAGGAGGGTGGGAACCTTACGGATGTCGAACACGTGCGTGTAATCGGAGGGGGAAGGGTCGTCGGAGGAAGGAGTGGAGGAGACGCAAATCTGAAGCAGCTCAATGGAGCCATGAAGCGCAAGGTGGCCTTCGAGGTCGAGGGCGATGATGCGGGGATTGCCAGGCTGACCCAAGATGCGAGTGAGAAAGGCAAGGGTGGCAAAGGCGACCTCCTCCAAGGCGTGGTAGGAGGGTCCGACAAAGAAGGGGTCGAAGCACTGAAGAGCAGGAAGATCGCTGTCTTGGTTGGAGGGAGGGGCGACGGAGGCGACGAGCGAGACGGCCCTAGGTCCAAAGACCTTGGCGAACTGTTGAGCTGCACGGCCGGAGCTCGAGAGGGCACGCAAGGCTTGGGCAAAGAAGGCGGAGTCGTCCTTATGTAGGAACCCGGGATCCTCACCACTGATTGGGACCCACTCGGCGTTGACATTGCCAAGACTGAAGGAGGTGAGCGGGGACGACGATGGAAGCTCATCCAACACGGGAGGGAAGGCAGTAGGCACGACCACGATGAAGTACATAGTGTCGCCACGACCGTAGCGGACAGCAGGGGTCTGGATGAGGGCGTCAAGGCGAGCAGCAGGTTGACCAAAGAAACCACGGAAGCAGTCAGTGGCGACGGCGCGAGGGCGGCGCGAGAGGTGCTCAGGTACCTTGCTCCCTGGGATGTGCCATGCATCGGCAATGCGGAGGCAGAGGATATTGGAACGATCGGTGAGGACGAGGGCGGCGCGAGTACGAGCTTTGTTCTTGTTGGGAGGGGGCTTGGGGAGTAGCTGGCGCTGCAGGAAGTCGGTGGGAAGGGAAGGTTGTCCAATAGGGACGGAGGCGGCTTCGGCGGCTTTGGATTGTCTACGACTGAGGCGTGAGCTGGGAGGTATGCAGGTGGCAGGAGGGAATGCGGGGAAGGCGGCAGGAACGGCAGCGCCGGTCCCCCCGCAGTCCTCCCCCGAAGGGAGGCAAGGAAGGGCAGAGGCAGGCCAAGTGTCGAAGGAGCCTGGGGCATGGAGAGGTGGGACAGAGAGAAGAATGCGACTGATAGCATCGGGGACACGATGATCACGGCCAGGGCGATGGATGATGTCGAGGTCGTACGCCTGCAGACGCTCAACCCATTCACGGACCTTCTTGTTGTGCAGCTCCTTGTTGCTACGGAGGAGCCACTGGAGGGCAGCGTGGTCGACGAAGGCGGTAGTGTGTGAGTTGGAGACGTAGACATCGAAGTGCTTCACGACAGCAAGGTTAAGGCCATACGCTTCAAGCTCATGCGTGTTCCATCCAAGCTCCTCGAAAGTGAAGCGGTGGGAGTAGGCGGCAATCAGGCCCTCGGTGCCGTCGTCGTCCTTCTGGTAAAGGACAGCACCGCAGCCGTGCAGGGTGGCGGCGTCGACAGAGATGAAGAAGGGCTTCGAAAAGTCGGGAACACGCGTGAGGATGGCACCAGAGAGCGAATGCTTGAGGACGTGGATGGAGGAGAGGAATCGGAGGGAGCCAAGGACGCTGCGATGGTTACAGCCCTTCTGACTAAGCTCGTAGAGCGGGCTGCAAATCTCGGAGAAGTGAGGGATGCTGTTGCGGTAGTAACCGCACATACCAAGGAAGGTCGCGGCGGACTTGGCAGATGACTGGATGACGTGGACAGGCATGTCGAGTATGGCGCTAGCGCGAGCGGGGTCAGGGCGGATGCCGTCGCGACCGATCTCGTAGCCCAGGTAAGCAACGCGGCCGAAACCGATGTACATCTTCTCGGCCTTGATGGTGAGGCCGGCCTGAAGCAGACGCGTCAGGACAATGGTGATGTCGTCGATGTGTTCAGCGAAATCGAGGCTCGCGGTCTTGGTGACCAGGTCATCGATGTAACTCAAAACCAGGGAGGAGGGGAGACCAACGAGAACCTTGTCGACGAGGCGCTGGAAGGTGGCGGGCGCTCCAGTGAGGCCTTGAGTCATGCGCTCGAACTGAAAGAGCCCAAAGCTAGTGCCAAAAGCGGTCTTCTCTTTGGAGGTCTCGTCCAGCTCGACCTGGTCGAAACCAGAGAGGAGGTCGAGGGTAGTGAACCAGTGGCCACGGCACTTGGAGAGGTTGTCGATGATATTGGGCAGCGGGTAGTGGTCCTTGACCGTGACGCCGTTCAGGGCGCGAAGGTCGACAACGAGCCTATACGTGCCATCTTGCTTCCGAACCAACATAGGGCGAGAGCAAAAGGGGCTGCGGCTGGGCGTGACCAGCTGGGACTGGACACGCTTATCGATGAGCTTGCGTAGAGCGGCGCGCTGCTCATCATTCTCGGTGCGGATGCGGGCTCGAGGGGGAGCAATAGTGCCGGTGCCGTGGGGGGGAAGAAGAGAAGGGGTAGAGATGGTGTGGCGGACGGCGTGGGTGTAGCCCGGCGTACTGCGGAAGCAAGAGCGGAACTTCTCCAGCATGTCACGGACCATGCTCAATTTGGAGGGATCAGCAGCGACCTCGGGACCAATGTTGACCTTAGACATGATTTCGTCAACGTCGAACTCTGGGGGGGTTGCCGTAGAGGGATCCCAATGCTCAAACTCAGCGAGAGCGGAGAGCTCAGGGATACGCACCGGGAAGTTGTTAGGGTTGAGCACGGTAAGGGGAACAGTGCGGTCCTCACCGACCACTGCTGCAGCTGCGGAGACTAGGATGTTAAGCTTGTCGGGGTGGACGCCGTCACGGACTCGATCAAGGATGACAACGGAGCCGACGGGCATGGAAGAGGGAACCTGAACGCGGATTACCTTCTCCAAGCAGCGAGGGGGCACGACGATGTCCTTGGGGGCGAAGGCGAGGGGTCGGATGGCAGAGGCAAGTGGCTCGCTGAGGAGAACGCGGGAGGGGATGTGGGAGGCAACTGCGCCGGGCTCCGGGGAAGCAACTTCCAGAGGCGAGGGGAGCGGGCGTCGGACGGTGGTGAAGGGACTGCAGAACCGGCCGGAGGGGTGGTCGTAGCAGACACTGGAGGTCTTGAAGTCGATAGCAGCGCCAGTGGCAGCGTGGAAGTCATTGCCAATGATGAAGCCATCGAAGTGCTGAACGATGGCGACATTCTTGATGGAGTAGGGACGATCAGAAATGTAGATGGTGAGGTTGGCGTGGCCAACGATCAAGCAAGTACCGCCGATACCGCTGAGACGATCGTCGCGAATGCGATGAGCGATCTGCGCCCGGTCGACCAGCGTGATGCAGTCGGGAAACTCGTTGAACAGAAGGTCGGCGGTGGCAAACCCAAGGAAGGTCATGGAGCCGCCGGAGTCAGGGCAATTGGCGGCAAAGGAGGCAGTTTTGGAGCCAGAGCGGACTTGAACGTCAGTGAGACGAGCGGGCCCGAAGAGCCTGTCGAGGCAATCAACGACGGCGGCAGGCCCAGTGGGAGTTGGAGCAGTGGAGGAGAAGGCGCAGGTAGCGGGGGCAGGAGGGGAGGCGATGGTAGAGGACAGCTCGCGCGAGACGGCGTCGAACCAATAGGCATTCGCGCTGGTGGCGACAAAGGAATCGTCGGCGGCGCAAACCGCAGCGGCGGCGCGGAGTGCGCAGCGGCGCTCGGCAGGAGTCGATCGAGCGTCGGAGCCGCGAGCAAGGAGTGCCTCAACGGAGCCGGGACGGCGGTCAAAGGACCACTCATCGACAGAGCGGAAGACTCCGTCCTCATCGAGGTGGAAAATGGAGCCGGCGGGAGAGCGGGCGAAGCGGGGACCGTACAGAGCGTCATCAGAGAGGTCGGCAAGGCCGTCGGGCAGAAGGGGGGAACAACGCTTGGAGGAAGAACGCAGGCCGCCCGGTGAGCTGCCGTATGGCACAAGACAGCGGCTGGTGACGGGAGTAGGCGCGGGAATGAGACGAGGCCGAACGTGGAGACGAACGTGGCGGAGGAGAGCGGTACGGAGGGGTGTCCGAACCATGGTCGAGGAGGTGTCACAGCGGCCATCGAGTTGTTGTACACCAGAATGGAGGTGAGCGAGGGAGACAAGCTCACTGCGGAGCTGCGAGGTCAAGGTAGCAGCGGGAGCAAGGGCACACTGCTCGCAGGAGTTGGCCACGGTAAAGATGGTGGAAGCGTCGCAGGGTGAGATGAGGGCGGGTATGTCAGAAGAGGCAGCAAGAGCGTCGCGAGAGATGAGGCGGAGCGTCTGAGCACCGGTGAGGAAGGGCGGCAGCGGAGGAGGCTTGGCAACGGGCGAAGGGGCGAAGGGGTCACATCCGAGAGAGCAGAGGAAAGACATGACATCGTCGCTGAGCGGAAGTGAGATGCAGAAGTGGAGGGTGGAAGGCGAAATGGAGGCGAGGTAAGGGCGGAAGGAGGCGGCCTCGAGCCCATAGGTCTCGAGGAAGCAGCTGCAGACGGACTCAAGGAGCGGCTCCCCAGGGTTGAGGCGTACGGCGGGAAGGTGGTAAGGGTAGGTGGCAAGGGTTTCGCAGCGAAGAGACGAAGGGGAAGTGCAGAGGATGACGCGACGGAGCGGATCCCGACCAGAGGACTGGAAAGGAAGGACGACAAGCGTAGCCACGTCGAAGCGGGGCCAGAGTGGCCGAAGCTCGGGGAGGGAGCGGGGCCCCTCACGAGGCTGCGAAGAGAGGACCATGCGAGCGGCAGCCGCGAAGCAAGCGAGGGAAGGGCAAGAGCGAGAGGAATCGTAGGTGACGAAGGGGACATGGCAGCGATGGGAGAGGATGAGGCAGCAAAGCTGGGCATGAACGAACAGACCGAAGGCGGGAGGCGTGCAATTGACCAAATGCCCCCAAGAAGGAACCAGGGCGGGGTGAATGCCCAAACGGCGAGCACCGAGGTCGCAGCTACACACCGCAGTGGAGCCATGGAAGCTCGTGATGTTGCCACCGCAACAGGGGACCTTGAACGGTGCGCCGAAGCAGTCGAGTGAGGGAAGCGAATTCTGGGCGCCCGTGCAGGAGCGGGCGAGAAGGCTGTCGCCGACGCGGGTAAGGGCGTAGTCGCAGAAGAGGCGGTAGCCGGCGGGTGTCTCGATCCAATGGGGGTCAGCCGTGGGGAGACCGAAGTCGATGCCGCGGAGGCGACAGGCGAGGGAGGCATGGATGTGCTTGGCGGATCGAACCATTTCAATACTGTAGGGAGTGCCAAACAAATCGAAGAGCCGGCTGAGGACGACGCGAGCGGCACCGATCTGCTGGGGTGATCGAACATGCTTGCGTGACAGCAAACCGGCAGAGCTATACGAATCGCACTCCGGAGAGTCATGATTGGCAACAAAGCCGGGGATGCGGCACAGGGAGGAGCGTAAGTCGAAATCGAGGGCATCGCCATCGTGGCAGGAGGAGTCGCCGAAGAAGGCACGCGCTGCGGGATGGACGGTGAGGTCAATGAGGTGGGCGTCCACGGGTACCGAGGAAGAGGAAGGGAGCAAACTGCCAAAGCCGTTGCAGTCAGAGAATCCAAAAGCAGCTGAAAGACGGGTACAATCCATAGCAAGCGCGAGCAGAGCGGGACCGATGCCATCGTACCAGCCGATGACCTCATTGGAGGCGAAGGCATGATGGGTGGCGAAATCGGCTGCGGTGGCAAGCGGGACGGAGCCATATCCACACGTCTTGAGAGGTACAGGTCGATAGAAGGCACCAGGGGGAAAGGGTCGAGAGGGCGAACGAGAATGGAAGTCAAGCAGACGCTGGAGTACCAGAACAGACTGAGAGTTGTGACCGCGAGAGGGAGAGAAGAGAAGGCGGTGATCCTTGAAGGGAACGGAGCGGCGGCGAGAACGATAGAAATAAACGAGGAGCCGCCAACAACGAAGGGAACGGGAGGTGACACCAAAGACCTGGCGGCGGCCGGCGATGCTCCGATAAGCAGCAGGCGGGAAAGTATCAGCCGCGCCAGTGCTCAGAGTGGCGGCTCCGGCGGCGAAGTCACGGGAGGCGAGTAGCATGCCGTGGCCACCGGGGGCGTAGAATCGGGCAAGGACACGCCTCGACCAACGGACTGCCAAGAGGCAGCCACGGAGGAGGCGGAGGTTGTGACGGAGAAGGTGGGAGCGGAGGAGACGATAGTTGCGGTGGTGGTAGAGAAACTGATTCTCGACCATCCTAGTCAACAGTGCGAAAGGGCGGAAGGCGAGGATGTCGGTACCATTGGCAGCGAGACTTAGGCGTCGGTGGAAGAAGACGGAATCGGGGGAGCCGTCGACAAGAAGACAGCGGGCGGCGAGGGCGTCGGCCCCGGGGGTTGGAGGCGGAGGTGGAGATGCGGGCGGAGGGAAGAGACAGCGGACGGCAGAGGTGCCAGCCCGAGAAGAGGGAGTCGGCGTAGGCGGAGGAAGCGGAGGGGCGGGGAGCGACTGCAAGTCGGCAACGAGCTCGAGGAGAGTGGTCCCAATTGTAAAGAAATGGCCGCCATAGGTGCGGCGGGTGATGAAGTGAGCGGCGAGGCGGCAGACGCGCATAGCACGTTCGTAGCATGCACGACCCTCCGAGATGAGCACGTGCCAGCCATCGCCGGGTGCGAGCCTGGCCACGTTGAAGTTGAGGAGAGCGTCCGAGGCAAAGTCGGCACCTTCAAAGCTGCCCCAAGACAGGGGGACGGGCGAAGGCAGAGGGGTAAGGGCTGGTCCCGGAGGGGAGGAGGCGGTGTGGTAGACGGGGTGGTTGGTGCACGGCAAGCAGAGAGGGGCGTTGTCCGCCCGGAAAAGCTGGACGGCGCGGAGCCATCGCTCACGGCCATCGCGTACGTACAGGCGGGAGAGATGAGCGACAGTGGCCTGATGATGAGCGGAGCAGTTGCAGAGCAGGAAGGAAGGGTGGCCGGATTGGAGGATGTGGAGGGTGTAGGAGGCTTGGATCCGAGGACCGCTAGAGCTCCCGTGCGGAGGACTGGGGTCATGGGCCGTGCTGCCACAGAGCTCGCCTCCACAGAGGGGGCAGATGAGTATGAGCTCGCCACAGACGCCACACTCCACCATCGGAGGCCCACGGCGGAGTGGACGGGCATCGTCAAGGAAGGCGATGGGTCGGTGAAGAGTCCCGAGGGTGAAGCGTGGAGAAAGCAGGTGGGCGACAGAGCGGACGACACGAGAGAGCAGAGGAACTGTAATCGAATCGGAAGGGGAGAAGTGGAAGCCGCGGACCTGCTCGGAGACGACGGAGTGGACGAAGTATTGGAGGAGGCGGACGGCAAAGCCGCGATACCGAGCTTGAATAAGGGTGGCAGTACGGTCACCGGAGGGCAGAAGAAGGTAAGGGGGCAGCCAGGGAGGAGAGGAGGCGGGAAACCCTAGAGGGGGAGGTGGCCATCGGTCGCGCAAACGGGAGGCGTATCGGCGAAGGTGGATGGAAATGAGAGAGAAGGCGTAGAGACGGCGGCGGCGGCGGCAAAGGGCGCGGTATTGGGGGTAGACGCGGAAGAGCTCGCGGCGGAGGCAAGGAAGGACAGAAGGCAAGAGGCGGGCGGCGGAGAGGCTCGCATCCGCGATGCGAACCATATCAAAGTAGCCTGGGCTGGGGCGAGAGAAGTTGACAACGCGGAGGCGACGAGAAGGCCCAGAGACCTCAGCATGCATGGCCACACGGACACCGGCGTCACGTAGGAGTTGGAGCCCAGAAAGATGGCGAGAGCGATGTCCCCGAAAATAGCGTTGGATGGAATAGGCAGCATCACGGCGGGAAAAGGAAAACTTGAGTAGGACGAAAGCACGCCACGCGAGGAACATCACACGAGTGCGGAAGGTGGGCACGCGCTTGGCTTCGCTGTGAAGAATGGCTTTGATAATGAGAAGAAGTCGGGGAAGCCGAAGCTGACGTGCCAGGCGGCCTCGGGCGAAACGCTGGAGGCGGACGGCGGCGTCAGAGTCGGAAAGCGGACCATGGGGGTCGACGTCGGAACCGCCAGAGGAGCGTAGAACCTCGAAGCCGGAGAGGGGGGCGGCGTTGGAGAGAGTGCCGGAGGGGTGGACGTGAGCGGGCCGGTTGAGAGGAGGAGCTCCATGCGAAAGGTGGCCAGCACGCGAGGGAAGCAGAGGTAAAGGCGGGAGCTCGTCGTCCTCTTCAGGTGCATCGGCCCAACGCGAGGTTGCGAAGTCGGAGAGAGCGTGGAGAGCCTCTTCAACACGGTTGGAGAGGAGCTCGGAGGTACGCTCCGCGTCGAGTAAGAGTGGGAGGAGTTCGTGGTCGATGTCAGTCTCAAGGAGCATGCCAACAACGCGACCGCAGAGGCTAGACAGGAAAGGGAGGAGGGCCGTAAAGAGATTCTCGCCAATGAGTCCCAGGAACTCGTTGTGGCTGACGGAAGATCGTACAGCGGCAAGGTCCGAGGTAAGGCCGAGGGGAAGGCGGCAATGGGAAGCGACAGATGCACGAACATCGTCAATCTGGAGGGGGTGCGCGACACTATCAGTAAGAGGGTCAGAAGAAGATCCAGGGACGTCCGAGTTCGAGACTCGGGACGCCCCATTGGGGGGCACGCCGGCGCGGTGCCCTCGAGCACGCTCCCGAAGCGAGCTGGCTGTGTGTAACTCGAGGGCCCCCAATTGATGTTGTTCATGTTGGATCTCATGCAACTGGCATGTGAACGTGTCGGCGTCGCTGGAAGCTTGAAGTGGAAGTGTCGGCGGAGGAGCCCCAAGTGTCGACGGAGGAGCCCCCCCTCTCCTCTTCCCCCAGGGTTGGCGGTGAGAAGCGTGGCGGGGAAGAGGACGGCGGGGTTGGGGCCAGCGGGCAAAGCCGAGGCGGAGAGGATGGCAAGCAGGGAGGAGAATGTAGGAGTCGGGGGGGTGGCACGAAGCGGAAGCGCGGTCGGTGACGACACGGATGGCGTGGACGGTAACGTTGTCATTAGCTGGCCGGGGTGCACTGAAGAGGGAGTCGAAGATGTGTTGAGCGTGAGACGCACTGTCAGCGCGGAGAAGGCAAGAGCCAAACCTGGACCAGGCAGCGGAGACAGATCGCCACCGACAGGAGCTGCTCGTGATCTGGATCGGAAAGCGAAGGGAAGAAGAGGAAGCGAGCACGCAGAGGCCAGCGTCATAGTTGGCGAAGGAGTTAGCCCTATAGACGCGGGCGTCAAAGGTCTTCTTGCCGGCATACACTAGGAGATGCAGCTCGTGCTTGAAGTGGACGACGGGAAGGAGGAGCGGGAAGGCGAGGGCGACGCGCTCCCAAAACCGGCCCCGGCGGAGAAGGGAGACAAAGGAGCCAAAGTAAGCGCGGAGGAGAGTGGTAGCCCAAGGGTCGGCGGCAAACTCAGGGCAGCGGGCAGAGAGGGAAAGCAGGCAACGAAGGGGAGAAGAGGCGGCGAGATGAGGGAAGTAAGGAATCTGGGAGCGGAAGGCGCGGCAGGCGTGCTGAAGGGCCGAGAAGCCGGCGCGGAGGCAATAGCGGGCGAGCCCGCAGGAACGTGAAGAGAGTAGAAGCAGAGGGTGCTCGAGAAGGGAATGCATGCACGGAATGCTCGTGGAAGTCGGCAAACAGTCGACACCAGAAGTGGCGTTGACGACAGTTGCGTCACGGATCGAGGCAGGGGTGCAAGCGAGTCCCAGGAACTCGTTGTGGCTGACGGAAGATCGCACAGTGGCGAGGTCCGAGGTAAGGCCGAGGGGAAGGCGGCAATGGGAAGACGTGTCGGCGTCGCTGGAAGCTTGAAGTGGAAGTGTCGACGGAGGAGCCCCAAGTGTCGACGGAAGGGCGAGCGAAGAGCGGGAGAAGAGGGGATAGGGAAGAGCGACCGGCACGGAGGGAGGTGATGGAGAGTAACGGCGGGAGGACGAAGAAGAAGAGGAAGAAGAGGGAGGAGGCGGCCTCGAGCGGGGGGCGCAGAGCGAAGAAGAGCAGGGATGAAGAGCGGCGCGCAGAAGCGGAGGGCGAGCGAGGAACAAGGAAGGCGGACCGCGGCGGACGAGAGGCGGAGGTGAAGCAACAGGCGCGGCAGTAGAAGAGAGGAGGGCGGCAGCCGGAAGGAGTGGAAGAGGATGGCAACCGGAGGCAAGAAGAGAGGGAGATGGAAGGATGGCAGCCGGAAGGAGTGGAAGAGGATGGCAACCGGAGGCAAGAAGAGAGGGAGATGGAAGGATGGCAGCCGGAAGGAGTGGAAGGGGATGGGAAGGCGGAAGAGTGGAAGCGGAAGCGGGGGCGGAAGGAGGCGCTGCCGTGGAGGAGGTAGTAGCGAAGACGACGGGAAGGGGGAGGTGAAGAGGCAAGATCGGAAGTGGAAGGGAAGAGGCAGCGGCCAAGTAGGATAGAGCTCAAGCGGGTGTCGGGAAGCCCTCAACCGTAGGAGGCTTGCGTTCGACGCCGCCGAGGAGGTCGGCAGTGAAGCGATCGTCGCCGGCGGCCTTCTTGTCGCGCATAACCACCCCCACATTGTAGCAGAACCAAGGGTCGTGCGCCCACTTCTCGCCACTGTGAACATCGGGGCGCGGCGCGTTCTCGGCCCAAGGGATGAGCTTCTTACCGAGGAGTCGGGTGCAGACGAGGCAGTCGCGCGAACCACGGAGGTCGGGGACGGGAGCGAGTCCAAGGAGGGGGTAGATGCACACGAGGTCCCAACAGCGCTTGTTGCCGGAAAGGCTAAGAAGAGCAGTGGCATCGGGAAGTAGCAAGGCAGAAGGCGGAGGCGAGCCAGCGCCGGGCGTGGCGGTGCCAGTGGAGAACGGAGGGGGCGGAGGCGGAGGAGGAGGTGGTGGCGCGCCGGCACCGCCAGTGCCAATGAAGCCAAGGGGAGGAGCGGAGGAGAGGCGAATGATGGAGTCGCCTAGAAAGCCGCCTAGAGCGGTCTGCGCACGGATCTCGTTGACGAATGCGCCAAGGCCCCCGTCGGGCCCCTTGATGACATTGTCGACGCACATGACTACAGCATTGTGGACGTTGCGATCGATGCCCGGGTGGGCACGGGCACCTTGCACTTGATCAGCAAGGCGCATGCGAGCGCGGCGCGGCTCGACGCTATGCTCGACGGCGGCGCTGCGGATCTTGGAGGCGAAATCGAGGATGCTCTCCCCAGGAGAGAGGCAAGTAGCGGCATTGAAAGCAATCTCGGATGCAGACTCGTGAACGGGAAGGAGCTCACGAACCACCTTGAGGATGACGTGGCGGAGGAGGAGCTCATAGTATTGGGTGTGACCGAGACCGACACCCGAAAGGGCGAAGTCATTCTCGGCCTCGCGGGAGATCACAAGCAACCGCTGAGGGCAGTGGGGTCCAGAAAGGGCATCGGTGATGTAGCGGTATACGTCGGCGTGGACGGCGTTGGCGGGGACAGTCCCTCCCGAGAGGCAGAAGAAGGAGACCGCAGCGTCGACGAGGCATTGGAGCATGCGTGGATAGGTCGAGGCAACCTGGCCTTGAAGACTGGACATCGTAAGGAGGTGGCGAGCGAATTTGGCAGTCGAGGATGCCTCAAAGGAGCGGGCCTTAAGCATGGCAACGTTGCTTGGGGCGTTGGAAACGGCAGAAGACCACGGTGGAAGAGGAGAAGTGAGAGCCACAGAAGGGGCGGTGGCGCTCCCAACGAAGTCATACCAGGCAGGTTGGGGTAAGGAGTGGCTCAAGGGCGCGGCGAGGATAGGGGGAAAGGGAGCGGCCGCAGGGGGCGGCGGAGGCGAGTGGAGGGTGGTAATTGCGGTGCCGGGGGGGACGGGTTCGGCACGGAAGGCAGGGATGGCGAGGGTGTCGGAAGGGGAGTAGGAGGGGGCAACTGCGAGGGAGAGAGCGGAGGAGGTGGAGGTGGCACGAGGAGCGGCAAAGGAAGAGAGGCGGCGATGAAGTTCCATGTTTGTCTCCTCGACCATAGAAAGTTGGGCGTGGGCACTGTCGAGTTCGGTCTCAAGGGCGCGCTCGCGGGCAGAGGGAGGGGCATGGAGGGATGAAGGAGGAGAAGGGGGAGGTGTGTGGGAGTGGTCCTCGGAAAGGCGACGGAATTTGGCAGACCGGGAGACAGAGGGGGCAGGGGCACGAGAGGCAGTGAACATCCCACCAGCGGTGAAGGAGAGACGAGGAGAGACACGGGGGGGGAGGTCGGCGTACACGGGACGGCGGGCATGGGCAAGGCAAGCCCACTGAGCAAAGAAAGCGCGAGCTCGCAGGGAGTAGACAGCATGGGAGCCAAGTTCCGCCCATGTTGAAGTGTAGAGGTCGTAGGCGGCACGGGCACTGGCAGCGGCGGTGGCAGCGCCGGTGATTCCAGCACGGCGAAAGCGGCTGTCGGTCGGTGTTGCGGCCGATTCGAGTGCGGTTTGAAGTGAGTCCAAGGGAGGACGTGCGAGATGCATCTCCACCGTGGGGGGGTGAGGCACTGCAAGGGTTGGTCCGATCGGCGGCGGAACGGGGGCAAGGTCGCCGGCGGTGGCAGCGCCGGTGATTCCAGCACGGCGAAAGCGGCTGTCGGTCGGTGTTGCGGCCGATTCGAGTGCGGTTTGA
>Ga0115006_10000504_pt1 | contig 21222 bp, 11 predicted proteins | sample ArcOceMetagenome_3_FD_88943 | JGI IMG/M metagenome (GOLD analysis project Ga0115006, IMG submission 88943) | Marine eukaryotic phytoplankton communities from Arctic Ocean - Arctic Ocean- Svalbard ARC20M Metagenome | ecosystem: Environmental > Aquatic > Marine > Oceanic | place: Arctic Ocean...
CAAATCATCATCTTGCAATCTCATCCCCATCTCATCTCCCACTCCCACACAATTGCTCCCACATCGCAATCACAGTATCTTCTGGGCAGCAATGGATTAGAGCCGCAGAAACATACACATACCGCAGATAAACACGTACCACCATGACCGACCCTGACTGGCCTCCCTTTTCAATTTCTCGGCAGGCCCGGCAAGTGTACGATGATGTAGCTTCTCCTCAGGATTGTCCCGAGTTGCCGCAACCGCGAATCCATCGAGCCGTACGCAACGTCCCGTGTAATGTTGAACTGTTCGGTTCTGGTGGTTCGATGATACAGGAATCAGTGTACTTGAGAAGGGATGCACCGCCAACAATGTCGGTGAAGAATGCCTATCGCATCATCTCCCCTTCAAAGACAGTGCCAATCGAGAGGTGCGGCCAGCGATGGGGTGAGGTAATAAAGGCGGTAAGGCTTCGGGGAACAAACACCAATAGTGAAAATAATGGTGGTGTTCTACTGCCGACGTTTGCTGAACCAGATCCAAATGGTCCAAACTGCTATGCCGCCATCAAGAAGCTTCGGAAGCGCGTCTTCGAACCAATGATCGAAAAGGGAGGCGCGGAGAATCCATACGCAGAGGTGTCCCTGATGCAACATGTCTCCGATGACGAACATGTACTGGGGTGCATCGAGGCGCTTGAGGATGACCAATACCTCTACATTGTAATGCCATACCTCGACGGTGGTGAGCTATTCTATGCCATTCATCCAAGTGGTGATGCCCAACCAACCTTCGTGACGCAGGCAGGACGTATTGCACTGCCGGAGGCTCAAGCTCGGGTCTTCTTTCGACAAATTATGGAATGTGTAAATTTCCTGCACGGTCGCAACGTCGTTCATCTCGATATATCTCCAGAGAATATTATGATTCACAACGGGAAATGTATTTTAATTGACTTGGGTGGTGCTAGGCCGATCCCTATGGATCCGAGCGGAGACGGAAGCAGAGCCTTATTTCGCCCGAGCAACGTTTCATTTGGGAAAAAACCATATCTGCCGTTCGAAGTGTTGAAGGGTGATCGTTTCGATGGTTGTTCTGTCGACTTGTGGTCGGTGATGATAACACTTTTTCATATGCTTGTCGGCGACACTCTTGGTCCCTCCGCAGCATGGGGACTACGATACGAAACATTTTTGGATTTTTTAACTCATTCATCTCATCTTCGCTATCTATTGTCAGGGCAGAATGGGTATGCCATCAATCTCTTTGACAAAGAATTGCGACGGAATCCGTCGACGAGGGCCACTTTGGAGCAGCTGACGCAAGACCCGTGGGTTTCTTCTGTTGTCATACCATTTTTGTTTCTTGAGAACTGTCTGGAATCTATGATTTAGCTGGTGCTCTAAAGCTACGCAGTATTTATTTTAGTCCCGACTCGTCGAGGTCGATCTCAGTCAATACTACATTTGGTCTGAGTTTCTGTATATCAATATCGCCCTCAATGTTGTCATCGAATACCAAATCAAGTTCATATGCTCTCACTTCGCAGTTCCCGAACCTGGACTTGCTGCATCGAACGTCCACTGCACCTTCAACGTCTCCGCCGGTACCGCTTCTTCCATCGCGCACACCAACGTTTGGATGCATATTCATGGTAAATCTCAGCAAACCACCATGTGAAACCACCACCATTATCTGCTCTGATCGTTCTGCCAACGACAGCAGACTCAAGTATCCCCTCTCGGCGCACTCAGGCTGTGATTCGAGCTCATTCGTCCACAACGAGTCTTCGTTCTCAAGCTCAGAGAAATCCCAAGAAGGTGGAAATTCTTTCTCCAAGTCGTTTCTAGATTTTCTCTTTGCATTCAAGAGCCAGCCATATACTTCTCGCAAACTCTCCATCACCAAGCGTTTGGGGTCCACTACTAGATCTACTCCTGGCGATGACGAAGTGGCGAAAGACCGAGCGTAATCGCACGCCGGCGACTGTGAGCCTGCTGTGGAATGTGCTGCATCGGAAATAATAGGATCCCTACTACTAGGTGGCAGAATTGTATCCGCCGTCTGCAAAGCTCGTGACAGTGGACTGGAAACGACCAGCTGGACGTCCTGCAGCAAGTGTCTGTACCGGGCCTGGCCCTCCTTGGCCTGTTCAATGCCGAGCTTGGTGAGGGGTGCATCCAAGCAGTCGTCTCCCCTCATTATTTCCAAGAATTCGTTATGTGAACAGCCCTCTGCCCTGGCTTTTTCGGCTCGTGGATTATGCGCCGCCTGACCATGGCGGATTATAAACAGGCGCTTGGTTGTGAAGGGAGACATTGCCGCTGCGACCAGAGCCCTTGCTGCCGCTGGCCTCATGTATGCTGTTGCTTTCCTTGTTGTCGAGCAGTCGAGCAGTCAGAAAAATAAAGCAAGGTGAGCGGCATAGCATGCGTATGCGGGCAGAGCAAGTTGATGGGTGCTGAGTGGCAGGACACGGACGACGCACGGTCAACATTTCCGGATTTTACTTGCGCCTGGCAGCTGGCAGGTTTGCAGGTTGCATGTTGGCGTTGTCTCGGAAACAGTCGAGAGCTCAAACGGACGGACGGACAGACCGTTTGACGGATGGACGGACAGACGCTTTCCACAGTCGAACGAGTCGATCGCTTCGATCGGCCCGCGCTCGCACTCGCGCTATTCCATTGCCGCGCCGCCGCTGGTTTCAACGCATAATTCCTACTCGTACGAGTAGCATCGCTCCCATCTCCCACATTTTCCCCTGCGTATCTTCTTCCAAACATGCCGAACCAGACCAACATGGTCACGGTCGACGGGGGCTGCTACACGGGCCTCGAAACGCCCTCCATGATGAGGATGCACTGCTCCCTGGCCCTCCAGCCCGCCCACTCCTTCCGCCCCGCGCCCGTCGTGCTGGAGCCGGGCCGCGTCGTCGTCCCGTGGGACGGCGGGCCGGCCAAGAACGTGGCGTTCCAGGGCTGCACGATCCTGCAGCTCCACCCGACGGGAGGACGGCAAAGGGGCGACGCCAGCACGGGGGTCGTCATGCCGCCCATCCTGACCATCGGTGGGCCGTGCCGCTACACCCACCAGGACCGGAAGGACTTCAAGATCATGATGCGCAGCCGGGCGCAGGCCGCCGAGATGCGACTGCCTCCCAACGGGGAGATGGACTGGCCGGACTACCGGGCCTTCGAGACGTGTCCGTGCTGCGGGAAGATGGCCACCACGGTCGAGGAGGAGAAGGCCAGCCTCGGCGGAGGCAGCGGTACTCCGGCCGCGGCATCTCTGGAGGAGCATTACGACAGATTCCCACATTACTACATGCTGTTCTACCCCCTCCTCCAGGGCGCCGAGGAGGGGTTGGGCATGCGCACCATCGCCCGCCTGACTTGTCCCGGCTGCCTCGAGGATCGGACCGAGGGCATGAGCCTGAGCGCGACGGTTGCCGGTACCAGCATCGTCCACACCATCCCCCTCCTGGACCTGGTGGAGGACACCGGCAGCATCACGTTCCTGGAGCGCGCCAACCCGAGTGGCCGGCGCCATTCGTCGTCCGACAATATCCTCCCGGCGTACGCGCTGTACCAGATCTGGGAGACGTCGGGGACGTGGCAGGCCATGTGCAACAAATTCGCGGACACGTTCCAGGAAGCGTCCGGGGGCAGGGTCGAGATCCGCCCGACCAAGTACGACGGATATCGCGGCAAGAAGCACAGGGCTGGCATCGATGGCAGCGACGATAGCAGCAGTGACCATGATGGAGAGGATTCCTCCCAATGGGTGGTGCAGAACCAACCAAGGGTTGGAGAACGGTGCGGCGGGCCGGGCTGCGACAAGGTCCACGGGAGCAAGCGCGTCCGCCTCCGACAGTGCCGGGTATGCAAGGAGGTGCTGTACTGCTCCGTGGACTGCCAGAGCAGGGCCTGGCCCGACCACAAGGCCTCCTGCCAAGCCAGGCAGGCGGAGGTGAAGGCCGAGATCGCCTCGAAGAAGGCCCAGGAGAAGGCCGAGCGGGAGGCCAAGATGGAGGAGGCCCTGGCCTCGTTCGTTCCCCTCTGCCTCACTCCTCAGGTACCTGGCGGCGGCGGAAAGAAGGGCAAGAAGAAGGGCGGCGGAAAGGGCAAGAAGAAGAAGGGCAAGAAGTGAGCACATCCATTGTAATTAATTGAGCTAGGTATCTAGGTAGAGGATGCTTAAATCGTAGTCTTAAGGGTCAGTTGTGCTACCGTATCTATCATATTATTCATCATCGATGCCTAAATACAACACTCTATCTTTTTCTAGCTACTGTAAGATCGGTCGTAGAAGATGTCCCACTTACTTATTACATCGACGGCACGCCCAGCGCCATGAGCTCCTGCTGCTGCTTCATCTGGAGCATGGTGAGGGAAAAATGTTAGCATCAATTGCCCAGAACGGGCGAAAGCCTTTGGGAATGTCGCCGACCTCGTAATATGGGCTTTCTACGACGTGCTTGAGAACCTCCTCTTGACGGGAAAAAGGGACGACATACTCGATGTACTTCGTTAGCGGGCATCCGCCGCCCTCGCAGTCGTCCGAGAGGTTGCTGTGCAAAGTAAAATCATCTGCGCCATGGGAAGTGGAGGTGTCGTTAGCAACAGATCTAGGGATGGGATTGCCGTTGGTGCCGTTTCTTGTATTTTTCATAATATAGATTTAAGCATTACTAGCGGGACGAAACCACCACCACCACGGTAATCGATAGAATTTCTTTCAGACCAGACCGTTTATTGGTGGATCTAGATCTAATGTTAAAAATCTACCGTACTAGCTAGTACCGTATCTACACATATGTAGTATGTAGTACATGTAGGTAACGATTTTCTACATAGATCTACATGTAAACATTTATCATGTGTGTAACTTCCTCTTAGATCTACGTGTAGGGATCCTACCGGTATTTGCTGATGCAAGGGCGGATTTTTGGAGGTGAGGTTCGAAGGTCAGTTGTTTTTTGTTTTTTCCGATTTTCCGCCGGCGCTGTCAGGCATATTAAAAACTTATATCCCCTCTTTATAATTATCAAAGTTAACAAATTGACGGTTGAATGTACACAAAGAGGGTTGCGCTTATTTTGCGTAAATCTGATGCGCAATGCTAACGGCGGTTTGGCGGCTTTGTGGCGGTTTGCCGTTGTACCGACCTGCGACCACCGCCAGCGGAGGCTCATCGTGAAAGCTTGCGTCAGCCTTTGGTTGGCACATCTCTCGGAGTTATCAGCGCTGCGTCCGTTGTCTTCCCACCGTCGTCGCTCCGTGTGTCCTCATCGCACCCTTTTCAACACATCTTGTGTGTGTTGGGCGGGCGCATGGGATCGAGGTAGGGCATCTCGGTCACTTTTCGACCACCACTCCACTCCGTCTGAGACGAGAGCAATCCAGTGAAATCTTTCGCTTCAATCCAAACGACCACAAAACGAAACAAAATCAATCACCTTCTGAACCATGCTCCGTGCCCTCGGTAAGAAGAAGTCCAGCGGCACCGACGCTGGCGGCGTCGCGACCAGCAAATCCGACGCTGGCAACTCCGCCTCGTCGAACCGAAATCGTCGTCGCAGTCGCAGTCCCTTCCGGATGAGGGGCCGTTCCAGGTCCAAATCGCGCGATCGCAAGTCCAGCAAGCGGAAGAATGCGTCTTCGAAGGCCGCCGCCATCATGGAGGCCAACTCCAAGATCGGCGTCGCCTCTCCCGAGCCCACCCTGGGCGGCGCGGTGCATGGCTCGGCGGCGTCGACTGCGTGCTCGTCGGTGGGGAGCAGCAGCATGTCCCCATACGCCCAGGACAACGATGAGGGTGGCGACGATGCCTTCTTTCGGATGCAGACCGAGAAGTACAACAAGATGATGGTTGGCGGTGCCTCAGTTGTTGCTGCTGCTGCCAAGTCGACGATTCCTGCTCCGAGCATTAGATCCAACGTCGTCAGTGTCAGTGCCTATCCCATTTCTAGCAGCAGCAGCAGCAGCAGCAGCAGGGGCGCACCTCAGGATTCCAACCGTGCCACCCCCATGCCTACGTATCTTAGCAACTCCCGAAGCAGTAGCAGACTCAAGACTTCTTCTTTTGGCACCATTGTAGAGGAAGAGGAGGAGGATATTGACGCTGAGGATGGTGTCGTCAACGATGAGAACGCCGATAGCGCGCCTGCTCCCTCTCCTGAGAGGTTCCTTCACCGCGCAACCGCAGATGAGAAGATGCGACCTCCCAGTGCTAGGGTAACTTTTGCCGGCGACGGACCAACCTCCCCCTTCCAACCTCCGAGTCGGAACCGTATCTTCCTCCTCCTACTGGAACCCAACAAGAAGGTCTTCGAGCTGATCCAGGTGGAATACGACGCCAAGACCGCCACCATCGGTTACATCCTGGGTCTGATCAAGCTTCATGCCTCCGAGCAGGCCCTGGTGCGGCAGAAGCATGTTGGTCTGATTCGTCCCCGTGACGACGTGGAGCTTATCGATCGAACCATGCTAGCCACATCTCAGGGTCGAATCAAGCACGGCGAGGTACTCATTCCACTTCCGGAGGATTGCCGCAGCTCCAAGTGCCGCCGACTGGCCAAGACCATCCTGAAGACTCCCAGCGTCGTCAAGCTGTTGAGCAAGGAACAGCCTCTGGCATCGAGGCCGAGGAGGCGTAGCAAGAGCCGTTCGCGCCGTTCGGTCAGTCCTGGACGGAGGGGTACTACTAGCAGTACCAATGCCCACGCCGATGAGGCGATGCGCCGCGCGGCTCTTGAGGAGGCCTCGCGGGCCGCTACCAAGGCATTGGAGGAAAAGATTGCTCAGCTCGAGAAGCGTCTAGCCGACGTAGCCAGCTCGTCGTCATCGCAGAGCGGTGGCAGTGGCAGCAACAAAGAGCTTTCGGACAAGATTCGCAAAGAGATCGAGGAGAAGGCCGAGGCCCGGGAAGAGCTGGAGGAGCAGATGAAAAAGGAGGCCGAGATGAGTGCCTCGGAGCGCATCGAGCAGATGGCTAAGGAGGCTGAGAAGACTGCTGCCTCCGAGAAGCCATCCCATAGGTCGCAGGGTGTGCAGCCCATGTCGTTCTCCTTCGAACATGAAAAGGTAGAAGAATCATCCGGCATTGCCGCCGCAATGGAGTCTGTTTCGGATATACTGGCCGACGGCATCAAGATTGTCAAGCCCAAGCTCCGTCGTGTCCGCAATACCATCCGCAGCGTCAAGAAGAGAGCAAGACGCAGCAAGAACAAGCCACTGATTGCAGCATCAGTTGGCGTCCTCCTTTTCTCATTCCTCTACGGATTCTTCGGTGGAAGCACCACAACCAGCGACAACTTGTTCTTTACAGAAGAGTCATCGAGCATGATTATCTCCTCGTCCATGCCCTACGCTATTGTTGGTCTGATGCTTGGAGGATCGGCCCTCATTTTCTTTGCCAACAATCTGACCAAGGCCACTGGACGTTCTCGTAGATCTTCGGCTCTGCGTTCTTCGTCGAGGAAGAAGGGCCGACTTCTCCGTGGAGCTTCCAACATCCGATCTGCAAACGCTGCATCTCGGCGTAGAGGCCAGATGGGTAGATAGGAGTTCCTTGGGCCGCTTTGACAACGAGTGTGTCGATGGAGTAAATATATGTGGATGGAACCGAGGCAAATACAGCAAGAGAAGCCGCCCATTCTTTGATCGATACTAGTATGAATGTTTGCCTTCCACGGTACAAATTACTTCAGATGCAATTTCAGGGCAACCCTTCCGATGCATGATGGGGTTGCCTTTGTGCCTGTGCAGTCTCAATGCGACAACTACTACAATTGTGCAGGATAGAGTAGTTTTTTGATATGCCACGCACAACGAACAATACAAGCAAGCAAGCCAGCCAAGGGGCATGAAGAGAGTAGATAGCTGCATAATACAAACAAATAATAGGCCGCAGAATATGTGAAGATCATTTTCTCTATTATAATTGCCCACAATCATTTATTTACATGTACACATTCAAAGCCTCTAAGGCGGTCCCATTCCTGGCATCCAGGTCTCGTGTACGTGCACCCAAATGATGAGTTCGGTTGTTCCGCTTTCTTGGAAGAATGCCGTCGATTGGCGTGCTGTCTCTACTACTTCTGGACTACCACTGCGCTGCCACTCCTCGTAACGCACCACGAGATATCCAGAGCCACTGGAGCTCACGACTTCTACGTTCTTAATCTCGATGGCCATGCCATGCTCGGAATGCGACCCATACGCGGCCTGGATCCGCTCGTGAAGGAGGTTGGCGGGTATCACGCTGCCCGACGGCGTCACCATTGAAAATGAGGGAGATAGCACAGAACCGATCGTCCTTTCATATGTGTCGCCTGAACTATCACAGGAACCTGTGAACCAAGCGACGAAGGCATCATGTAACCGCACTATTTCGGCTTTGCATCGCTCTTCAATTGCGGGTGGCATGGCGGGGCAGGGGAGACTACCGGTATGAGCGCGATCGCAAGCAACTTCTGCTCTTCTGCATCTGCTGCGCTTCACAGCTGCCTGCACAGCCAATGCCAATGCACAATTCAATGCTAAAAATGCATACATGTAGCTGACCTGACGACGCAAGACGCAACGAACCGCGAGCGACCAGGTCAGCAGCCACACAATAATACAAGCACGTCATGACGGACGCCGACGACGGCGCCCAAGCGACGCCTCTCCCCGTCGACGACGGCATTCTGTACGGCGCCCCGATCCTCTTTCTGGTTGTGGTGGTAGTCTGCGCACAGCTAAATTGCATGGTCGAGAGACATCGATTCGGTGGTGACGGCAGAAGGTCGGCATAACCATGGGCGTCAAGGGCTTGTTTTCAGTCCTTTCCGAAGATCCCCGACGCTTTGGAGAGCGGTGGACGCTCGGTGCTCAGAATGGCGATGATGGCACCAACGTATCGGTTCCCTCAACGATCGTTTACATCGATGGACCCGCACTCCTCCATCATCTCCTCGCTGCATATCCCTCCCTCGTTGGAAGTAGTCGAGGAGATGCCGTTGACATGAGCGTACCTCCTGTTGATGACTTGCCGCCTTCTCTATTTGGTCAGGTTTCGCCCGAGGCAGTGTGTACGATGGCCCAGTCCTTTGCCGCTTCTCTCGTGAGGGCTGGAGCCAGCGAAGTACATCTCGTACGCGATGGTCTGGCATCCGAGTACAAGCAAGAGGCTCAAATGGGTCGACTGGCAGATGCCTGTCGTCGAGCTGGTTTGGTTGCCCGGCAATTTGCCCGCCGATCTAATGATACAAGTACTGCTTCTACAATTGATTCAAAAGCTATCGGGGCTTGGGATGTTCCGCATCTGTTTGCAGAACTCGCAATGTCGGAAGCATTTTTGGACCTGATGACAGCAACGGCATGTGATGCTGCTGGAGCTAATGATTCTTCTGGCCCGTTTTTTGTTCACCGAGCTCATGGAGAAGCCGAAGGGTATATTAATTACCTCATTGAGTGCCGGCGCATTGGCGCTGAAAATGACCAACTGGACCGCGGGGAAGAAATAGTCATTCTGTCGAGCGACACTGACATGTTCGTGTACAATATGCCCTGCTTCGTTCCATTGCATTCGCTTCGTTTTGAACCAATCGTCTCTTCGGCGAGGAAACAGAATCCACCTTTTTGCACCATAAGTGGCTTTAAGTTTTGCAGGACTAAGTTCCTCGCTGCATTTCCCAATTTGATACCTCGTTTTGCTCGAAAGGAAGAAGGATCATTCGTAACGATGGCCGCTGTATCTGCATTGGCGGGAAACGACTACAGTCTACCCCAAAGGTATAGATCTGCTCTGTCTGCGGCTCGAGAAGAAATAGTGCGATCTGACATTGGTGGTCTTCGACGCAGAGAGCGCAATGCACCGACAGCTAAGGGAACGGTCACCGCTGTCGTTCGATTTGTTGGTCATTTTGTAAGCCGGGATAAGCGCTTGAGTGCAGCGGTGATATCTACGGACACTAGTGGTGAAAGTAACAAGTCTGGTTGGATGTGGCAGCTGGCAAGTGCTGCCACATCTGAAGGAAGAGGAAAAGGTGAGCGTGAACGTAATTTATTTGATGCAATTAACCTTGTCCAGAAGATCTATGTCGATGATGCTACAGTTGATGAAGTGGGGTTTATACGCCGGCTGCCACAAGTCAACAATATTGAGATCGAGCGTCTTGTCCATCGGTCCTCCTTCTTTTGTCGCGTGGTAGTAGAGACGGCTGGCGATTGCGGTAGAAGATCATACAAAACCAAGAAGCGACGAGTGGTGAACACAAGGCGGAATCAAAAAGCGGGGAAGAAAAGGAGAAAGGCAGCTGGTGATGAGGTAGAAGAAGAAGAAGAAGAAGAACGGTCATCAAGAAGCATCTGGAGGGCATCGGAGTTTGTTAGAGTTAGACATAGTCTCTATGACGTGTTGGCATATTATTTGAGGAAGTTTCCGAAGAACGAAATTAATCACCTTACGTTGGTGCAAGAATATTGTCGAATTGGGAGTGACAACTTCAAGGAAGTTGAGACATATATTCCAAGTCCACCTGCTCGCATTGCCGAAGGTACTAGTAAGGCCTTACAGGGCATGCTGGAGTACTGCTTTGTGTATGACGACAACATGCTTCTTGAACAGGCCCAATCAGATGATCCGTTGGTCATAGATTTGCTTTCGAGGAGCTTGGAGGAATTGCCAATGCGGTTGTGGCATAGTTTTCTCACTGCAATGCTTTTGTCGTCAAAAGATCAAGTACTGTTATTCTTTTTCATGGCTTGTGCACCAAGAGACTTCTCGTTCTCTTTGGATGGCGCGCCGCAATCCTTGGAAGGGGATATTTTTGATGTTGCTTTGACGTTGCAGTTAGCAGTGTATCATTCCAGCCTTGTGTTTGATGCTATTCCGCTGTGCTTCCCAGTGGATGCCACAGATGTACTAGTAGAGGATTTGGTCAAATTGGAAAAGATGCGGTCGGGCACTTTCTTCCGCGATGAGTTTCTTTCTACCGTCTGGCAAATAATCGTTCAAGATGGGAGTGAGTCTGAAGTAGAGAAGCTGGATACAGTATTTGGGGTTGTAGAAAGAGCCATCGGAGGTCAAGTTGGGTTAGATACTTACCGATGTTCGGTGAGTATGCTGTGGAAGCACTATTTGTTGTGCAAACAATAATATGCATCTAGCTACGTAGTAGATCTAATGATTATACTGCTTAATCTCAAATACATGAGCATTATCTGATGTGGAATCCTTGGAAAGTAGCAATACCTCGCTGTTGCCAAAGTGAAACTGCTTGAGCACATCATCCCATTTCAGTTCATAGTACGCAGCATACAACATCTTTCCAAAATCTCCGTGCGTTACCAACAGCACCGATTCATCTCTGCCCTCATGCTGCTGCCTTATATCTTCGATCACACCATTGGCCCGTTCGATGAGATCTGGAAAGGTTTCGGCTCCCTCCGGCTTGAGGAAGTAGGATATGGTGTCCGTCAGAAGCAATTCGCCCGGCCTAGAACATCGAGATCGAATCTCCTTGGCGGGAACTCCTGTCATGATTCCAAAGTCGCGTTCAATCAGTTGATCCATTACTTGTACTGCCGACTCACTGTCGCATGCAGATTTACTATTCCTGCATTCGCTGCCAAGGCACTGACCCTCCGAGGCGATGATGAGCGCTGTTTGGTGAGCCCGCTGCAGAGGCGAGGAGTAGATGGCATCGAAGGTTAGTCCAGCGCTCCGTATCTTTTCCGCGACGGTCGAGGCCTGACGGATGCCAATCGATGTCAGCGGTTGGTTGCGATGCCCATTTAGTATGCTCGCAGCATTGTCTTGGTCCTGTCCGTGACGGGCCAGATAGATGTTGAGAGATGACGGCGGCGGCGGCGGCGGCGGCGACGACGACGATGACGGCATGATGAGCAGGCTACGTAGCAGATACATTCATTCGTTCATCAGTCATTCATTCAGTATAAGCCTGCAGCCTGGCAGATACCGGTAGGTCCAAGCCGTCCAAGCAGCAGCCAAGTTCCTCCATGCTCTGACAGCCGACGGCAAGACGAAGATAATGCACTCCCAACCTCCCACATAGCCCTACTACGGCTGTACGTACGTAGCTATTCTCTAACTAAACGCTGCTTGTAGCACGGAGAGCTGCATGGCTCTGTGTTGTTCATTCAGTTGGGAGTGGCTTTTTTGTCGAGCTGGATGCGATGCGCGAGCGCAGCGCGATGCTTTCCTCTCGCTCGAGGGTGATGATGCGTTGAGCGAGAAGCAGATGTCGAGCGAGCATCGAGGAGTGAGTGAGAGCGGCAGCAGCGAACAAAGCGCGGAGAGTCTCGAGCTGTCGGCATCATCATAGCTGTTTGGTTCGTGTGGCTGGCGTATTTTAATATTCTTCGGAGCCTCTCTCGTGTGTCTTCTTTTGGTTCCGCATCACTTTGCTTCCTTCATCTCAACGTCCAATCGAATCGGATCGGATCGGATCGAATCGAATCGAACCGAATCATCGTATCGGCCTTTGGGAGCAAACGCCCCTACGCCCCTACCGTTGGTCTTGATAACGTTTAACGCGGTCCTACAACTAGTAGTAGTAGTATGAGCAGTCCGGTCCAACAGCCACCGCATCACGCCCAGCCGACGCCGCCCATCACGCCGACCGCCTCGGCATCTTCGGATGGGACCGTCCCGGCCTACCTCAACCTCGTCCCGGGCGGAGTCGGGTATCCTCTGTCGTCCATCCAATCCTCGGCGTCGGCGTCGGCATTGGGTGCGGGTGCAGGTGGGCATGGTGCGGCAGCAAACACCGCCGCGGTGGCTGCTGTCCAGAATCACTATCACTCTCTGAGTCAGGCCGGGGATCCGGTCAAGGCGACGTCCAAGGCGGCCCAGCTCATCCAGCGCGCCGTCCAGTGCGATGCCGCGCTGCGGGAGATGGCCCTGGCCAGTAGTGGCGGCAATGCCGCAAGTAATGGCGACAGGGCCATGATGGCGGATGATGGCAGTGCTGGCGACCGGAAGGAGAAGGCCGAGCCTCCCATCCTGCTCCCGTCCCTCTCGGTCCTTACCGAGGCGGCCTTCGGCCCCCTCACGGGGGTCAATCCTCAGTCTGTGAAGAAGTGGGCCGAGGCCCTGGTTATGGCATATCTGGACGATGCCGATGATGACGGCGACGATGTCCGTGCCGTCTTGGACCAGTGCCGTTCCGGCGGCAGTACTGGTAGTACCGGCAACAGCGACGGTGGAGGAGGTCCGGGAGATGACGGTGTCGACCTTCCCACCCTCCTTCGGAATCTCCACTCGCACTACGTGACCAAGCTCACATCCGGAGGAGACGACGGCACCGGCCGAGTGTCCTCCCTCACGGTCCCCACCCGACCCTGCGGCTACGTCTTCCGCCGGGGGGACATTGCGTGGAACTGCCGCACGTGCCAGTCCGACTCGACCTGCGTCCTCTGCGACAGGTGCTTCCGCGAGTCGGACCACACTGGCCACGACGTCTTCTTCCACCGGACCAGTCCCGGCGGCTGCTGCGACTGCGGCGACATTGAGGCGTGGCGCCTCGAGGGGTGCTGCGATCGGCACCGTCCCCGCGTCGACGTCGAAGAGGCCCTGAGGAAGAAGATGCGGCTGTCGGAGCCCTCGGAGATGGAGGCCAGTCCGGCGGCAGCGGCAGTGGGAGCCGTGGCCATGGAGGAAGATACTGCTGGCAGTACCGAGGGAGCCACCCATGACGACGATCCCGATTTTGAGGCGGTCCGTTCGGCGGACCGATCGAGGGAGGAGACCGCGGACGCTGTCGGCTCTCTCCTCCCGCCCAGATTGGCCGCGGCTTTGGGAGTTGTCATTGGCAACGCTGTACAGTCGGTTGTCCGTTCCGTCGATAGCTCTGCCGTTGGTTCTGATCCTGTCCAGTGGGAGAAGAGGTGGGCAGATCAGGCCAGGCGTATTCGGGATAGGTGTCCTACCGACGAGGACTATATTCTCAAGGAGGCAGCGCTTGCTACTCCAGAGAGTGTCGGCAAAATAACCGAGGTCCAGTGGCCGCCGGCTCCGGATGGCAATTCCGGTCCCCTTCCGCCTCGCTTCCGTCTCCACCTGAGGCTGCACAATGACGACGTGCACACGTTCGATGAAGTCATCGATGCTCTGTATTCTCCTCCCTCGTCAGGTACGGGGCATCGCCGTGGTGTCCCATCAGACGAAACCGACACATCTCATGGCCTTGTCGCGCACCGCAACGATGCGGATGACATGACTCATCATGTCGACTCCGATGGTCAGGTGACCGTTCGCACGTATACCACCATTGCTGGAGCACTTGCGGGCTATCGCCGGCTCAAATCGCGCGGTCTGCATTGCTCGGTGGTCTCGACTTCTCAGGTTGAGTCCGAACTGAGGTCTAGAGCACTGCTCCAGTGGTTGGCTGAACTTTGCTCTGCGCACCCCGCTGCGGGAGGGATGGTCGTTCATGCTCTCGTAGATGTGGACGACGGCGGCACTTCCAGTGATATTGGCGGTGTCAAAATGTGGAGAGAGGGACGTTCGATTCCGTGCTGGGTATTGAACGATGATGCTTCTAGTGCACAGTGGTCCGAGGCCTTTCCCCCGCACCTCGCCAGTTCATTCCTTTCAAGAGAGGAAGCGGAAAGGTTGCATGCTGTTGGCTTTGGGTCGGTGGCTTCCACTGGTAGCGCTGTGATTTCATCTGATGAATTTGCATCAAAGACAGGTAAGTAAGAAAATGTTGTGTCCCAGCGAGCTTTGCTGGATATGGACCCAGTCAACTTTCGGTTTATCTCTCCGCTCGAATTGTGCCTTTATAATTTCTAATACCTTCGTTTTATTTTTCCTCGTCGGACGGACACTACATTTTGCGAACAATCAGGAGCAAATTCTTCCTTCTATGCTGGACTTCCGCAACCTCGTCTGCCTTCAGAACGGTATCGCAAGTCTCCCCACGCTCTTTGGGGAACAATGGTTTTGCCAACTGACTGTGCCGATTGTTCAGAGACCAACGTCGGTAGTTGTGTTCCTCATCCGCTCTTGTCGAAGAACGGTGAAGCCATTGGATCTTCGCCGCTTCTCGAGAGAGTCATGGTAATCGATACTGATTTAAGAAAGCCGCAGGAGGCCGATCGGCTAACAACGCATATGTTCCCCCATAAGATATCCGGCCTCTCCATCATTTCGGGTGTTGGTCTCGTCGATTCCTCTGCTTCGGATTCTGCAGAAGCAAACGTAGAGGCGCCGACGGCTTCCGAGTGGTCTCATCTTCTTTCGACCGCATCGTACTCCTCTCCTCCAAGCGCAATCCTCCTCTTACTGATGCTGGATCCGTACCCGCCAAAGCTTCTTCGGCAGCCGCTACATTCTCTGTTCTTGTCGCTTCTGATTGATGCCAGATTCAAGTCTCGATTTGCGGTTGCGTTGGGCGTTGCATACCGTTCGCTTACCACTCTCTTCTGTGCGGGAGTTGGTACCGAATCAGATACTCCTCTTGGCTTCACCGTCCAAACTTTCACTGCCGGCAGCCTTGTTCGTGCCCTTGGCAGTTCCGCTGCAATTTCCAATCTATTGTGCCGCGACGGCGATGAGGTGAATTCGACTGGCGTTGGTAAGCACATATTGTCGATCCCCATTTCACACAACATCGTTCGATGCATCCATTCCAATCTCCTCGGATCGACGAAGGAGGTGAAAGAGGCTACCAAAGCGTCTGGACCCGGTGACACCGTTGGGGCCGACGACTCCGGTGAAATCGTCAATCCTGCTTTAGTCTACCAAGCCGGTGAGCACTGTATGGCAACGTTGCTATCTGCGGCTCCCGACGATGAGTTCCTGGATTCGCGATCAACCAGGCACAAACGACTTCCTCATCTTCTTCGAGACCTCGAATACATCTTTGAGACTCCTGGCACTTCAGTTCGCCTCCTTCTTGCCGTTGCTGCTGGGTCAGCCATGCCGAGCACGCCGCTTCAGCCGATGCCTTCCGTTGCCAATGTCGATCCGTCTTCCTGTCTGACATTCCCAACCGTTTGGGCGAGACTTCTCCGAATCGGTCAGGGTATGGATCCACAGAAGCGTCGAATTTCCGGGGGGCATGTAGAATTTGAGCAGAATCGTTGGCTTGAGGCCTTCGGCCTTAGCCTCAACCTTGCTGGTGCGTACGATGCTCTTGCTGAGAGTCCCGCAGTCTCGGGCCTTGGGGGTGCATTGTCGGACCTGCAAATTCTACGCGCCGGTGTTGGGAATATCTTTGCTTCCCTCTTGAGGGAGATGAAGTCATGGCTGTATCGGGAAGGACTGCTTGAGACAGGAGTGCCGGTACCCCCGACGGCTGGCGCCCTAGGAGACTTGGGTCAGCTTGAGGCGCTGCAACGGTCAACATTGCACCTTAGTACCTCTCAAATTGGCGCAAGTGAAAGCGTCGCCGGAGCTCCTGTTGTCAGTGCAATTGCCTTGTCCTGCGCAACCAGCGTCAAGATGACGGAGGCGCAACTTAGCCTCATGGAACAAGCGCTTCAACAGGAGGCTCAGCTTGCTGTATCTTCTGGATCTAGCACCACTGTTCGTGGAGCTGTGATGGGCGATTGGCTTCGATGTCCCCATTCACCACTGGGAGGTGATAGCCTTTCGTTTCATCTCCCTCTCCACAGAGCACTGGCGCGAAGCTTGCGCAGCTTTTGCAGCGTCACTGTTCCAACCGCCGAGCGTGAGTCGGACTCGACGACGTGGTGGAAGCTACCCGTCCTTGACGATGAAACTCCCCATGATGCTGCGAGTGCCTTGCAACATCCCCTTGCAGCGCTTATTAGACCGACGATACGATCCTCGAATTGCCGTGTGGTGTGGGCTGCTGGGCCGGACTGCACATCGCAGGAGGCACAACAACGGAGGTTCCGATCGAGAATGGTAGCTTCTTCGATTGCTGCTGCTAAGATCATTCACAGTATGTGCGATCATCCCCTCCGCTGCCTGGTCGCTAGTCAACAAATCGAGAGACACCTTTGGGCACGCAATGGATCGGCAGCGGCTGGACAGGCATTAAATTACGGGAGCTCGCCTCTCTGCCGATCTTTCCGTGATCTCGATCTTGCCATGGTCCAGTTCTCAGCCGCCGGTTTCAGTGTAGGCCTGGGCGCGAGAAGAGTATTTGCCCTTCTTCTCAGTCGCTTCAGTCTCGAGGGATATCTTTGCGACCCCGAGCGACGTGGTAGTGGCCTCTCGCCGACGGGAAGCGTCGCCTCCGGAGGGGGGAGCCCTAATTCGTATGGACCCAGCAGCGGGTGGGTAAATCCGCCGAGGATGCAAGACGCCGACCATGCCGTCGCCCTCGCCGAGTGTTTCTTCTCCACCCTTTGCATTCTGGTCACCGAACTACCGTCGCCGCCGCCGACCTCTGCCACAGATTCCTCGGCATTGCGATGCAGCATGAAGCGAGAACTTCTCCATGCCCTCGTTGCTCAGCCAAGATCACACTCAGAAGCGATGGCAGCTGTGGCTGGCGCAGTCACTCGACGAGATGAAACCGACAGTGGTGCCGGATCCGGCGATGCTGATTCCGCCACTTCGTTCCGGGCCTTATTTGCGAATGTCCTCAAGGAGATTGGAAAACAGAAAAGCCAGGGATCTCGTTCGTCGGGCACTCCAATGTTTGAGCTTAGGGCCGAATCGAGCGACGAGTACGACCCAACCTTCTTCCACCTTCGTCGACACGAGCACCAGCATGCCATGGACACTGTGGCGCGCCTGAGGCGGCAGAAAGTGTCACCGCCAGGGTCTCCGAGAGCAGGGGGGAACTCCCGATGCCTACCACTGGTGGTTCAGCCTCCTCCTTCCCACCCACGCTTCGTTCCGGGTCGTCTCCTTCTGCACCTCCCGGCGCTGGACGCATCTATTCGTCGAGCTCTTCTCTTTGCGCTCACTGGTGGAAGATGGCTCCCCCCAGACGAACCCAATCAATTCCTCAGCGACGACGAAGACAACGATGGTAATGATGATGAGATGACGGACTCATCTAAAGCGGAGGGGATCGGTTCTGTCTCGGGTCTTGCCAATGCTACGACCCCGTCTCCGGCTGCCACGCCAAAGTCATCCCCGCGACGAGCTCGTCGGAGAGCATTCCAACGAAATACCTCTTCGTCTTTCGTCAAGCCTAGGCGTGGCCACTCCTCTCTCTCGGATATTGGTGACGTTTTCTCGCCAGAAACGGTTGCTGGGTCCTCGGTGTCCTTCCTGGAGGTTTTGCAGATTCTGACGCTCCAGGTCCACACTCTGCAAGAGTGTGCCTCCTTGCATCGAACGCATGCACTTGATGAGGAAAGCAGCTCTCTGTCGGCAGGGATATCTGTCAATTCCTATCTCAGCCGTCTTGTCTTCACTCCACCTAGTCTCGTTGATGTGTGGGCCCTCCGCTGCGCTCCGGATGGCCCACTTCCATCAAAGGGAAGCGGTCTGAACCGTGGCTCTGTCCTTGGTTTGCTAATCGCCCTTTACGAGCATCGGGCTGACCATGGTGGTGGATCTGACAAGGGTGGCGATTCCGGACATGCGGATGAAGGTCACGGTGGGGCAAGAGCACTCTCCGCTGATGGCTTGAAATGGATGCTCCGTTTCGTCAATTCTCTAGTTGATGGCGCCCATACCGTTCTCGCTGCGTGCGAAGCAGCATCGAGCGGCCGCAGGCATCGCTCTGATCAAGTTGGGAGCCAATCGTCTCCATCTGAAGCTTCCGAAGATACTTCTAGCAGTGTCGTCTCCTCTGTTGACCCTGCCTTATCCGACCTCGTTTCTGGAATGATTGCTAATTTGGCAGATCTTTGGCCAGTTGAAGTGGACAATACCTCGAGTGGCGCTGCAGATGCAGATCGGACGAGTGCCAAAAGTCGAGAGGCTCGAAAGGCTGCCCAAAGACGTGCTATGGAACGGATGATGAAGGCCCAGTCATCTTTCGCTGCCAGTCTGTCGGTCGAAAATGGAGGCGCCGAATTGGATGCCGAGGTAGAAGATGACGAGGAGGCAGATTTGTGTATCATATGCCGCTGCGACGATGCCGATGGCGAGAACAACGGTCCTCTCGGCTTCTTAGGACATGTTCAAAGGTCGCGTATGCTGCAACTTCGATCAGCGGCAGAGGCCACTTGTCTTTCATCATCTGATACCGACAACCTTTACCAAGCCTATCGAGTGGTAGGGGACCGTGGATGTCAGCTTCGAGCAACGGAGTCCATTTCGTCCCGACCAATCGCTTGCCTCCCAATCGGTAGCATTGTAACCATCCTTGAATCCAAGGTTTCTTCGAAGTATGACATTGTCTCGAGAAGAGTCAGAGTGCGTTATACCAATTCCAAGACGAACGATACAATCGAGGGATGGGGGAGCATGCAGTCCTCTCAAGGATATGTCATTTTGAGCCCACTTACAACGCTGTGCTACAACAGCTCTAGATGGGGATCCACCCGCCCGCTCATTCGCCAATGTGGTCATGCCGCTCATCTTCTCTGCGTAGAAGCTCACTGCCTGTCTTTGCATCAACGAGCAGCTGGCGACCAACCATACGATGGGCGATTTGCAGCAAATATTGACGATGGAGAGTTCCTCTGTCCCCTCTGCAAACAGCTCTCGAATATTCTCATTCCTGATGTCGGTCGAAAACCCAGTGCCCTGCCATTGTCTCGAAAAAATTCCTCCCATGCTTCCTCTCCTGAAGCATCCCCAGCAAAGGTGGCATCACCATTGCCTTCTTCGTCTTCAACAAGCAGCGTGTCATCCATCAGAGACATTCTCTGCAGTCCGTGCCAAATCGATTACGAGGATACAGAGGAAAAGGAAGACAAAATGATGACTGCGATCAAGCAGTTCGGGACGCGTCTTTATTTGGGTGTGCAGATCCCATGGGACAGAATGTCCTCCTCCAGGAAACGCGAACAAAGGGCGTGGCACCCAGCGTTGAGGCGGTGGGACTTTGAAGAGGAGGACGATAATGATATCTCAAGATCTCTTGGTGCGATGGGAGGGGTAGATGATCCGGCTATTGGAGGACTCTTGCGTCTGTTGCGCCAGCAACATATCGCATGGGCGTCGGTGGGCCACAGTGTCGCGGCATCTGAGGCATCTACACGAGGCATTATGGGGATTGAGGATCCTTGGTCTGATTACGCCGAGAGTACAAAAGATAGTATTCCGGCCATTCTTGATCTGAGAAGGACAATTAGTGCAACGTCTGCTCTGCTTGAAGCGTTATCCTATGAGCTCGGGCAGCAACTTGGAAGCGACTCTTCCAAGTCGAGCTGCCTGAATGTTACCCTCATTGGAAGCCTTTTGGCGGATATTTTGGAGGGTAGATTTTGGAGCGTTGGCCTTCCATCGTCCCCAGACGATGCTAACCAACGGTCTGTATTCAAGCAGTGGCAGGTGCTAACGAGTCAAATCACTGCGACTCCATGTCACGTTGCGCGGGATGGTATGTTGCCGCAGCGGCACGAGGCTCGTGCGACCGCGTCGGCTCTCTGGGCAACGAAAGGTATGAGCGCTCGGTCATTGGTGGGAAATGAACAAGAGAGCAGTTTGAGTAATAATTCTTCAGCGTTTTCATCATCCCCCGGTACGACCGCCTCCGCGGATGTCGCCGACGACCAAGTTGCCATAGCTTCCAATGGACAGTCTACCAGCACGGGAATAGAGATTTCTAGCCCAAGTACGCAGGATCCCCAGGCAAGGATACCTAAACCGTTGGCAATCCGACTTGTTTGCTCCGAAGAAGGAATTGACCAACCTCTCGAGAATGGATGGGGTACGATGGACCCCTTCATGGCTTTCCATCCCTCCACTCAGGCGCAAGAGAACGGAATCGAAGTTCATCTTAGCGGAGGTACACAAGACGTGAAGCCTCCAATTCTCTTTCGGCCGGCTGTGGCAAGTGCCTACCTATACGTTCCTCTTCTGGCCTGGGACATGAATACTTTAGCTGGGGCAGTCTTTTCGTCAATGCTTGGGAACAAGGAGGACTCTATGCCAGCTGGAAACGACAGCCTACTGCTCTGTTCTCGTACGCTTCTCTTGGGAAGACTCGTGCAAGTGCTCGTCACTCCCGGCGGATTCGATAAGGCCGCTGAGCTTGACCCGAATGATTGGGAGGCTCAAGAAGCAAGAGACGAGTTTCAGGAACAATGGGAAAGGGGCGATATGTTGAAGGAAGCAAAAGCATTAGCCAATTTGCTCGCGCATTGCCGCGATGCAGTTGGACCGATGTCATCAAATCGGCTC
>Ga0115006_10000505_pt1 | contig 21222 bp, 13 predicted proteins | sample ArcOceMetagenome_3_FD_88943 | JGI IMG/M metagenome (GOLD analysis project Ga0115006, IMG submission 88943) | Marine eukaryotic phytoplankton communities from Arctic Ocean - Arctic Ocean- Svalbard ARC20M Metagenome | ecosystem: Environmental > Aquatic > Marine > Oceanic | place: Arctic Ocean...
GGATAGATAGTCTCGGAGCTTGGCCATTGCACGTGATCGGTGAGAGATGGAATCCTTTCCTTCCTTGGTCATTTCCGCATAGGTCAGGCCATTGGCTTCGTCGGGCTCAAAGATTGGATCCCAACCGAACGCCAACGATCCACGGGGTCGGACTATCTTGCCTTCAGTTCGCCCATCAAAGAGAATAGGTTCTTCATCCTCGGACTTGCTGTAGGCCACGATTGTTTGAGCGTAGGCCGATCGATCCTCGAAACCATCCAGCATCTTGTTCAGACCCTCGTGGCCGGTCTTCTCAAGGAACCACTTAATATAGGGGCCGGGTAGTCCATCGAGTGCCCTGAAGCAAAGGCAAGTGTCCTCGGTAATGACCGGCCCGGTCACTACCTCCTTGGAGGCCAAACGGCACTTCTCCAGAGCAATTTCTTCAGGGTCGCCTTGGAGCTCGGGAAGGTCCAACTTCTTATTCACAATGAGAAATTTTGTCGACCCACCATCCTTGGGCGCCAATATTCGAGCAACCTCCTCTGCCTTTTTCTTGTTTCCTGTGACGAAGGTGATCTCGGTGGACATTTTGAGGCTTGCGGAGGAATGGAAAGCCAACCCGTGTACACAGAGAGATGTCGATGAGCAATGGGCCGCTAGCAGTATTGTCGGTAGAAACAGCGCTGTGTTGGTTGCACGGCGGCGGCAGGCGGTGGCGATGGTGGCATGCATGGACAGCATGACTGGAGGGAAAATAAATGAGCGGCGCTCAATCATTCGTCTGTCTGTCGCCCGCGTTCTGCCAGATCATTCCGTATCATTGTATCATTCCGGCATGTTGTCCAAAAAAGGCCCTGCTCTTTGCAATCCCGGTATCATAACTAGCGCCTATGTAGATCTACATTACGCAGTCTATAGACGACAGAACATTGTAGAGTTGTAAATCGAGATAGAGTGATAGAGTAGAGAGACGTCTACGTACGAGTCTAATCACTAAAAGGGATGCCTGCCGCAGCCAATCGCTCTTCGTATGATTTCGTCTTCTTTTGTTCTGTGTTGTCGCCATCGCCACTACCACTTCCACTGTCTCCCTCTTCGCCTTCTTCTTCCTGGGCTTCCACACCGGTGACTTCCTCGATGTAATGCATCAACATATTCTCGACGCCATTCTTCAGCGTGACGCTACTGGATGGACAACCGACGCAGCTTCCAGCCAATTTCACCGTGACCATGCCACTTTGTTCGTCAAAGCCAACATACCGAATATCCCCTCCATCCTCTTGAACCGCAGGGCGGATTCGGGCCTCGAGAATTTCCTTGATCAATGCCACAACTTCCGAATCATCGTCAAAGATGGTCGTATCCGTCACCTCTGCCACAGCACTCAGCACCGGCTTTCCTGACGCGTAAAAGTCCATGATTGCGCCAAATACGGGAGTCCGAATGTGCTCCCAATGCGCTTCCGCCACCTTGGTCACGGTTAAGAAGTCCGGGCCGAGATATATCGACTTGATTCCATCCACCTCAAACACGGCCTTTGCCAACGGCGATCGTGCCACCTCATCACGATCTGCCCGGGTGGCAAAGAATCCGGCGGCACCGGCCTCTCCACCCTCGTCTATACCATCAAGGACTGCCCTGCCCGGGATAAATTTGATAGATTCCGGATTGGGTGTGTTCTCCGTCTGGATGAAGAGGGAGCGGATGGTTCGACTAAGCCAACCTCCGGGACTCGTCGTCGGCGCAGTGCTGCTCGGAGCGATGTGCCTGGTGTTGTTTACGCGCGCCTGGCGAAGGCCGCGGCGGACCAGCATGTTTCCAGTTCCAGAGAACATTATTCTAAGCACGCGTGTGATTAGAAATACGAGTAGAGACGATGGCACTTCAGTGCTTATTCTCTTGTTCTCTTCAGGTTTGGTCGGTTTGGTTCTCTGCTCTTCTCTTCATTCAGCTTCTCTTCTCTCTTCTCCCTGCGTTCCTGCGTCCCCGAATTGGTTATTGGAAACCTTTCTCGACGAAAGTAGCACCTGACTTTCGATTTCATGTTTCCGCCAACTTCACAACACCAGGCCTCCGAGCTACTCGTACCTCGCCAACATGCACAGTAGTAACGGCGCCTTGCGCTCTCTTTCGATATTGCTCTCTTGGTTATCTTTTGTGAGCCAAGCATTCGCTTTTCATGCTCCACATGTGATACAATCAACAACAGCGACAGGACGGAGACCAACAGCATCAGGGCAAGTCCAATGCAAATCGACCACTGCTCTTCATGCAGTCACCAAGCAAACATCGAAATTGCCAACCTTTGACAAAGCAACGCAGAGATGGGTATCGAACGATAGCGATGACGATGGAGCGTACGGACCGTTGGACTCGCTACTCAGATTTGGACCAAAGCCATTCCTGAAGCGATTGACTGATGCCGACAATGTAGAACAAGCCGTGCTGAAATACCAGGCAGGGGAGCAGTGCAGTCGGTTGGAGGCGGAATGCAACATGGACGCCTTCAACGAAAACGTGCAGGATTGGATCCAGCAAAAGACGGAGGAGCAGAGGGGCATATCGGGGCCTCGGGACTACACATACTTGGACACGCAAAAGATTGTGCTATCGGTGACTTGGGGTGTTTTGATTACATCGCTTTTGGTCTGGGCGACCGACAACGTGCTGTCAGGCGGCTACTGTGCGAGTTATCCCGATGCCCGGTTCTGCGAGATCTTTCCTCCGAGTCAGTAAATTTTCGATATAGAGGTAATAGTAGATCTAGCTTTACCGTGGGACCAGGAGAGATGCCGCCGGGAGAGAATCATTCATTATTGTGACCGGTAGATATAGAGAGTAAAAAATTGTAGCGCGCGTAACGTACAACGTAACACAAGAACCATGAATAACTGGGGACCTACTATAATTTTGCGACACAGAAGAGATTGTGAGGTGTGTTGCGAAATTATCGCGAGTATAAACGCTTGAAAATTGCGCTCAATCCACTTCCGCTAAATTTCACCTCATTCCTAACCAGTTGGCGACAAAACGACGTATGTTTGGTCCCGTATTCGTACGTGTTCGGGACTCGTTCGACTCAACTCCTCCATGCTCGTGGAAAGTCGCCATCACGAAACACACACGCAAGCGACAGCAACGGCTCTCGCTCGGCCCCCGCGCCACGCACATCCTCGGTTGTACTCGTATTGTCATTATTCTCACTCGAGGGGCAAGAAGCAGCTAACCATGTACTTCCGCAGCCTTGCCGTCGCCGTTGCGCTCTGCGCTTCCTCGGCCAATGCCTTCACGTGAGTTTCTCAGACACTGCATCAACTGATGCCATTTATTTGTGCGCGTGTTTGGAGGGAGCAAGTCGGCCAAGCAGTCTAAGCCCCCGCGGGCGGCCGCGAGGGGACGACATCATCGGCCTTTCCAAGAACGATTCGGAGTTGTGGGCGACTGGCTCTATGCTCTGGACGAATGCAGAGACCGATTGTTGCCGAGTCGCCTGTCCATGCATACACGAACCTTCTCTCACACCTCTTCTCATCGTGCCATTTTTTATTTTTACCAAATTCTGTACATGTAGCGTCACGCCGGGAAGCCGCGGCCTCGCCGGCGCCGTCAATACCAGGGCACCTGCTGTCCCGGCGCTCCGCATGGCCGATGTTGCCGATGCCACCGAGGCTGCCGCCGATCCCACCGTCATGCGCCCTCCCATCGACATGCCCTGGGAGAGCATCAGCGATCAGGTAAGAAGGGGACATTTGATTGCGGCTCCCTCAATTGAACTGTGCAATAGTCGCAATAGTGGAATGCTTTTGCGGTACCCACATACTACGTAGTATATGTACTGCGTGCGGACGCAAGCCATTTGTCTTTCGCTGTGTGTTCTCTCGTCAGCTAATCTCAACTCACAAAATGAAATTCGTTCATCTCATTGGAACGTGCAGCTCAAGAGTACCTTCGGGTACAGCGACGAGGAGGTTGCTGCCTACGAAAGTGCGGTCGACGGCGATAAGAGTGTTCTCCTGCAGATCTACAACGCCATGACCGAGGCTCGGGCCTTTGAGAATGCCTGCAACCAGCAGTACATGCAGGGCAAGATCAGAGGCTTCATGCATCTGGACAATGGCCAGGAGTCCATCCCCGCCCTCGTTGACTATGCCATCAAGAACGGTGACAAGAAGTACTCCTACTACCGGGAGCACACCCACGCCATCGCCAGTGGCGTCGATCCTGGCGCCGTCATGGCCGAGCTGTTCATGAAGGAGGGTGGAACCTGCAAGGGTGCCGGTGGCTCGATGCACATCTTCGACAAGGAGACCTATTTCCAGGGTGGCTGGGCCCTCGTTTCGGAGCAGCTCCCGTACGCCGGCGGTGCCGCCAAGAGTATCCAGCTGGACCGTCACCTTGGCATCTCCGACGACGAGAAGATTGAGAAGCAGAATGTTGCCCCTCCCGCCGACGACGATCGCCTCAGTGTTGTCTTCATCGGTGAGGGTGGCTCCCAGAACGGACGTATGGCTGAGCTTCTCAACGCCGCTGCCAAGGACAACCTCCCCCTTCTCATTATCGTGATTGACAATGGCCGTGCCATCAACACCTTCACTCAGGACATTGCCAAGAACAGCAACGTCTATCAGCAGGGCAAGCACTACGGCGTCCCCGGACTCCTCGTCGATGGCCTCAATGCCGCCGATGTTGCCAAGGGAGGCAAGGCCGTCATTGATCACATCCGCAGTGGCAAGGGACCGGCCGTCCTTCAGGTCCACACCTACCGTTTCAACGGTCACTCGCCGGCCGACCCCGAGCACGAGCGCGGACGCAAGGAGGAGAAAGCCTGGGCTCGTGCCGCGCAGGACCCCATCAAGGCCTTCGAGGACAAGTACATCGGAAACGGCGTCTTCAGCGAGGACGAGCTCAAGGATGCTCGCAAGCAGATCCTTGCCAAGGTGAAGGAGGCCGTCAAGTTCGCCGATGGCTCTCCCATGCCTCCTGTTGAACTTGCCAAGGAGCTCGAGTACCCCGATGCCCCTGACACTGACTACAACAAGAAGGTGGCGCCCGAGTGGGCGGATGAGGTCAATGCCCGCACCATCAGCTCTGAGCAGATGGAGACGGTCAATGCTCACATTGCTGACCTCCGTGCCAAGGCCGATGCCGGTGAGGTCTCCATCGGCGATGCCATCAACCTTGCCATCCACGAGGAGATGCTTCGCGATCCCACCACCACCATCCACGCCGAGGATCTGCAGGCTGGATCGTCGTACGACATCCCCAAGCTGACTCAGCAGACCTACGGACAGATCCGTGCCGCTGACGAGATTATCGATGAGGGACACTTCATTGGCAAGGCCCTGGGTGAGGGTATGAACGGATACCGTCCCATCATTGAGCTTATGAACACGAACTTCGGAATTTACGGCATGGCCGAGATTTCCTCCGCTGGCAACACCTACGCCACCACCGGTGGGCAGTTCGACATGCCCATGACCATCATCGGCGCCGGCGGTACCGCCCCCAACCAGGCCCTCGGTGCTGAGCACAGTCAGCCCTTCCACGCCTACGTGATGGGCATCCCTGGATTGAAGATTTGCACGGCCGCCTCTCCTGATGCTGCCTACGGCATCACCAAGAGTATGATCCGTGACAACGGCCCCTGCTTCCTCTTCGCGCCGGTGAAGATGATGAAGGAGGCCAAGGGCAAGCTTGACCTTGACAAGTGTGCTCCCCTCAACAAGTGCGCTCTCCTTCACGAGGCATCCCAGTCCAGTGTTGATGCCGGCCAGGCAGTTACCGTCCTCACATACCTCCACGGCGTCAAGGAGGCACAGGTTTCCATCGAGCCCATCCAGGAGGAAGGATTCGACATTGATCTTATCGAGCTTCGTTCGCTCAAGCCGTTGGATATGGAGACTATTGGAAAGAGCCTCGCCCGAACCAACAAGCTTGTCATCCTTGATGAGTCGACCAAGAGTGGCGGCGTCGGCGCTACCATCAGTGCCCAAGTATCTGAGGAGCTCTTTGATTTGCTGGACGCCCCTGTGAAGCGGTTGTGCATGGACGACGCGCCAGTTCCCTACGCATCGAGCATGGAGAAGGCCGTTGTAAAGCGAGGAGAGGACCTCGTCCAGGGTGTCTTTGACCTGTGCCTCGGTGCCTACTAAATAAAGAGCGGACAATAATTGAAGACCCCAAAGTCGCCTTGCTACAGAGAAAAAGGTCGAGAGGGCGAGGCATTTGTATAAAATTTTATCTCGAACATCACGCGGCGCAACGGATTGTGTCGCAATTTTATCTTTGGAATTACTACCGTTCATGGCATACTACTTTAGTGTACCTAAAACAATCAATAGATATGAATTGAAGCAAACTTGTATTCTCGTATTCCTACAAAAAGATTCTGCCTGCAACAGCAGCCCTCACCAGTAACGTGGCCCCGGCCCGTCCTCATCCGACCCTTCGCAACCACTCCTCACGCCCAATACCGGGGCGGTAGAGATTGCGAAAGTCTTGCCAATCGATCCGATCTATCAGCCAGGCACCATTCAGTCGGTTGCTTCTCTTTAGTTGCCACCCTGTCGCGACCAGAAGGGTGTCGTCCTCGGCGCTTCGCAACTGGCACTCCAAAAAGCAGTAGCCGTCGTTGTAATCAACGATATCATTAGGGAATGACGCAGTATATTTCTCGCTCTCGTCGTCGCCGACGAGAATGCCAAACTGATTCCGTTCGCGTGATATGGCATTGCCAATGGCTCTGGCGATGGCGGAACTTTCTGTTTCCTTCGGTGCACCAATGCTTTTTCTCATCTTCGCTCTCCACTTCCTCGTAGACGATCGGTACAAGACTCCAAGCCCACTATCGGGAAGCGGATAATCAGGAGTTGAGAGTGCTGATAATATCTCTTCCACGAATTCGATCGGACCAAGGTCATTCCGTGGAGGTCGGGCGAGCTGATTCTCGGCTCGCTCGATTACCAGCATTTTGCGAATGCGACTCATCAGCACGTTCATATCTGCATCGACATCGGATCCATTGGCGTGGTGCTTTCGTCTCGGGGCCTCATCTCCGAAATCCAGCCGCTCGGGCATGCCATAAATGAGCGAATCATTGAAAATGGGATCTTCCTCCTCCTCTCCTTCGTTACCCAATGCGCTTTCGGAATTTCTGGCAAATATCTTGCTGTTGTATCTTGTTGCTGCAAACCGACTATTTCTATGAAAGAGTGACACAAAGGCGTGGGCCGGCATTGCACTATCCACAAGGAGCACGGATGCAAAGAACAACGTCGCCATTATTGATGTTCGTGAGAGTAAAAAAGAATCGGCGCACCGTTGGATGCGCAAGACTGCACGAACGCCACGGAAATTCTGATTTTCCTTTGATGATTGGGGTGAAGTATACGTATCGTTTCGGGCTATTGGGGGGTCAGAGGAGCAAGAATCTCCCTGCTGATGCATTCGAGGTTGCCTTTGGATCTCCATTACCGTCTACTAGACTAGAGAAGGTGGCAGCTGTTTAGCATGTTGTTGGATGGTTGTTGCAATAATTATTGTTCTGTTGATTGCTGCTCTTTGCTTTGCTTGATATTCGCAGTATGCGCTGCAGTTTGAGTTCTGTGTGGCATAAAAGGGATTCTTGAGCGTCATCGTAGTCTTTCGGTAAAGCGTCATACCGTAAGAAGAGACGCTTCGGATCAGGTGGATGGATGATGGATGGATGGTGGATGGATGGATGGATCTACATGCATGTAGCTCTATGTTATGTACAAATAAATGTAGACTCTACCGGTAGCTATAGGCCTAGCTAGAGAAGATCCGTTGCGTGGTGCCAGTCGGCCCGGTCGGTGTACGGTTGGTACATGTAGATCTACACACGTTGTTTAGACAAATGAAATCCGTCTCTCATCCCAACGGGAGTGGAATCGCCCGCAACTGGTTGTAAAGAAGAAACACAGACTCAACATCAAAGGCTTCGTCGTCATTGTCATCTTCTATTGTCCCTTTCTGCTTCATCTTGGCAAGGAACTCGTCGGCTTTCGTTACCAGATACATGGCCATCTTTTTGGTGCGAGGATTCTTGATGGCCTTGCGATATGCCTCCAGTAGAGTCGCTGCCTCTATCTCACCCACAGGGATGCTGGCCTCCCCCGGCGCTGCAAGGCGTTTCGCTAGCATGCCAACGATGCAAGAGCGCAAAAGCGATAGAATTGAACGTGGGTCTTCTGATTCCGAGCTGCTTGGTGTTACTCCATACCGAATCTTTGTGGACCCTTGGTCATTGTCGGTAGCTGATGGAACGGCTTCGAGCGAAATAGACTCGAGCTCGCCAGCAGCGCCGCCGTCCAGGGCCAATGAATTCTTTTGCGCAATCTTTTTAGCAATAGTACTGCAAGAAGACAAAAGAATGGACTGACCGCTCACGTTCTGCTTCGTTTTGCCACTATCATAAGTCTGCCCACACATCTTGTTTTGAATCATAGCGCTCTCTACATCTTCCAAGTTCGCGCTAACTACACGTGCCCTTTTATTTGAGGATCTGTCCTGTTCTATATCTTCGACTATCCCACATACAGCATCACCAAGAACACTCCATCTTGCAGCAGGAGCATCTGTACCGTCGAGTATGCCAGTGACCAAACCCAAAATTTCGTCGTCGTTGAGTCTGGCATCTGAGTACGCCGATTTCGCTGTGCAAGCTCCTGGAGAACCCACCAACGCTTGTAGCTTCCTCTTTGTGTTGGATGGACTTGGCCCATTATTATCCAGAGTTCGGGTACCGATCTGTACTTTTGACCCAGTTTCCTTTTCGGTCGAATGTTTAAAGGTGCAGCAAATTGTAGAAGAAGTCATCAAAGGTCGCCTGTTCCATTGGTTGGCGATTTGCTTCACTTCCTGAGGAGATTTGCCATCTTGGATAGGTGTACACTCGTTCAAAGCGGCTCCGGAGTACGCTACCTTTATCGATTCTCCGTCACGATCAACATAATACAACGCTGCTAGGTCATTGGTCGCTGAGGGCTGAGAGCCAACAACGTCGGAGAGCATTGACTGCTGAACGTGGCGAGTCTGGAACCATTGATCGGTATTTATGTCCCCATCTGAGCTCTGCCACTTCGATGCATTCTGCTGAGAAACTAGGCGACCTGCGTCTCTTATTTCTCGAATGGCACCAATCGCATCATCATGGCCGATACCAAATTTAAATGACTTTGTTGTTGTAGTGTCAATATTGGTTGCATCACAGAGCCGTTTCAGTGCCGTCGTAATTTTGCCCGTTGCTTTGCTTCCTTCAAGTGAAGAGGCGACCTGGTGCTCGGTCTCAGCTCGCAAGCCAACAAGTGCTCCGCCAAAGGTGAGCATATACACTCCATTGGAGGTCTCGCTATCAGATTTGAATGGGTCCGCGAGGACCACGGCTGCGTCCCTTCGTATCGGTAAGCGAGTGGCGGGCGATCTCTTCTGCAACACGCTAGGACCTTGCCTGGCCGATTCTATTTCCAAAGGACATGAGAAGCTCGAACCATCGTCAAATGTTGCCAATATGGTAAAATCAATTCGCTCCTTCTTCATGTCTTGCTCCATTCGACAATACCGGTAGGAACAGGCGCTGGTACAGGTCCCAGTGTGAGGCAGGGCGGTGGACTTGGATATAAAGAGAGGCACACCGGATGATGCTGCCGAGGAGAAGTCCAGGACAGAAACAGATCCAAGACAACCGACAATGGCCAACAGATTTGGTAATGATGGACCACTGCTCGTTTGCAACGGAGCATTGGGAATCAGAAACATGGACGATACTGCTTGCGTGGGTGCCATGCGATGAATTTGTTTTGCGGGAGTTGTGCGCATCGAATCCATCGGGCGTTCCGATCCCTCTTTGCCGACATGTTGGACAGAAACAAGCGAACAATAGACCGACCCGTCACCCGTACCCAAAAACACTGCCGCATTCGCAGCTGCATCGACACCGTTATCATCGTTGGGGTCCGCCATTGCCCGTAGCAGCCTCCTCCACGGAACGATGCCAACGGCATCTTTCGATACCATCAAGGTTGCGACAATGCAGCCGGAATCCAGACCTACTATGTCCTCCAAAATTACTTTCTCGTTTGTGCTGCTATTTGTGTTGGGCACATATGTCACGACGGGTGGTGAGATTGATTGCGATCCGGTGGCGACCAAGAGAATGCCTTGGCCAAGAGGACTGCCAACATTTGATGCTGCCGACGAGGTCCCCCCAGGGCCTTGTTGGCATATCGACATCTGATCCACTCCCAGCGGCAGACACCGACGCCGTCCATTCCCCGGCTTGAGTTGCACCATATCAAAGGCCGGCGCATCCTGCTTGTCGGCTGGAGTATCAGCTCCTCTGCCCGCATCCAACCAACCTTTGGCGAAGGCAATGCCGCCACCGGTAGAGGAAACGCCGCCACGTTGTGACCTCCAAAGCCGCCCAGAAACATCGGCAACCAAGAGCACTGGAGATTCAAGCCCATCGTCGATCTGGTCATTGAAAGTGTCTCGGTTTCCACCGGCCAGGGCGACCGCTCCCACCTCCCTGTCGAAGGCTATGCGGCATCGGGCTACCCTCGAGGCGGCAGAAGATGTGGCGGGGGCGCCAGCTGTGGAATGCTCGGCGGTGTGGCTGATCAGATGGCATATTTTTTCAGTGTGCGTGGCCACCATCCGGCACCTCGTTCCGGTCCCTTGTTGCAATGAGGCCGAAACGGATATCGCAGGTGCAGAGTCGCCCACTGGGTTCGGCGAGGTCGCCGAGGTGGCGCCTCCGCCGGATGATGATGCCTGGAGAGGGCACGTGAAGAGGGATTGGATACGCGGCGGCGAGCTGCTCATCATCGAAAATAAATTGGATGTTTCCAAGCTTTGGCGGCCCAATAGTAAAGTGAGATATGTGGCGCAGCCCGCTGTCCCTCCCGCTGCCACTACTCTTCACTTCTCTCCATCGATCTGTCTCCTTGTCTCCTTGCTCTTTTGCGCTCCTTGTGCCGCAAATTTCGCCCTCCGCTCCGGGTTATCGAACGAATATCGTATCATCGTACATGTATCATCGTATCGTCATCCGTCATTTTTTGCTTGAACGCTAACGCTAACGATGGACTCCTCGTCCGACGACGAGGTCGAGGTCCTCGAGGTACGCAAGGCACCCGCCTCTTCGTCGGTGGAGGCCTCAGCTCCCGAGCGCAAAGGCGGCGGCGGTGGCGCCCTCCAGGCCTCCAAGCGACGGCGAAAACCGGCCGGGCCTCCACCTCGTCTGGCCTGGGGTGGCTCGGCCATCGGCGGAGTCGGAGGCAGCAGCGGCACCTTCAGCCGACGGAGCAGCGCCGACAGCCACGGCAGTGCGGGCGATGTTGTGACGACGACGCCGGTGGACGACGATGACGATGGTCTTTGGGACGATGACGACGACCTAGCCATCCCGACCCGAGATGCGTTTATGACGAGTGCAGGTTCAAGCAGTACGAGTAAGTCCAGAGCCAAGGCCAAGGCCAGTAAAGGAGGGACCACCACCAAGAAGAAGGCCAAGAAGGGCAGCGACACCAGTGCGTCAGCCTCGGCGTCGGCATCATCACCTACAGACGCGGCGTCAATGATGTGGGTAGACAAGCACGCACCCCAAACGTCGGCCGACCTATGCGTGGCACCCAAGAAGGTGAAGGAGATCCGGGAGTGGATGGTCCAGGCCTCGACCAATGGCAGCGTTAACAGTGACCCATTCTCTACCGGTGGCGGCGGTGATGGCATGGGCGGTCCCGGGATGCAGCTACCCGGCGAGCCGGTGCCGCCGATCTTCATCCTCGTGGGAAGTCCAGGAGTGGGCAAATCCACCACCGTCCGCGTCCTGGCGTCCGAGCTGGGCTGGACCGTCCATCAGTGGAACGATGCGCAGCAGGACACACCGTCGGGGGCGCGCAGCGGGGGTAATGGCTATGGACGCAGCAGTTTCGACTCCGCCATGTCGGTCCGATATCAGAGCCAAATGACATCGTTTGAAGAATTCTTGGCGGCGGCTGGAACGGGCTACACGGCATTGGACTTTGGTGGTGGTGCATCTGGCAGTAGTGGCGGTGGTATGTCCATGTCGTTACCTGTATCCAAGGCTGGAAAGAAGAGGAAGGCATCATCAAAGGCAACGATCGACAACGATCGGGCAGCGCCCTCCAACGGCGGCGGGGCCATCATTCTCATTGAGGACATACCGAATCTGTACAGTCCCGAAGCCGAAGCGACATTCCGAACCATTATGGCCCATCATATACACAAGAGCCAGACACCGACCGTGTTGATTTTTAGCGACGTATCGGAGGGGAAGCACCGTCCTTCCGATCTAGAACGGCTGATCGATCCCTCCATCTTGTACTCTCCGTTGGCACGGATATTTCAGATCAACGGAGTGGCCAAACCCAAAATGAAAAAGTGTTTGCAGGCCATTGTGAAGCAGGAGCGGCTTCGTGGCACCTCTGATTTGCTTTATGAGGAATTGCATGCCACCAGCAAGGGAGACATTCGGCACGCCATTATGGCGCTTCAGTTTCAGTATGCCTCTGCTGGAAGCGGTAGTGGCAGTGGACGAGCCAAGAGTGGCAAATCCGAGTACAGCGATAGAGAGAGGGACACCAAGCTATCCATGTTCCGCGCCTTGGGTAAGCTCTTGTATGCCAAGCGGCAAAAGCTTGGCACCAATGACGAGGAATACATTCGGAAGATTAGCTCCTGGAACAACATCTTGCCTGGACATTTGTACGATTCCAGACCTCCGCTCGAGTTTGTTCCTGAGAAGGTGATGAATACGGGCGACATTGATCATAAGAACGCCGTTTCATTCCTGCAGTATCACTGCCCCGAATTCTTTACCGATGAGATGGAGCTCAGCACGGCTTTTAACCATTTTTCTGATGCAGCACTTTTCCTCGATCGCGAGTACAGTGTAAGTCGCGATCGGAGCGATTCCGTCTTCCCTCTGGAGTACGTGTCCTCCATTGCCGGCCGGGCCGTGGCCAATGCCAATAAGAATCCTGCTCCGAATCGATTTCGACAGTTGAGTACGCCAAAAGTGAACGACGTCCTTCGCAAGAAGAGAGGCAATGATATCTCTATGCTTCAGCTTTGCCAGCGATTGTCGTGTGGAAGCGATTGCCTATCTCTTGGTGCCAATATTGGCTCAACGAATCATTTTGTGGTAGACACTCTTCCCTACATACGCACTATTGTTCCTGGTGGTAAGTTTGGGCTGCTTACGTATTTATTTGTTCGCATTTGTGAATGCTGCTTTCGATTCTGTAGTCTCATCATTCGTCCTTTCTTCTTTCTTACTTTCTTTGCGCTTAACAGAGGTTGATAGTGCGCTTGCAAACATGTACTCGTATGCTCGACCCATGGACCAGGGTGGTCATGCTACCCAAATGGACAGCGCCACCCTGCTACGGAAGCATATCGAAAAGCAGAATGAAATTCTCGCTGATGATGACATTGCCGATGATGATGACGACAGTGACGGTAGTGAGATGGGGGGAAGGCAACCTGCTACTACTACATCTCATACAAGTATCCATATGCCCCCCGCTGCTGTATCTATTAATATGCCCAATGTGTCGAGTGAAAATGGTATGGGTGCCAACATCATGGAATGCAAGATGCCGGCGGTGGCGCAAGGACAGCCTCAGAAGTCTGTGAAGTTTGCATCAAATACTGCTCCGATGGCTCCTGACGTGATTGTCATTGACTGAGAGTCTAGCTACGTAAGTGGTAGGTAGTTTCTACAATAAGAATTGCATTTGCATAACTGTATTATGATTTTGCTTTTATAGATCGGTATGGCTGGATTATGCTTGTCAGTTCCAGACTACCTGCATACCTACAGAAGATTATTTGTAAGTCTCCAACCACACTCCTAGCAGAGGAGCCTTGTCATATCAGTTCATCATAATACACCAGTTCTAGTATATTCCTTTTCTTATTTTTCGCCAGGAGTTTTGCACACCATCGAGTCCACTGCGTGGACGGCGTTTTTATCCAGTTCTTCCCAGAGTGCCTTGTAGACGAGCTGCTGTCGCTGTACCGGCCGTTTGCCCTCAAAGGCGTCGGAATAGACTTCAACAGTGATGTGGCTTCCATTCGGGTCATCATACGCGCCTACAACCTTGACGTCATCGGTTCCCAACGCCGCAGAGATCTTCTCCTTGCAAATGTCGACGATGGTTTTGCCTTCTCCGGCCTCGGCCGTCATGGACCTGGCCAGAACGCCAAACCTGCTGGTGCTGCCTCTTGGGACGGTGGTGGTGAATGCCCGTGCCGCGGCGGCAAACATGGCGGCAAAGACAAAGAGAGTTGATCGCATATATGACGGGACAAAGCACTCGCTCTCACTGCTGGGGAGCAACGGGCAAGGAATATGGTAGAGGCGACGAACCAAATCGAAAGAATGAGCGAGAGCACGTGAGCACGTGCATCGAAGGCGAGCAAGTCAGATCAGAGTTGCAGAGTAGTCGCGACGCATGACGGACGAAGGTCAGGCCATTTCAGGTCGCGTCGTGTGGCGTGGGGTCAGGTTGGTGGCTCGTCCAGTATTGATCACTGTATCGTACATGTAGCACTCAAGTCAAATCTATCTAAAAGTTTTTACTATTATATAAAGGACAAGAAACGAAACAAGCAAATAGTCACACCTCTGGATTTCTTTACGATCGTACCGGTATCAGCACGGCTTGAGAAGGAAACCAAACGGACCTCTTCCCGGCCATTTTCTCGGCCGAATAGTGGTTGTTTTCCTTGTTCCGTCCTCGTGACTCTCAAACACAACAGATATTTTCCGTTCCTTGGTGAAGGATACCTGACCGAGCTCTGCTACGGCCGTCAGAGTGTCGTGATTTCGATGCGTTATCCCACCGAAACGAATTAGGTTGTCCCCTCTGCGCAGACCGCTCTCATACGCCGGTGACAGTGCGGCAATGGCTTCTACCGATGCAAAGGGCACATACTCGGAGGAGGTCGATGAAGCACTGAGAATGCCCGGCGGTGCCTTGGGGATGACCTCATTCCTCCCTCCCTGTTTAGATATCCTCGATCTACCGTTATTTATGCGGCTGTCATTGTCATTCGCAGACAAATCTCCCTCGGGAGGTAGGACTCGAACGCTGAGGCGAGAGTAGGTAATGCCGAATGCAGGATTGTCCTTCTTTATGTTGGCATAGCTCTCGCGAAGTGATGGTGGTTTGGTAGTTGCTGAATTCGTTGCTTCTATCTCCTTTCCGCCACCAACATTGTTTGAGTTGTCTACCAATTTCTTTCTCGATAGCTTCGCCGATAACAGTGCAAGTTTGCTACTAGCTGCTTTCTTGTCACCTCCAGCGTTGTCTGGGGATAGTGTCACTGGGACAGGTGGTGATGCTCGACCGGAGGGGTACTGCATCAGTTTTGGCCTTCTACTAACACCATTCGTGAGCTGCGAACGTCGTTGTCGCTCGTGGCGGTCGGAATGCTTCAGAATGCTCTTCTTCGGCGACACCAACTCTTGAGAGGGACGCATCGCGGGCATGGGTACGCTTACTGCATTTGTCTGTTTGGATGGCAACTTCAATGACTTCTTACGCGGTCTCATGGCTTTGGGTTTGGGCTTGACTCCTTTAAAATTGCTTTTGATGGGATCGATGGTCTGCACCATACCGCGACTGCTCACCTTCCACTCCTGGTAAAGATGATCCGACCCCTTCCTGAGGAGCAGGGCCTTCTTGGTCGTCCGACCGACGCTCTCGGCAAATTCCTGCGCACCTGACGCTTCGAGCGTCAGTACCGTCTGTCTCCTCTGATCCTTGACCCGATTGGTCTCCCGAATCGCCGCGGCAATTTTTTCCCGGCTGTACCCGGCATCCAGCAATCTCCGTTCTCGCTCCGCTCGGCTCAGTGCCAGGTCCCATTCCGACTTGGGTGCCGTCGGGTGAGAATAACTCTCATACTCATCTATTGGGACGTTGTTGTCGGCCAACGAAGGGTCGTGATACCAACCAAGGGATATCGGCGGGCCCGACGTGCAAAACGGATTCACACCCAGTACAGTCGCGTGATATCGGACCGACACGGTGGAAAAATGGACCGCCCTCTGCGCCGACGATGGTGCTGTTACGATCCGATACGGGAAAGCCTCCTCTTGTGCTACGGTCGGCATATGCGTCGTGACATGTGACTCTGAGGAGGCATTGTCTTGATGTGTACTGCTTCCGTCACCTCCGTGAGGATGACGATGATCTGTGTTGTTCAGCTGGTGTCGGTCGTGGCCTGTGGTCTGCATGTGGCGGATCTGACTTACGCGCTCGCGAAAGTTGACCCCTGCGCCCTTACCGGCGCCGCTGCTGCGACGGAGCTCCTCCTTATGCCGGAGGCTGGCGTGGTGGCGAGCCAACCAGATGCCCTCCCCGGCCGATATGTGTGACGATCGCCGACGTTCGCCGGTGCCGGTCGCCGCGGCAGCAGCGGCTGCGTCATCATCGCTGTGCCTATGTCGAGATCGGCCACCGATGCCAGATGACCGAGCATCTTCCGCTAAACTGAAACTTATTCGCGCAGCATTATCAGCGCTAGCAGTACCAGATGCAGCGGAAGCAGGTCGGCGGCGACACTCGTTGTCGCCGGAGGGTTCTCCGCTGTTCTGTTGGTGGTGCTCTGTCGCTACCGATACCGAGCTCTTGTTCTCGCCTTCCGGTGACGGGTTGCCAACCTCCGCCACCGGCATCCTTCGGCTCAAGCCTCTGTTACATGTAAGCGTTGTTGGTGTCGTACATGTATCTTTCTAAGGCAGTGGTCTAAGCAAGGGGGGGGACGGCGGGACGGCCATTGACGGCCATCGCATCTTGCTTGCAACAAATAAATAAATGGCCGGCCGTGACATACTCGTACATGTGACGTCACAACTCGGCAACTCGGCATCGGCGGCCCCCGGCCGGCCCCCGGCCCCCGCGCGGCCGCGCGGCCGGCCCGGCAGTGACGGTCCAAAACATCTATCTGCCGACTGCCGACCCCGCCCGACCCCGAGAGCTCTGCAGCAACACTTACCGACTTACCGGTACTGATACAAGCAACACTGACCGACTTACCGGTACTTATACAAGAGCTGCGGTCTTGGTATGGCGTCTTCGGGCACCGGTAGCGTCGAAAGCTGCATAGCCTCCAGCGGTGGCAACGCAGAGGTTGCACTTCAGTGTGTCTCCGAAAATGTGCAAACCGTGACAACCGATCTAGAGAATCTGGCAGCCGGTTTGGATATCTTCTTTCTCATCTTTGCGGCGAGCGTCATGTTCTTCATGCAGGGCGGCTTTGCCATGCTGTGTGCCGGCTGCGTCCGCTCGAAGAACGTTCAGAACACAATCATGAAGAATTTACTGGACAGTTGTGGCGCCGGATTGGCCTTCTTCAGTGTCGGCTATGCCTTCGCTTACGGAAACCCAGGTGACGATGGGCGAAATGACGCAGCCGTCTACACCGGTGAACCTGTCGATGCGACAACCACGTTCATTGGGAACGGCAATTTCTTCTTGATCGGGGTGGAGAACTACAGCTTCTGGTTGTATCAGTTTACCTTCGCTGCGACGGCGGCGACGATTGTGGCCGGTACTCTAGCCGAGCGGTGTCAGATGGTTGCATACCTCCTTTATTCCACCTTCCTGACGGCCTTTGTCTATCCGGTTATCGTCCACGCCGTCTGGAGTGTCAACGGTTTCCTTACGCCTCTCACTACCGACCCTCTCTTTGGGGTTGGCGTGATCGATTTCGCCGGTTCCGGTGTCGTTCATGTTACGGGTGGCTTCACCTCTCTCATCGCAAGTAAGATTTTGGGACCTAGAAAGGGCAGATTCGATGAGAGGAAGAGTCAGACCGGCAGCACTCTGGAGGTTCCCAAAAAGATTGAAGGACATAGTTCATCTTTGCAGGCCCTGGGTACTTTTATTCTTTGGTTCGGTTGGTATGGCTTCAATGCCGGTAGTATCCACCAAGTCTCCACTGCAAATCATGCAAATATTGCCTCTCTCGCTGCCGTCTCAACGACTCTTGGAGCTGCATCGGGTTGTGTCACTGCCCTTGGTGTGTCGGCTCTTCTCGCTTTAAGGCGGACTGGTGACGTTAATTGGAACTTGAGCGATGGTTTGAATGGTTGCCTGGCCGGGCTTGTTGGGATCACGGGTGGTTGTGGCATGTTTGAGCCTTGGGCATCGGTTCTGGTCGGGTCCATTGCTGCCCTCTTGTATCTAAGTTCATCAGAACTCCTCGTGAAGCTACGCATCGACGATGCTGTGGATGCGATTCCTGTTCATCTCTTTGGCGGACTCTGGGGGGTTATTGCTGTGGGATTCTTTGCTTCGCCTCGACGGCTCATTGATATTTACGGGCATGCAACGCACCCAGGTTGGTTCTATTCCTTTACTAATGGCGGTTCTGATGCCTCGCTTCTTGCCGCAAATCTTGTCGGATTGTTGTTCATTTTGGCGTGGGTCTTTTTCACCATGACCCCATTCTTTCTGATGCTGAGCTTTTGTGGGTGGTTTCGGGCGGATAGCCTCGAGGAAATCATTGGCCTGGATCCAGGCTCTGGCAATGAGTATCAAGCCACCGGCAACGTTACCAGTGAGCATTTGGAGATATTGCGACAGCAGTTGGATCAGCGGTCTGGCTTTGCAAACGAAGATGCCCCAACGGAAGCCACGCACGATGATAGGTTCGATATAAATGCTTGAGGGCATTGTAACGCACATACATGTAGGAATTCCTACTTGTAAGTCCAAAAGATTCCAAGTTTCAATTACATTATGTTGAGGTTGCTACATGTACTACTGCTCGTATTGCTATTGTGTTCCACTTGTCTGATGACCTCGGTCTGTTTTTCTTTGCTTGTAATTGTTCCACGCAAATGAAATAGACTCAATGGAGCGTTTGACCTTGGTCGATAGGCGAAGAAGATGGACACGCTCACGGACATCCGCTCCAGAGATGGGAGATGCTGTACTCGCAACTCGCAGGATACTATGCGTCCTATCATAGCGGTAACCAAGCCAGCCAAATGTGAATTTCGAGAAGAAATTCTCTACCCTCCGTCCCATTTCATGGAACATTACACACATGCTCACAAATCTCTGCATGGAGGCGATGCGAGATTCATACAATTCCATTGAAAAGTGCTGGCTTCGTTCCAGGCTCAAAACTCCGACAGAATCGGGAGCGTTCTGGCGAACATTCTCTCCGAAGTAAATTTCTCGGCTTGCCTCCACCTGTAAAAGACTCCGTGGCCGATTTATGGTTTGCAAAATGCGCAACATTTGAAGTTGCGGCATCTCGGCAATTCGAAGAAACTTGTCGTAGTCAATAGTTCCTGGAAAGGATTGAATAGAAATTGAATTGTCGGACGAGAGAGAGATGCAATTAAAATTACTGAACAAGGCAGGTACAGGTATGCAAAGGAGTAAAAATGAATGATCCAAATAGCCACACCAACAATAAAAATGAAGTAGAAGTTTGTACTTACCCGCACCATCGTGATCGGCCTCTTTGAAGATCTTGCGGACTTGCTCCTCATTGAGAGTTGAATCCACCAGGAAGTAGTTTCTAACGAACTCGTCCTCGGTTAGCTCGCCATCGCCGTTTTCGTCCATTTCATTAAAGACATTTCGTAGATTCGCCTCTCTTTTCCGCTCGTCGATTGCCTCCGCCACGACATCTTCGATAGTATCCTTATGGACAACTTCGATTGCAATTGATGTGCTGCGACTCGCTCTCCTCTGCCGGCCTCGCGTCGCCTCCTTTTGTAGATTGTGGTAGGCACCTTGCAACGCAGCCGCCGAACGACTATTCGCAGTCAACGGCGAGGAAATGGTATCGGCATTTATGATCTTGCTTGAGGCTGATGGTTTCAGGGTTGGACGGCTACGAGGGCCTCCTCGGATACGACGTTTCTCCACTCGGGCTTCGAAGTCGAGTTCCCCTAACAAACGCTCGCAGAGATACATGGGCCGATTGCGCTTGAGAAAGATGGCTCCCTTGGATAGAGGCAACACGAACGGATTGTGGCCAATTGTTATGGATTCGCATGTTCCCCCGAGACTCTGGATCGATGATGCTTGATTGACGGAAAGGGCGACGCTTTGCTCAAGCGATGTAAGAGCCGAAAGACGACCGTCGGGCCGCCCGCATATCATCAATGAACCCCGAACAACTCTGTGCGTGTGCCGATGAACCAAATGATCCGCAGGATTACCCGATAACACGTTCAGCCCGGCGATACTGTAACTCACAGCAAATATCTTGCTCAGGAAAGCCTCTGCCGACTGCGCAACCCAAGGGCAGTCTCCGATTACCACCGTGCGCCCGACCATTCTGTGACGAAGATTGCGCCTTTCTAGCAGACGAATCACGGTAATAGCTATCTGTGGCATAAAAAAGAAAATGGCACTGTCAATGAAACCAATGAGATAGTCGGATCGAAGAACTTTGGAATAAGTTGAGAAAAAGAGATGGTGTTAGTTATGTTTGCATGCACATGTAGAAAGAAATACAAGTTACACAGAACGCAATGACTTACATGTACCCTCTTCGGCGTCGATTGCTTCGGAGATGGCTCTGGCAATAGGAAAGCCAGTGGTGACTGTTACAAAAATATAAATGAAGACGATGAGGGTGGCCTTGGCATTTTCCAGGACGTGCTGAGACCAGACTCGGCCTGCATCTCGTAGCTTTCGTTCAGTACTCTTTTCATCTGTGTGCGATGGTGTTGCTCTACCGTCGGAATCAAATCCGACAATTTGTTCCAGGGCAAAAATGTTCTCCTGATTACATCGTTCGAGCTCTTCTAAATCTCTTTCCGTGATTACAGCGCCACTGGCTTCGCGATAATGAGGATTTGAGAGGATGACAATGGCAATGTGCTCGAAGAGATTCGTCAGCAGTTGCTGCGTGGCAGCCACAGACACAGAACAGGGTTCGGCGGGGCGCAGCCCAACATCAGTGGTAAAAATTCTGGAATTGACTATGTGGTCCTTCTCACTGTGCATGGCTCGAAGTTGCTTTGCGACTTGGGTGTCCCACTCCGATGTCACGCAAAAGATGTTCTCGCTCAAGCTTTGCAACAAGTTGGAGCAAGCGAGCGGTCCAAAGGTGCCACCAGAATGAGAAATAATTATTACAATGGCATCCTTGAAATCATGGGATCGCTGAGAGAAGGGGAACCCGATGGAAGGCACACTGAAATCTTGACCA
>Ga0115006_10000506_pt1 | contig 21217 bp, 21 predicted proteins | sample ArcOceMetagenome_3_FD_88943 | JGI IMG/M metagenome (GOLD analysis project Ga0115006, IMG submission 88943) | Marine eukaryotic phytoplankton communities from Arctic Ocean - Arctic Ocean- Svalbard ARC20M Metagenome | ecosystem: Environmental > Aquatic > Marine > Oceanic | place: Arctic Ocean...
ACTCTGCGCTCGCTGCGTCGACAACGTTGCAGGTGCCGGTGAGATTCGCAGTTATGCCTAACGATAACGATCGCGGACACCTGTGGTTTTGGTACGCTATCGCGGTGGTGGTGCTGTTGCTCGATCAGTTGACAAAGACCGCGATCATGCGTCATTTTGTCTATGGAGACAGTCTCTCCATCAGCGCTTACTTTAACGTTGTGAGGGTGCACAACGCCGGCGCCGCGTTTAGTTTTTTGAGCGATGCGGGCGGCTGGCAGCGCTGGGCGCTGAGTGGACTGGCAGCGCTTATCAGCGCGGTTATGGTTGTCTGGATCGCTCGCTTGTCGAGTCAACAATGGCTCGAACGATTGGCATTGGCGCTGATTTTAGGGGGTGCGCTGGGCAACCTTTGGGATCGATTAACGCTTGGCTACGTTGTCGATTTTTTGGATTTTCACTGGTCGGCGCGACATTTTCCGGCTTTTAATGTCGCCGATAGTGCGATTACCATCGGTGCTGTTTTGATGCTCATTGACGCATGGCGCACGGGTGCTACAGGCGCGGATGATAGCGATAAACGCAGCTAGATGATGAATACCACAAATACGAAAATAGGTAGGTGCTAGGCATGAGCATACCCATAGAGGTAGGAACTCGAGTGACGCTTAATTTCGCGTTGACGCTCGAAGATGGCGAGGTGGTCGACAGTAATTTTGACGCTCCCCCGGCCAGTTTTACGATTGGCGATGGCAATCTATTACCCGGTTTTGAGGCGCCACTGGTTGGCTTGAAATCTGGCGACGAGAATGAATTTTTGATCGCGCCAGAAAAGGCCTTCGGGCAGCACAATCCACAAAATGTGCAGGCCATCGAGCGCGATAACTTCAGTGATGACGAATTAGATATTGGACTGGTGCTGTCGTTCCAAAATGGTGATGGCGAACTGCCTGGGGTGGTAGTGGCGGTGTCGGACGCCGAGGTCACAGTCGACTTCAATCATCCATTGGCCGGCCAGAAGATTTTATTTCGCGTGAAGATTTTTGATGTGCAGCCGGCGAGCGTGCATTGATGGAAATTAAACTCGCCAATCCTCGCGGATTTTGCGCTGGGGTCGATCGTGCGATTGAAATTGTCGATCGGGCGCTAGCGCTTTTCGGTGCGCCCATCTATGTGCGCCACGAGGTGGTTCACAACAAGTATGTGGTCGATGATCTGCGCCGTCGTGGCGCTATCTTCATCGAAGAGCTCAGCGAAGTGCCAGACGATGTGGTGTTGATTTTTAGTGCCCATGGGGTGTCGAAGGCGGTTCAGCGAGAGGCTCACAACCGCCCGTTAAAAGTCTTTGATGCGACTTGCCCGCTGGTCACTAAAGTGCATTTGGAAGTGTCTAAGTTTAGCCGCGACGGCATGGAGTGCGTATTGATAGGTCACGCTGGTCATCCGGAGGTAGAGGGCACCATGGGTCAGTATGACCGGTCCGCGGGAGGGCAAATATATCTGGTAGAAAACCCGCAGGATGTCGAGAATTTAATGGTCGAAGATCCCTCGAACCTGGCTTTTGTGACCCAGACGACCTTGTCGATGGACGACACTGCATTGGTGATTGACGCGCTGAGAGGCCGCTTTCCATCGATCGTCGGACCGCGTAAAGACGACATTTGCTACGCCACCCAAAACCGCCAAGACGCGGTGCGTCAATTGTCGATGGAGAGCGATGTGATCTTGGTGGTAGGTTCTATGGCGAGTTCTAATTCAAACCGCTTGCGCGAGCTCGCCGAGCGCTGTGGCTGTCGCGCGTACTTGATCGATGGCGTCGACGACATTGACGTTGATTGGCTGCAAGATGTCACGACCATAGGCGTTACCGCGGGGGCATCGGCGCCCGAGGTGCTGGTGGAAAATGTGGTTGCCAAATTAGTCGAACTGGGCGCTTCACGCCCGCGTGAATTGGCCGGCGTGGTGGAAAGTATTGAATTTTCTCTACCGCGTGAATTGCGCGCCTGATAGCGACGCGCAATCGGCGTCGTTAGACGGTTATTTTTTTCAAGTGGGCATATAACGCCGCTGTAGACGCATCCATCGGCGCGTTCGATGCGTCGTCCGCGAGGATTTCTGCGGCCATTTTTTTGCCTAGCTCAACCCCCCACTGATCGAATGAATTGATATTCCAAAGGCTTCCTTGGACAAATACCTTATGTTCATAAAGGGCGATCAATGCGCCAAAGTTCTTCGCCGTCAAGCGATCCATCAGCAAGGTGTTGGACGGTTTGTTACCGGGGTAGTGACGGTGGGGTTGATCGGCGGCGGCGCTCTGGCCGGTCATTAGTGCCGATCCTTGCGCTAACATATTGCCCAGCAGCACCCGATGATGTGTCGGGTTGCTGAGTGCGTCGTCGGCGACCGCGATAAAGTCCACCGGGATGCAGTGGGTGCCTTGGTGGAGCAGCTGAAAAAATGCGTGTTGACCGTTGGTGCCGGTCTGTCCCCAAAGGATTGGGCCGGTCGAATAGTCCACCGGTTGCCCGTTTAAGCGGGTCGATTTGCCATTACTCTCCATGTCCAGTTGCTGCAGATAGGCCGGCAGTAAGTTCAGTCGCTCGCAGTACGGAATCACCGCGTGGCTCTGGGCGTGCAAAAAATTACTGTACCAAATGCCCAGCAAGGCGAGCGCAACTGGCATATTCGCATTCAGCGGTGCGCTTAAAAAATGCTCATCCATCGCCGCGGCGCCAGCCAGCATCAGGTCAAAGTTGTGACTGCCAATGCTAATAGCGATCGACAGCCCAATACTCGACCATAGTGAGTAGCGTCCGCCAACCCAGTCGGCAAAATCAAGGATATGCTGGTCGTCGATGCCAAAGGCGCGCGCATTGTTGCGACTGGCGGTGATGGCGATAAAATGGCTGCTGGTCTGAGCGTTTGCCAAACCGAGTCGGTTTTCGAACCAGTCGATGGCGGTGTTCGCGTTGAGCAGCGTTTCCTGTGTCGTAAAGGTCTTACTGGCCACGGTAATCAATGTGGTTTCGGCATTCAGTTGACCGAGCGTGGTCAGTATCTCGGCGCCATCGACGTTGGCGATAAAGTGCATGTTCAGGTTCGGCTGCGCGTACTCGGCGAGCGCCTGGCAAGCGAGTTTCGGGCCAAGATCGGAACCGCCTATGCCGATATTGACCACGTCGGTCACGGTTTTTCCGGTGCTGCCAAGCCACTTGCCGGCGCGAATTTTGTCACTGATGCTCGCCAGTTGATGGCGTTGTCGGCGCACGTCGGTCGCGCGTTGAGCACGCTCTTGAGCATTACCAAGATGTTCGGTAGCGGGTTTGTCCTCGGCCACGCTGCGCAGTGCAGTGTGCAGCACCGCGCGGTCTTCCGAAGTATTGATCGACTCGCCGTCAAACATTGCCCTGCGATGCGCCGCCAGCGGTGATTGTTCGGCCAGAGCGATCAATTGCTGCCATATATCGCGATCAATCAGGTTTTTCGAGAAATCCAGCAGCAGTTCATCGCAGGCGATCGACAAATCAGCGACCCGCCTCGGGTCAGTTTTCAACTGCTGTTGAATATTGACAGGGTCGCGCTGGGCAAGTTCTTCGAGATGCTGCCAGGCGGCGGTATTAGTCGGGCAAAAATGGGTATAATCCATGTTTTCTCTATCTTGGTTGGTTGTTTTTTGCCTGCAGAGACGGCTTTAGGCCGGTTGTGCGTTGTGAAGCGTTCGGCTATCGGTACTTTTCATGATTATAGGTAGGCAAGACTTAAAAAGCGATATTTTAGCGGCGTCGTTAGGTCATTTGATCGGGCTGCGCAAAATGTAGTTTTACTACAATTTTTTCGAATTAATATTAGATTAAAATAAAAAAGTCGGTATAATCAGCGAAAATCATTATAAAGACCGTCTAATTTAGTAGTTATTGTACATTATTGGCTGGTTTTCACGGAAATCTATGCAAAGTCTTAATTCGGTCGTCTCATCGGTTACCCAGCGTGTGATTCGTCGTAGCGCGTCGCTGCGAAGTGATTATTTACAGCAATTGGCCAGCGATCAAAACAATCGCCCGGAGCGTGGAAAACTGAGTTGTGGCAACTTGGCCCATGGATTTGCCGCCTGTGGTAGCGGTGACAAAGACAGTTTGAGGTTGGTGCAAGCCGCCAATATGGCCATCGTGACAGCCTATAATGACATGCTTTCGGCGCATCAACCCTACGCCGATTATCCCGATAAAATTAAATGTGCGCTCAGAGAGATGGGCTGCACGGGACAGGTCGCCGGTGGCGTTCCAGCGATGTGCGATGGTGTTACTCAGGGGCAAGACGGCATGGAATTGAGCTTGCTAAGTCGCGACTTGATCGCGCAATGCACGGCTCTGTCGCTGTCTCACCAGATGTTTGACGGCGTACTGGCGCTCGGGATCTGCGATAAAATTGTACCGGGTCTATTGATGGGCGCGTTAAGTTTTGGTTATTTACCGGTCATTTTTGTTCCCGCCGGCCCGATGGAAAGCGGTTTGCCAAACGCCGAAAAGCAGCGCATCAGGCAGTTGTTTGCCGAGGGTAAAGTCGACCGAGAACGACTTCTCCAAGCCGAATCTGAGTCCTACCACAGCCATGGCACCTGCACTTTTTATGGTACTGCGAATAGCAATCAGGTGGTGCTCGAAGCTCTCGGTCTGCAGTTGCCGGGGAGTTCCTTCGTCAATCCTGACAATCCCTTGCGCGAGGCGTTGACCGCCGGAGCTGCGCACCAGTTGGCGCGGATCACCGCGTTAGGTAACGACTATCGACCGATTGGTAAGGTGGTCGATGAGCGCTCGATTATCAACGCCAGTGTTGCGTTGCTATCCTCTGGTGGATCGACCAACCACAGCATGCACATCGTTGCGATCGCGCGGGCTGCTGGCATTTTACTCAACTGGTCCGATCTTGCCGAACTATCGTCGGTAGTGCCATTGATGGCCAAGGTCTATCCGAATGGTCAGGCGGACGTCAACCACTTTCACGCGGCCGGCGGCACCAGTTGCCTGTTTCGGACGCTGCTGGCCGGCGGCTATATGCACCCCGATGCAGGTACCGTCTGGGGGGATGCATTTAGCGCTTTTATCAACGAACCATTTTTGGATAACGGGCGCTTAGAGTGGCGTCAGTCGCCCGAGAAATCCCTCGATGAGTCGGTGCTGGCGACCTTACAAAAGCCATTTGCCAGCGAGGGTGGGCTGCGTCTGCTGGAGGGAAATCTTGGGCGCTGCGTGCTAAAAGTATCGGCCGTTGCTGCACAGCACCGAGTGGTCGAAGCGCCAGCGGTGGTGATCGAAGATCAAAACGACCTCGAACCGCTATTTCGAGCTGGTAAGCTGGATCGAGATTGCATTGTGGTTGTGCGCTATCAGGGGCCGCGCGCCCTCGGCATGCCAGAATTGCATAAATTAACCCCCTTTCTGGGCATTTTACAGGATCGGGGTTACAGTGTAGCGCTGGTCACTGATGGCCGCATGTCGGGTGCTTCCGGAAAGGTGCCTGCTGCTATTCAGCTAGTGCCCGAGGCGGCCGACGGTGGATTGCTGGCCAAGTTGCGCGATGGCGACCTGCTGCGGGTCGACGCGCACAGCGGTGAATTGCAGTTGCTGGGCGATGTGGCTGCAGTCCAAGAGCGGGCGGACTCATCGCGCTCGATTGGACGACAGCGCGGTTGTGGGCGTGAGCTATTCAGCATTAATCGCGAGAATATTAGCGATGCAGAGCAGGGTGCATCGTATTTGTTTCCAAGGGTCTAGGGAATATGCACATCAGTTGGAATTTAGTCGCCGATATTGGCGGCACCAATGCCCGTTTTGCCGCCTACCTGGCGGATCAGCCCGAGGTGCTGTACGAATTTCACCACGCGGTGAACGAATACCCGCAATTCGACCAGGTTCTCGGGGTACTAACGGCGGAGATTGAAGAGATGTGCGGCTGGCGATGCCCCCCGGAACAGGTGTGTTTTGCGGTGGCCTGCCCAGTCGATAACGAGATCATTCGTTTTACCAATAGCCACTGGGCATTTTCACGCGATCAACTGATGAGCGCGCTCAATTGTCGCAAGGTGATGTTGATCAATGATTTCGAGGCCCTGGCCCGGGGTGTCACCGAACTAGGCAGCGATGATGTCCGTCAAATTGGCGGCGGAGCTGCGAGAACGGACAAACCTAAAGTTATTTTGGGCGCTGGGACTGGCCTCGGAGTGGCAGCACTGGTGCCCCACAATGACGGTTATCAGGTGATTGACAGCGAGGGCGGGCACGCCGACTTCGCGCCAGTGGGCGATCTGCAGGTCGACGTGTTGCGCTATTTACGTCGCAGTCATTCGCGGGTTTCGCTCGAGCGTTTGTTGTCTGGCGCGGGTCTGTTAAATATTTACGCCGCACTGTCGCACATTCACGATCATCAATCAGCCTTGACGATGCCCTCCGAGGTTGTCGAACAGGCTCTCAAAGACAACCAGTCGATCGCCGCTCAGACCCTAGACGTATTCTGCGAAGTGATCGGATCGACGGCGGGTAATCTCGCTCTCACCTATGGTGCTCGCGGCGGCATTTACGTTGCCGGTGGCATCGTGCCGCGCTTTGCAGATTATTTTATCGGCAGTCAATTTAGAACCTATTTCGAGAGCAAGGGGCGCTTTGTCGCCTACCTCGAGCCGATCCCGACCTATTTGGTCACCCATGCCAACCTTGGTTTGTTGGGCGCGACGAAACATATTGCTATCCAGAGGAGTGATTAAATGCGTGAACTATTGGCCGGTCAGCGTTTGATCGCGGTGGTCACGATCGAGGACAGTCGTGACGCGGTGCCACTGGCAGAGGCGCTTGTTGCTGGCGGTATCACTGCGATTGAGGTGACTTTGCGGACTGAGGCAGCGGTCGCCGGGATCGGCGATATCATTCGTCATGTGCCCGAGGCTTTGATCGGCACAGGCACTGTATGCACTGCGCAACAAATCGATCTGTCGGTCGATTTGGGCTGCCGTTACATGGTCTCTCCGGGCTTTACGGACGACCTATTAAATGCTGCACAGCAGGCTTCCATTCCCCTGTTACCCGGCGTTTCCACTGTGTCCGAGGTGATGCGAGCAATGCAATTTGGCTATCGGGATTTCAAGTTTTTTCCGGCGGGGGCCTGTGGTGGTGTAGCCTTTATCAAGGCGTTGCAAGGGCCCTTTAAATCGGCAAAATTTTGTCCAACTGGCGGCGTTGATGTCGATAACATGGGTGATTATCTGGCCCTTGGTAACGTTCTTGCGGTTGGCGGTTCTTGGGTTGCTCCGCGGGCGCTGGTGAGAGCCAAGCGGTGGTCGGAAATCGAGCGTTTGGCTCGCCATGCAACCTCTCTCAATACCGGCGACATCGGTGGTTAAACAGCGAGATTCCAATATGCAGATGACGAACGATACTGATTTGATTATTTTTGGAGCGGCCGGCGATCTTGCCAATAGAAAGCTGTTTCCGGCGCTATACCGCCTACACTGCGCGGGCCTACTCGAAGAAAATGTACGAATCATGGCGCTGGCACGCGCCGAATTATCGACCGATGACTTTGTCGAAGGGCTGTTGAAATCACTGCGTCAGATGCTCGATACCAGCGAGTTAGATGATGTTCAATGGCAGGCTTTCAGTCGCCGCCTGCACTATTTGAGCATGGATTTTGGCGAACAAGCGCACTATGCGAATTTTAATCAATGGCTGCAGAGTCAGCGGGTAGCGATTTATTATTTGGCGACCCCGCCGAGTCTATTTGGCTCTATCTGCGGTCACTTGCACAGCACGGGTTGTGTCGATGACCGCGCACGGGTGGTTCTGGAAAAACCCATCGGACAAGATCTCGTGAGTTCGCGGCATGTCAATGACACCGTAGGCGGGTACTTTGACGAGCGGAACATCTATCGCATCGATCATTATCTCGGTAAAGAAACGGTGCAAAATCTATTGGCATTGAGGTTTGCCAATCGGGTGATTAATTCCCAATGGGACAATAGTTGTATCGACCACGTTCAGATTACCGCCGCTGAGACGGTGGGCATCGAGGGGCGCTGGGGGTATTACGACTCGGTGGGTCAGCTTCGTGACATGGTGCAGAATCATCTGTTGCAATTGCTTTGTATGGTCGCCATGGAGCCGCCCAATTCTCTCGAAGCAGATGAAATTCGTGCTGAGAAGGTCAAGTTGTTGCGCGCGTTGCGCCCAATTACCTCCGAAACGGTGCTCGAGAGTGCAATCCGCGGGCAGTATTCTGCAGGTTGGATTAAAGACCAACCGGTGGTCGGTTATATGCAAGAAGAGGGCAGTCAGGACAGCAGCAGCAATACTGAGACCTTTGTCGCCCTGCGCGCGTACGTCGACAATTGGCGCTGGGCCGGGGTGCCCTTTTATTTGCGGACCGGAAAGCGAATGCGCGAGAAGGTCACCCAAGTGGTTATTGCGTATAAGGATAATCCGCACACGATTTTCCCAGGTCGACAACCGACCGTCGGCAATAAATTGGTGATCCGCCTGCAGCCCAACGAGGGAATTCAGCTCGAAATGGTGTCCAAGAAGCAGAGCTTAAAAGAGCCGCTGAGCCTCGAGAAGCAGGTGTTAAATCTGGATTTTTTTGCCGATGCCAGTGAGAGCCGAATCGCCGACGCTTACGAGCGTCTTTTTCTCGAAGTGATCAATGGCAATCAATGGCTGTTCGTCAGTCGCGATGAAATTGAGGTTTCGTGGCGCTGGTGCGATAGTTTACTCGACGCTTGGCAGGATAAAGACGTAGCGGTAAAGCCCTACGGTGCCGGTTCCTCGGGTCCATCAAAAGCCGAAATACTCATCGAAAAAGATCAGCGTAGCTGGTACGAGGGATAGTTGTGACGATGCATCAATTCGACAGCCGGCAACAGCTCGATTTACAGTTGGCGGACAGGATAGCCAAAGTGCTTGCCGACGACCTCAGCGCGTCGGGGTCAGCTATTTTGGTGGTCTCTGGAGGGCGCACCCCTCGAGGGCTATTTGCTGCGCTGTCGCAGATCGATATCGACTGGGCCCGAGTGACGATTACGCTGGCCGATGAGCGCTGGGTCGACGATCAGCACGCCGATAGTAATCATAAATTGGTGCGCGAAAACCTCTGCGTCGAGCGCGCCGCGGCGGCGCAATTTGTGCCCCTGAAAAATGCTGCCGTGAGCGCCCGTCAAGGCGAGGCACAGTGCGCTGCGGCGCTCGCAGCCCTCGGTCGTTTTAGCCTGGTGTTGTTGGGTATGGGCGACGATGGACACACCGCGTCGTTATTTCCCGGAGCGCCAGAGCTGTCTCGAGGGTTGGATCTACGCTCTGGCATCGACTGCCTGGCGATTCAGCCAACGGCGGCACCGCACGAGCGCATGAGCCTGAGTTTGCCGCGCTTGCTGAACACCCGCCAAATCGTGTTGCACCTCGCAGGCGCCGATAAGCTGCAAGTGCTCGAACGAGTGCGCGCCGGCTCCGACGCCGCCGAGTATCCAGTGCGCGGCGTTCTCCAGCAGCAAGCCGTCGCGGTGGACGTCTATTACGCCGATTAGATTGGCTTGAATTATGCCGCAGTGTGAAACCCGGGTGTTTCTGCGCGATTAGCTTGTGGTTCAGCCGCGCATCATTATTATGGCCATAACTATCATTGATTCGGCGACTCTAGCCGGACGGATGGCGAATCAGGCGGTACCAAAACAGGTCATTTAATGAGGGATAAAATATGTTCAGTCACGTAATGCTAGGCGCCAACGATATCCAAGAGTCCAAGGCGTTTTACGACGCTATCCTTGGCGTGCTTGGCTATCGATCCGGTTATATCGACCCCATGGGTCGCTGTTTTTATATGTCCGGTGGCGATGTCTTTGGTCTCAGCGTACCAATTGATGGTGGCTCGGCCAGTCATGGCAATGGCGCCACGATCGGCTTTAGCGTCGACAGTACCGATGCGGCTGACGCTTGGCATGCCGCGGGTCTAACGAGTGGCGGTAGCGCCTGCGAAGATCCTCCGGGCGTGCGCGAGGCGAGTCCCAACAATATGTACCTGGCCTATCTCCGCGATCCCGCGGGCAATAAACTCTGCGCACTCTATCGCATACCCAACTAACGGTGATTAGTGACCCTCGAGGGTTTAGCTTGACGCCAATACTGCGCTGCTGTTACAGCCTTGATTGGTGGCGCAACTTATGACAATGCCACCACCAGTCCCCTTTCACTTGGCGTTTCCGGTGACTGATTTGGCACGCGCGCGGGAATTTTATGGCGGCGTTCTTGGTTGTCGGGTGGGTCGTGAGTCGGATCGATGGGTCGACTTTAACTTTTATGGTCACCAACTGGTAGCCCAGCTGGTCGACGCTGAGCAGCAGCCGGCTGTTGCCACTAACAACGTGGATGATCACGCGGTACCGGCATCGCACTTTGGGGCGATCTTGCCGTGGCCCGATTATCCTCAACTGGTGGCGCGGTTGGAGCGCGCGGGTATTCCCTTTGCGATTGAGCCCTACGTGCGCTTTGCTGGGTGCCCCGGCGAGCAAATAACGCTGTTCGTGCGCGATCCGAGCGGTAATTATTTAGAATTTAAATCGTTTCGCGATCCGAAGATGCTGTTTGCCACTGATCTAAGTAGTGATTGATTTTAGCCGTGATTGATTTCAGCAGTGATTGATCCAGCCTAGCGAGACTTAACACCGCGTTGCACGGTTTGAACGGGTTTACAGCGGTGCGCCGACGCAGACGATTTTTAAGCTGTTGGTACAGCCTCCAACGTTGGTAATGTCGCCCTTGGTGATCAAGACTAAATCGCCGTCGACCAATGCACCGTGGTCTCTCAGAGTATCGATGATCTGCTGATTAACCTCGCTTGGAGCGAGGTGCTTGCTCTCAAAATTAATCGGGTTAACGCCTTTGTAGAGAGTGGTAATTTCGCTGGTACCGGCTTTTTGAGCCATCGCATAAATTGGGATAGACGAGTTGATTCTCGACATCAATCGCGGCGTAAATCCGGTCTCCGTTAGGCACACAATGGCGGCGATTGACTCGAGGTGATTGGCCACGTACATGGCTGCCATAGCCACCGATTCATCGATCCGTTGAAAGGTTTCGTCGATCCTGTGCTTCGAACGCTGCGCCAGCGGGTGGCGCTCCGCGCCCTCGATGATTCGAGTCATGGCTTCGACCGTCTCTATCGGATAATCGCCCACCGCAGTTTCTGCCGACAGCATCACCGCATCGGTACCATCGAGTACCGCATTGGCGACGTCGAACACCTCTGCGCGGGTTGGAATGGGTGATTTGATCATCGATTCCATCATCTGGGTGGCGGTAATAACGACTTTGTTCGCGCTGTTGGAGGTCTCGATCAGGTGCTTTTGTACCGCCACCAAGTTGGCGTCGCCAATCTCCACGCCGAGATCGCCGCGTGCCACCATGATGCCGTCGGCAGCGGCGATAATACCATCCAAGGCTACTTCGCCGATGGCCTCTGCGCGTTCGATTTTGGCGATAATGTGGGCGCTACTGCCGGCCTCGCTCAGCAGCGCGCGACTCTCTTCGATGTCGCTGGCGCAGCGAACAAAAGACACGGCTAAATAATCGCAACCCAGATCGGCGGCGGTTTTTATGTCGCGGCGATCCTTGTCGGTCAGGGCCTTAGCCGACAGTCCACCGCCGAATTTATTGATGCCTTTGTGGCTGGATAAAATGCCACCCGTCAAGGTGCGGCAAATCAGCGCCGAGGTTGTTTTCGCGGCAATCTCAAGAACAATACGGCCATCGTCCAGCAGCACTCGGTCGCCCATCGCGAAGTCATCTAAATAACCGCGCTCAATAAATACGCTGTGCTCGTCGCCAGCGGCCGGGTCGGTTGTGCTGTCGAGCCGAAACTCATCGTTGTCAGCGAGCACGATGCCCTGTTCGTCGGCGAAGCGCCCGATGCGCACTTTTGGTCCCTGCATGTCACATAGGATGCCGATCGGCGTTTTTAAATGCGTCGCAAGGTGTCTAATTTGGCGTGCTCGCTGGCGATGCTGATCGGCATCACCATGCGAGAAATTCAGTCGAAAAACGTTTACTCCAGCGGTGATCAGTCCTTCCATAGCTTCTTTTTTATCGCTCGCAGGGCCCAGCGTTGCGACAATTTTTGTACGTCGTTTCATGGCTATGACGCCCCTGTTGGGCTGGCCAGTAGCAGCGCATTGTCGAGCATGCGGTTGGAGAACCCCCACTCGTTGTCGTACCAGGCGATGACCCTCACCAGTGAGCCATTAACCAGGGTTTGCGAAGCATCAAAATTACACGAATAAGGCGAATGGTTAAAATCGATGGATATTAACGGTTGGTCGCAGTAATCGAGCACTTGGTTGGTGTCGCTGTCGGCCGCGCTCTTCATCAGTTGATTGACCTCTTCGCAGCTGGTATCGCGACCGGCGTTAAACGTCAGGTCGACCAGCGATACATTGATCGTGGGCACGCGCACTGCCGAGCCGTTCAGTCTGCCGGCTAGTTCGGGAAGCACCTCTGAGATTGCCTTGGCGGCCCCAGTTTTTGTTGGGATCATCGATTGGGTTGCCGCGCGCGCCCGATACATATCAGTGTGATAAGAGTCGGTCAGTTGCTGGTCGTTGGTATACGCGTGGACCGTCGTCATAAAGCCCGATAGCAAACCGAGTTCTCGATGTAGGGGTTCGACCATGGGCGCTAGACAATTTGTCGTGCACGAGGCGTTTGAAACAATCCGATGTTGGCTCGATAAAATACTGTGATTAACCCCGTAGACGATGGTCGCATCGACGTCGCTGCCGGGGGCCGATATCAACACTCGCTGGGCGCCTGCCTCGAGGTGTTTGCCGGCGCTACGACGATCCGTGAATACGCCGGTGCACTCGCAGACGAGATCTATGTCCATTTGCCCCCACGGCAGTCGAGCCGGATCGCGTTCCGACAGCCACTGTATCCCTTGGTTGTCGATATAAAGTTGGTCGCCACGGCAGGCGACATCACCGGCAAATCGGCCGTGCACGCTATCGTACTTGAGTAGGTGCGCATTGACCTCGATATTGCCGAGGTCATTGATTGCAACGATTTGAATTTTGTTGCGCAATTCGCTGCGCTCATAAAGTGCGCGGACGATATTACGACCGATGCGGCCAAAACCGTTAATAGCAATTTTAATCATTAAAAACCCACAAATGTAATTTAACTACCTTTATTGTAGGGTATTTTCTCGTAGATGGCATCATATAGGTGATTTTTATTTATTTTCCTGTAAATAATTTAAATATGTGTAATTAAATTACAGGTCAGTTTTTGCGCGGCGAGTGACTCGGCTAGATACGTCCGTTCTTTATGAATTATACTGATGCGCAACGCCATTACCGACTCTCCTAAGGACTTGCGAACTATGTCAGACACAGCCATTTATCCGGTCCCCGAGCACTGGCAAAATTCTGCCTGGATTGACGCGGCGACTTATCGCGAGATGTATCGGCAATCGATCGAGGCCCCGGACGCGTTTTGGTCGCAGCAGGCGCTGCAGTTTTTGCAATGGCAACAACCCTGGCAGTCGGTCTGTGATGCCGATTTTTCGCGCGGTCGCGCGGCTTGGTTCAGCGGCGGTAAGCTCAATGTGGCGGTCAATTGCATCGACCGACACCTGCCCGAACGCGCCGCACAAACGGCCTTAATATGGGAGGGCGACGACCCGGAACAGGAACTCCATATCAGTTATGCAATGCTGCATGACAAGGTGTCGCGCTTGGGTAATCTGCTGCGTCAGCGTGGTGTCGCCAAGGGCGATCGAGTGTGTATTTATATGCCGATGATTCCCGAGGCGATCTATGCGATGTTGGCGTGCGCTCGTATTGGCGCGGTGCACTCGGTGGTATTTGGTGGATTTTCGCCGGAGGCATTAAAAGACCGCATCAACGACTCAGATTGCCGCGTAGTGATGACCGCTGACGAGGGCTTGCGCGGGGGCAAGACGGTTCCCCTAAAGGCGAATGCCGATCGTGCGCTCGAGCAGTGTGAACGCGTCCATAGTTGTATTGTGGTGCGCAGGACCGGGGCGGCCATCGCGTGGACTGACGATCGCGATATCGACTATGCATCGGCGACCGAGGCGCTGGGAGGCGTCTGCGAGGCGCAGTGGATGGATGCTGAAGATCCCTTGTTTGTGCTTTATACCTCCGGCTCTACCGGCAAGCCCAAAGGCGTAATGCACACCACTGCGGGCTATCTGTTAATGGCCGCTATGACCCACAAATACACTTTTGACTACCGCGAGGGTGATATCTACTGGTGCACGGCGGATGTCGGTTGGATTACCGGGCATAGTTATATTGTCTATGGGCCGCTGTGCAATGGTGGTACCTCAGTCGTGTTTGAGGGCGTGCCCAACTATCCTGATATGTCGCGGTTTTGGCAGGTCATCGATAAACATCAGGTGACCCAGTTTTATACCGCACCGACAGCGATTAGGGCCTTGATGGGGGGCGGTGACCAGTGGCTCGAAAATAGCTCTCGCAGTTCGCTGAAATTGCTCGGCACGGTGGGTGAACCGATCAATCCCGAAGCTTGGGAATGGTACTACCGAGTCGTTGGTCAAGAGCGTTGTCCAATCGTTGATACCTGGTGGCAGACCGAGACCGGAGCGCATATGTTGACGCCGTTGCCGGGCGCCACGGCGCTCAAACCCGGTTCGGCGAGTCAGCCATTTTTTGGCGTGCAACCGTTGCTGTTGAATACCGACGGCGAAGAGGTGGTCGGCGAGGGCGAGGGATTGTTGGTGATCAAGGCGTCGTGGCCCTCGCAGATTAGATCCGTTTTTGGTGATCATCAACGTTGCATAGATACTTATTTCAGTCCATACCCCGGTTATTATTTTACCGGTGATGGGGCGCGTAGAGACGCCGATGGCGATTACTGGATAACCGGGCGGGTTGATGATGTACTCAATGTGTCTGGGCATCGCATGGGTACCGCTGAGATAGAGAGCGCTTTGGTACTCCACGAGAAGGTCTCGGAGGCGGCGGTGGTCGGTTATCCGCACGATATTAAGGGGCAGGGGATCTACTGCTTTGTAACGCCGATGGCATCCGCGCAACCGGATGATACATTGCTGCGCGAGTTGGTAGCGCTGTGCGTCGGTGAAATAGGGCCGATCGCCAAGCCTGACGAGATTCAGTGGTCGCCGGGATTGCCAAAAACCCGGTCTGGCAAAATTATGCGGCGCATACTACGCAAGATTGCGGCAGGCGAATTAGATGATTTGGGTGACACTTCAACGCTTGCGGATCCGTCCGTTGTTGCTGAATTAGTTGAAGGCCGTCACAAAAATTAAAAATATAAACACTTAGGGCAGTGTTATTGGTTGCTTTATCATGTAAAGGGGCTAAGAATAGCAATACGGTCATGGATAGACACGTTATAAAGAGAGAAAAATATGGAACCTAGCATACGTAAGCAATTATCCCGCCTGATGCGCGACAAAAAGCTGTCGCAAAGCGCGCTGTCGAGAGCCACCGGTGTCCCTCAACCGACGATTAATCGCATCTTGAGTCAGACCACGGTTGATTTGAGGCGAGACTCGGTGGTGCGGATTGCCAAATATCTGGATGTTACGCCAGAGTCGCTGTATACGTCTGGGCCTGATAAAGGCAGTGATGTGGAGAGTGCGGTAGATTCTGCCGGCGTCGACAAGGGCGATGTGATCGAAGAGATATGCCGTCGAGTGATGTCTCTGACGGCCCTACAGCGCGCCGAAGTTTTGCAGCGGTTGGTCGAGTTGGTGGTGGTCAAGTAAGCGACTGGCCACGGGCTACCGCCGGTAAAAGAATAGCCGGTCGCGCGGCAGCGACCCGCATCCATCGGTCGCAGTTATTCACGCGGCGCTACTTGCAGAAAATTGAATGACAGTGCTATTATCGCGCCTCCTAAGGGGCGGCCGCGGCCTGAGATGTACCCTTTGAACCTGACCCGGATAATGCCGGCGTAGGAATAGGGTCTACATCGTCCCGTGACGCGTCTGTGTGTTTGGGTCTCTTTAACTCGGTTACTGAGGCTCCATATGAATCTGCTGTTGAACATCAAAAATTTCTCTCAAGCTTTCAGGTCGGCCAGCACTAGCATCAGCATCGTCGCGCTGCTGGTGTCGTCCACTTGGTCACAGGCGGATACACCACTTAATGAAATATTGGTAACAGCCGACTTTCGCGATGCCACGGTACTAGCAACGCCCGCTAGCTTGACGGTGCTCAACAAAGAGATCATCGATCGACGGCACGCGGTGCATCTAGAGCAATTGCTAAATGTTGCGCCCAATGTCAACTTTTCCAGCGGCGCATCGCGCGGCCGATTTATCCAAATCCGTGGTATTGGCGAGCGCAGTCAATTTATTGAACCGCTCAACCCCAGCGTCGGCATACTCGTCGATGGCATCGACTTCACCGGTATTGCTGGCGCCGCGACCACCATGGATCTGCAACAGGTAGAAATCTTACGTGGTCCGCAGGGCACTCTCTACGGCGCCAACGCCCTGGCTGGCTTGATATCACTCAAGGCTAATCAACCGACCGGTGAAACCGGCGGCAATGTCGGATTAGGTATGGGGCGTTTTAATACCCAAACGGTGTCGGCGGCGATTGGCGGCGCGCTCAGTCCGACCGTCAATTATAGACTCGCGGCGCAAAGCCATAGCAGCGACGGTTATGTGGAGAATGATTTTTTAGCGCGCGATGATACCGACGATATTGATGAACTCAGTCTTAGAGCTATTTTTACGTGGCAAACAAGCGACCAGTTAGCGACCAAATTAACCCTATTTCACGCCGATGTTGACAATGGTTATGATGCCTTTTCGCTGGACAATACCCGCCACACGCTATCCGACAAACCCGGACATGATCGTCAAAAATCGACCGCTGTGGCGGTCGAAACAACATGGGTTGGCAATGATGCCTATGAATGGATTGCGTTGATTAGTTTTGCCGACAGTGATCTCGAATATGGGTACGATGAGGACTGGGCCTTTCCCAACATTTGTGCAGGCAAAGCGTGCGAGGGCTGGGAGTATAATTCTGAAGATAACTATGGGCGCGATCGCGACAATGGCTCCATCGATTTACGGTGGGTGTCGCTGCGACCGGCGCAGGTTTTCGGTGAGTCCGCCGATTGGGTGTTTGGTGTGTACGCACGCAATCAAGAGGAGCAGCTTCGGCGTCAATATACCTATCTAGCAGCGGACTTCATGAGTGATTTTGAAACCGAAAATCGCGCCGTCTACGGTCAGTTAGACACCCATTTAAGTGACGCACTAACGCTGTTGACCGGCGTTAGATTTGAGCGTCGAAGCGCCGACTATGGGGATAGCGATGCGGTGCGCCACGGCGTCGATGAAAACCTTTGGGGTGGTCGAGTGGTGCTGCAATATCAAATGTCGCCGCGAACTATGCTCTACTCGTTGATTGCGCGCGGTTACAAAGCCGGCGGCGTCAACAGCGACTCGTCGCTGGCGCCCGCGGATCGCGAATTTGATACAGAACTGATGTGGAATTTTGAGGCGGGTATTAAGGGTAGCTGGCTAGACGGGCGGTTACAGGGGCAGTTGGCTGGTTTTTATCAACAGCGTAGAGACATGCAATTCAAGCAGTCATTGGTGGAATCTCGCGAGGACAGCAATGCCAGTGATTTTACTGACTATCTTGGTAACTCGGCAAAAGGCAGCAATTTGGGCGTCGAAATAGAAGCGCTGTGGGCTCAGGGCGAGCATTTAAACTTTTTTGCCAACCTAGGGTGGTTGGACACTGAATATGATATGCCGCTCTCAGAGACCTTAGACAGTCGCCAGCAAGCTCATGCCCCGCGCTATCAATTCGCTGTGGGTGGGCAATTACACCTCTCCGAGTACCTATCGGTGAGCGTCGATGTGGAGGGTAAAGATAAATTTTATCTGTCTTCCAGCCACGATGAGCAGAGCCAGTCCTACCAATTGATCAATGCTAATCTGGTGTATGCAGCCAACGCTTGGGAACTGTCAGTGTGGGCGCGTAATCTCACCGATGAGGAGGTCATCGTGCGCGGTTTTGGAGGATTTGGTAACGATCCACGTAAATACTATCGGACCGAACCCTATTACCAAATGGGCGAGCCAAGGACATTCGGTGTGAGTGGTCAATACGCATTTTAGCGGTACCTTTGAACCGCGACTTAATGTCGCACCTTTTAGTTGCGCCTTTCAGCTTCACCTTAACGGCGCGTTAAAATAACGTGAAATGGACGTTCAATATGCAGGTCACTATCGACGTGAGTATGTACCCCAATCGCGCAGACTTTATTCTTCCGATTGAGGGTTTTATCGAGCGCATCAATTGCTACGATGATTTACAGGTCGCCACCTTTCCAACCAGTACGGTGGTGCAGGGCGAGTATCAACATACCATGCAGGCGGTGCAACAGACCATCGCCGAGTGCTATCGCGAATATCACATGGCGGTGTATGTGCTCAAGGTCATACCCGGTTACGAGGCGCTTTAAACGGTGTTGGCGTGGGTCACTTTAGAGACGCTGGCGATGCTATTGGCGATTGCTTATCTGCTGCTGGCGATGCGTGAAAACAGCCTGTGCTGGTACTGTGCCTTTGTCAGCACTGCGCTCTATGCGTGGATTTTTGGCGATGTAAATCTGTATATGGAGTCGGCGCTAAACGTCTACTACATGGCCATGGCGGTGTATGGGTGGTATCAGTGGCAGCGCGGTGGTGATCAGGGTGGGGGAGTGGCTATAGGCCGCTGGTCGCTGCGCCAACATTTGGCGATCCTAGGTGCCGTGCTGATTGCCAGCGCAATCTCGGGCTATGGCTTGAGCGCTTACACCGATTCTCGCATGCCCTACCTCGATTCTCTGACGACTTGGGCGAGCGTTGCAACCACCTTGATGGTGGCGCGTAAAGTACTCGAAAATTGGCTCTACTGGCTGGTTATCAATAGTGCATCGATCTATCTGTACATCGATCGTGAACTGTACCAGACGGCTGGGCTGTTCGTGCTCTATCTGGTATTGTCGGTAATGGGCTACAGGCGTTGGAGAGAGGTTTATCGACAGCAGATTAACGGACGCGCTGCGGCGGGCGCTGAACGGCTGGCAGGGGTGGACGCGGACGCCTAATTGGCCGGTGGCTGGACGTCCCGAGGTCGAGCGCCAACTGCATGGCGGCTTGACCAATCAGAGCTTTTTGGTGGCCGATGGCGAACATCGCGCTGTGGTGCGTATCAATCGTCTGAACGCCGATAATCTGGGCATCGATCGACAGCGCGAGATCGCCATTCTCGCAGCGCACAGCGAGCTGGCGTGCGTTCCGGACACGCTGTACGTCGACGCCGAAGTGCAGGTCAGTGGTTATATCATCGGCTCGTGGGCGACCGCAGAGATATTACAGAGCGCCGCTGTTCGCCGTCGGGCGCTGGACAACCTGGCGCAAATTCAGGCGCTGCAGTTACCCGATATCGGCTGTTTTAGTTACGCAAAGCACTGCCGTTTACTCGCCGAGCAATTATCCAACGCGCGTTTAGCGCGGTTAGATTGGCCGACACTTGCGGACGCTGCCCACGACGTCGACGCTGCCGATTGGACGCCGGTGCTCTGCCATCACGATTTGGTGCCAGAGAACGTGCTGTTACGGGGGCACGAGGTATTTTTTATCGATTGGGAATACGCTGCTCTTGGACATCCGGCGTTCGATGCCGTCAAGCTCTTCGGGGGTCTCGACAGCGTTGTCGCCGAAGCTTATCCCGCCGTGTCTCAGCCGATATTCGAGGCGCTCGCCTACCTGCAACAGGGGATGGACAAATTGTGGTTTGCGGTGCAGGATGAGGGCTGAAAAAATATACCATCAATCAATCGCCAATGAATAATTTGAGGGGTACGACTATGACTAAAGCGCTCAATGAGTTGACGCCGGAAGAGCGTTACATCATTCGAGATAAGGGCACCGAACCTCCGTTTACCGGACAATATACCGACCACTTCGAGTCCGGTGTATATCACTGTAAGCAGTGTGGTACGGCGTTGTATCGGTCGCAGAGCAAGTTTGCATCGCACTGCGGTTGGCCCAGCTTTGACGATGAAATCGACGGTGCGGTTCGCCGCGAACGGGATGCCGACGGGCGTCGCGTAGAAATTCTCTGCGCCCATTGCGATGGGCATCTGGGGCATGTATTTGAGGGCGAGCGCTATACCGAAAAAAATCTCCGGCACTGCGTCAATTCGCTATCGATGACCTTTACTCCGGGAGACTGAGCGCTCAGCAATAAACCCCATTAGAACTCCCGGCGCGGTTTAGTCCTTAAAGTTCTTGAATTGAAAGGGCTGGCCGAGGTTGGCCTCGCGCACCAACGCCATCACCTGTTGCAGGTCGTCGCGCTTCTTGCCGGTCACGCGTACCTGTTCGCCCTGAATCTGCGCCTGCACCTTGAGCTTTTGTTGTTTGATCAGTTTGACAATCTTTTTACACACGTCGGCCTCGATGCCGTTCTTAAACGACACTGGTATGGAAAACGTCTTGCCGGAATGGAGCGCCTCGTCGTCGTAGGTCATAACGCTGGGATCGATCTTGCGCTTGATCAACTGGCCGCGAAAAATGTCCAGCAGTTGCTGGCACTGAAAATCGGCTTCGGCACTGATCATCACCTGTTCTTTGTTGTAATGGATGCTGGCATCGACCCCGCGAAAGTCGAAGCGAGTGGCAATTTCGCGAGTCGAGTTATCGCTGGCGTTGAGTATTTCTGCGCTGTCTACTTCGGAGACAATATCTAAACTCGGCATACTAAAATTCTACTCTATAAATACAGATGGGGTATGATTCTAGCCCTAGTCACTGCGATCTTCCAGCGCCATGAAAAAATCCTGCCCATGCGGTAGTCGCGAAACCTTCGACGCCTGTTGTAAACCTTATCTCGATGGCACGCGTCGGGTCGATACGCCCGAGCAATTGGTGCGCTCGCGGTACACCGCCTACGCACTGGGTGGCTATGGTGACTTTCTATTGCGAACTTGGTTTCCAGTGACCGCGAAGGGTTTGACGGCGGCGGAATTGTCGATCGCAACGCAGCATTGGACCGGGCTCGAAATCCGCGGGTCGGGCGTCGATGGCAACGCCGGATGGGTCGAATTTTGCGCCACCTATGGCAGCGCGGCCGGGGTGTCGAGTAGCCTGCACGAGAAGTCGGTGTTCAGTCGGG
>Ga0115006_10000507_pt1 | contig 21213 bp, 18 predicted proteins | sample ArcOceMetagenome_3_FD_88943 | JGI IMG/M metagenome (GOLD analysis project Ga0115006, IMG submission 88943) | Marine eukaryotic phytoplankton communities from Arctic Ocean - Arctic Ocean- Svalbard ARC20M Metagenome | ecosystem: Environmental > Aquatic > Marine > Oceanic | place: Arctic Ocean...
ACGAACACGACGCGATGGCACTGCGGAGACCATTTGCTCTGCCGCCAGGCGTCAGCCCGCAGTGCCGGCGTGTACGCGCTGAGGGGCCACTGCCTCAGGAGACTCTCGACGCATGCGTTGCGACAGAAGAGGGCAGTTTCATAGTACACACCAGAGATCTCTCTTACACACCACACGTGTGCACGCTAAGAGACCGTTATTAGTCGGTTACCCCATCGCCGCATACCCCAGCATGGGCGCCGCACTTCACGCAGGTGCTCACCTAGCGCCTTCTGCGCGGCAGTGAGTGTGGACCGCGGGCACAGAGTCGATCCATCACCCCGCCGTCTCGTCGATGAGCAGCCCCGCCACCTCGGCCTCCGGGCGATGTGTGACTCGACTGACACCCTCCTCTCGAGCGCACGTCCGGCTACTCGCTTGGTGTTGAGCGTCTGCTTTTCTTTGACTCACCCTGGGTAGAAGGTGCCTCGAACAGCGCCAGCGCCCGCTTGTTGCCCTCACCTCTGCCAAATCCAGCTCTGTGGCGCGCAAGGAGGAAGGGCTCGTAACCCTCCGACGCCGGGTCCATCAGATGCTCTGCTAGCCCAGAATAGCCATGCTGCTGAGCGCACTCGACGCGCATGGCCCTGAAGCACTCCCTGTTTGTCAGCAGGTCGTTGTGGCCGCAGGCAGTCAAGAGGGACTTTCCGACGACCTCCTGGTACAGTGGGACGATCAGGTCCTCCTCCCCCAGAAGAGCAATGTACGCTGACATTGGAGCTGCGATCCGTTCCGCGGCACTCGGGAGGGTGCCAGCGAAGGCGCGCAGCTGCTCGCTCTCCTCCGCGAGGTAGCAGAGCAGCGCAGCTCGTCCATCGGGCAGCTGCCTGAGCGCCAAGGTTACCTTGATGTGGGCCGTCGCGTACCTGAGGTTCAGCGTGTTGACTCCGACCCTCAGGTTCAGCCTCAGCGACACGTGCCGTCCGTCGTTTTCAAAGAAAGCATCGAAGCCGGAAAGCTTCGCGGATGTCTCGCCGTAAAACTCCTTGCCATCTCCGGCCACGACAAAGTTGCAGCACGTGAGCTTCTCCAAGGAGTCACCCACGATTGATGACAGCACGACCTGCGTCACACACAAGGATCAGAAGCGGTGGCGAACCAGCCTGCTGGCTGGGCACTGTGCGTGGTGCTGTGTGCGGGCCAGCAACTGGGCATTGTGCGTGGTGCTGTGTGGTGCGGCGGTGTGCAGCGTACCTTGCGTCTCTGACCAGGCCCGACAGGCATTTTCACGCGAGTTCGACGTCTCTGGCTCAGCGTCGATGAATGCCCTGTGGAGCGGTCACAAATTTGCTTGCTCGCCTTCGGGGCGGCAACAGGGCTTAGGGGGGGGAAGATGTGTAAGATTCGAAATTCTATTGTTCACGCGTAGCCCTTCCCCCCTGAGTGAACAATACTACTCCGACTGCTGTTACTCCTACTCACTACTTGAGCAGCTGAACAATACTCATCTTCTGGGCACACGTTCAGCTCAGTCAGCTTTCTCGCCCCAACGTCCACTGGTTGGCTTCCCCGCGCCATGGTGTGGGCTCTACCAACCCTTCTTAACACACCCCTCTAAGAGAAAACCCGAGAATACAACCTTAAGATCTATTGCTCCGCCGAGCCCGCCTCCGTCGCTGACGCCGCCGCCGCCGTCTCCGTCGCCACCGCCGCTGTCGCCGAGCCCGCCGCTGCCGCTCCCATGGTCGCCTGAGCCATCTGGGCGCTCGCCGCCTGTGCAGCTGCAGCCGCTTTGCGGGCACCTGAGGCGAGCTCCTGAGAGCCCAAGAGGAGACGGACCGCCCGAGCCAACGCATTTCTGCCAGTGGAGAAGTGTTGCCGTGCGCGTGTCAGAATGCCTCCCACTTGACGCGTCAGACCGACGTACGAGGTCTCAAGCGTGACAGCACAAGCTTTGCGAACCTTCACCCCCGGCCCCGAGGGCGAGGGAGCGGGCTCCTCCCCAACAATGTCCCAAGCTTCCAGGGTCTCCATGTCCTCAAGGCGCCCACCCTCGTCCTCGTCGTCCACCTCCTCGTCCTCCACGGTGGCTTCATCTGGACCCTCGGCGTCTCCGCCCCCGTGGACTCTTCGACTCAGGCTAGGGAGTCGCCAGGCATCGATCCTGGAGTTGATGGCCACCTTGTTGTCCAGCTGCAACATGGTCAAAAGCTCGTCCTCGTGGAGCTCTGCGTAGGTCTCGGCCGCTGTTGGGCACGTCATCATTACGCACACTTTCAGCTCGTTCGAGGCTAAATCTGTGCTGTCCATCGCCTGTTGAAGAATAAGGTCTGCCATGGGAGCCCCACCGAACACTGCCTCTTGAGTCGCTTTGTAGTCTGCATGCGCTGATGGTGGTAGGTCACCACCAGGCAAGCAGGCCGCCACAGTCTTTGCCGAGAAAGCAGGCTGGCTTTGGCCAGCTCCTGCCTGGCTGCTCTCTTCTCGAAGCTGGATGTGGAGGATCGTCAACAGGTACAGATGAAGCCCAGAGGTGTCGGGAGCACGGCCTTTCACGAGGTCGAGTGCCTCTCTATACGCTGCCGGGGACGTGCGCATCAACTGGCCCACCTTATTCCGCGCAAAGTCTGTCAAGCCGCTCTTCTTCAAGCAGCCCTGCCACACCTCGTCTGGGATGTGCACCTCGTCTGGTATGTTGAGGCCCGGGCCGCACGAAGTAGCGCACTTTGCACGCCCGGATATGTCATGGGTGCGCCCTTCGTTGAAGAGTGCTATGCGCACGCCACCGCCGTTGCCAGGCGCCAAAGGAAATCCGAAGAGAGGCACCTCTGCAGCAGTCGTCTCATACCCTGCAGGATCGTCAGCTATCCGTTCTGCGAGTTGGAGATAGGCCATTTGCTGACGGGGGGATGTGATGGACCCACCATACCGGTTAGCGCCACGGGCGAGGACAGTCTTAGCGACCTCCTGGCTGACACCGGGCAGCCCAGCCATCAGTTGTGTCAGTCCGATGTCGCCAAGTCCCATCACCAGCTTCTGCTTCCGCTCGCCCGTCAACTGTTTCGGTTGAGGCGAGGAGCACCCGTGTTTCCCATCGAGGAGCGACCTTTTTTCCCACCTGCCACGGGGCCCACCAGGCCGCAGCTGCGCCAGCTCGCTGAGCAGATCCACATGCTCCCGGGCAGCACCGCCAGGCGGCGCAGAAGAGAAGCCAGGAGGGGCGGCGACAAGAGCGGCAGCGACCTGAGGCTGAAGCGCGGTCGCCCTCAGTTTAACCTGCGCCTGTCTGGTGCTGAGTTCGTACGACTCCAGCTCGTCCTCTGATTTCTGGAGCGCTCGGAGGTCCGAACTGGCCCAGACGATGTCATGAAGTGACATTTGTGTCGCCGGGTCCATCACAGGCAGCGGCCGAGGTCCCGATGATGCGACACTCTTGCCCAAGCCACACCCCCGACGTAGAGGGTCTACTAGTCCTTCGCCTGCCAGCCCGGCCAGGGCCTTTGCTAGCTTGGACTCGTACTTCGCCTCTGCACACTTCTTGACCTCCTCCTCGGTTACGGGTACCTTGCACGCTGGCATCGACATCACGAACTGATAGGCCTGTGATAGCTGGCCTCGCCCCACCCAGACTTTCGAACTAAAGGTTTGAGCACTGCTGTTCCACCTGTCGTGGGTGGTAGTGTACTCTAGGGCTAGGGGTGGCCCCCCCGGCAGGCTCGAACAGAAACTCGAGCTGGGACCAGTCGCGCCATAGGGACCGAACTTCTTCTTTCCCATGCTCTCGGTTTTCGGTCCCTCGACGAAGGCTTCGGTTCAGGTGTTGCAGGATATTCACATCTGGTGAATATTCAGGATATTCATATCTGGTGAATATTCAGCCGTAAACTGACGGGTACCGGCTGAGCCGACCAGCCGACCGCAACGACACATTAAAAGGTGTGTCAACGTCTTTTAATAAAGCGTTTACCATCAAATAATCGTAGAAGACCAGCCGACCGCAACGATATATTAAAAGGTGTGCCAACGTCTTAATAAAGCGTTTACCATCAAACGTAATGGTTTGAGTAAATCTGCCTGTTTCACCAGATATTCACCCCTGTGCGCGGCGGCTTTTTCCCAAAGCTCAGGCCCCTCCGCGACGCTCTGCTGGCTTACGAGTCGTACAAGCACGAGACCGACAGCGCGTGGGCGTTCTTCTCCTCGTTGCTGCCGCGAATCTTCCGCGCAGCGTGCTCATGCGACGAGGCTCCACCTGACGCTCACACGCTCAGCCCAAGCCAGGTCGCCGCGTTCCTGAGCAACGCCTTCTTGCTCAACGTGCCTGGCCCACTGGACTTCCTGAGCAGCGGCAAGGACCCGCTCTTCGTAAGCGGCGCCAAGCTCGCGCCACAGAAGGTGCTCTGCCTACTGGCCTACTTCGACGAGGCGTTGCACGGCGGCCTCGCCGAAGCAAGCGACGAGAGCACGATCTCCTTCGAGCGGGTGAGCGGGCCCGGCTGGGAGCAGGTGGCGGCGCCAGCGGTGCAGCAGTCACTGCACGAGACGGTCGAGCTGGTGGCAGAGGGAGAGCCGAGGCCCGACGAGGCCGAGGCCGTGATGTGTGACTCCGTGCTCCTCTTCTGCTCAGCGACCTTTGGCGGCGGCGCGGTGGAGGGGCTGTCGGCCACGCAGGAGGAGATCTGTCTGCTCCGCTACCCTGAGGCGCTGCTCGGACTGCTCTACTTCGCGACGCCGCTGCTGCCGCGCGAGGCGCTGCTCGTGCGCGGCGTCCGCCGCTACTGCGACACGCGCGGCTGCACGACCTCAAACCCCAGTAGTGCCGGTTGCAACCCCATGGCCCCATGCGTCACAGGCTGCAACCATGCTGCCCCCATGTGGCCACCACGTGTGTCCGAGGCTACGCGCACACCATGTGTGTCCAAGGCGCGGCTACGCGCACACCTTCGCGTTTGTCGCGAGGTCGCGCTCGAGGCGAACGGCGCCGGTGAGCCTGCTTGGCCTCGACGCGGCGCGCTGCCCCGGCCCTGCGCAGTTCGCACCGGCCCTGGTGGCGCGCGAGCTGACTAAGGCGCACGCCGGCTTCGCGGCGCTCGCCCGCAGCGGCGCTGGCTGCTGCAGGACCGGCCTGTGGGGATGCGAGGGTGCGCACACCAGCCCTGGCACGCTCCGCTGCTGCGCCGCCCGCCGCCCGCCGCCCGATGGCCACCCCCCACCCCCTCATCTAAACCCGCCACCGCTGCACACCCGCCCTGTGCGCCCAAGCCTCACGCGTCGTCGGCACCCTCACCCACCCTTACGCGCAGGCTTCAGCGGTGGGCAGCCGGTGCTGCGCATGCTGCTGCAGCTGCTCGCCGCGGCGCGCGCTGGTGTGCGGTTGCGGCTCGAGCTGCCAAGCGACATGGCGCCCAAGTGGTACGCCGGTGTGCTGGCGGAGCTGCGTGCGCACCCGCCCACCGCGGCGGCGCTGCACGCACTGCTATGCGACGAGCTGCCGCAGCAGCGGGCGCGGCTGTCGCAGGATGTGCCAGCCTACGCGAGCTTCGTCATCAAGGCGTTGCGCAAGGCCGCCACCACCAGCGCGACCACCACCAGCACCGCCGCCACCAGCACCGCCGCCACCAGCGCTGCCGCCGCCGCCGCCGCCGCCGTTACCACCGATGAGGGTCTCGACGCCACCGTGCCCTCGAAGCGCGTGCGCGCACAGAGCTTGTGCCCTGACGAATTAGTTCCCAGTAGATAGCGCCAGGTTAGAACAGGATTGCACAGAGTGACCAAAGTACATCTATCATCACAATCATCTTTTCTCTCAGACGTGTACTGAACTCTCTCGTATTTAAAGATACCGTGCCAAAAAGTACATCTCTAAAGACGTAGAAGGTCGAAATTTAGGTCTTCCACTTTAAAGCCCCTCCGGCTAAACTCGCAGGTTCTCGGATTTGTGAGTGCCCCGTCGTCGCCCCCCCGAGCGCCCAAGGTAAGCGCGCGCCCGTGCGGAGCCGCATGCTGTCGGCTCGCCAGAAGAAGGCGAGCCGCAAGGAGTGCAGCACACCACGGCGGGCAGGAGCACTAACCACCGCTCAATACCAGCCACGCAGCGTTCGGCAGCTCTTCATCTGGGTGCTCATCCTCTTTGTTGTTGCCAGCCACGCCCTCATCCACTGGTGTGCGCCGCAGTTGGCAGCGGTGGCCGCAGCCGGACGAGGAGCGGCCAGCCGGCTCGTGCCTGAGCGTGGGACTCGCCCGTGGATCCACTCGCTTTCCGGCCGAGAAGCCGCCTCATCAGCTGCTTCCTTGCAAGCGCCAGCGTTGCCGCCCTCCGAGGAGCTGAGCTCCAGCACCAGCACCGCCGGCACGCCGACCCACGGCGCTCGAGACGACGGTGCCGTGGAACCACCAGCGAGCGACACCGCACCGAGCGACGCACCAAGCGACGCTGCTCTGAGCGCCGAGGGCACGGGCGCGGGTGCGGGCACGGACGCAGACGCGGACGTGGGCGCGGCGTCAGCTGAGGAGCTGGCGGCGGCGGCGGTGGCGGGTTGCCCCGGCAGGCAACAGACGGTGCTGCTCATACACGAGCATCACCTCAAGTCGATTGGGTCGGACCTGCGCCTGCTGGGCCTGTTGCTGCAGCTGCGAGGGCTGGGCCACTCGGTGTCACTCCTCTTCCGCGGTCCCGTTCCTCTCGCTCAGCGCTCGCCTCCCACGCAGGAGCTGGCCGCGCTCATCGGCGCGAGCGAGACGGGCGCGCAGCGGCTGAGCCAAGAGGTGTCGCCACGCCCGCCGCCCGCCATCTACGAGCACAGCGATTTGGCGGCGCTCGCGGCCCTGGCGCGCCATGGCTGGTTCGATCTGATCTTCTGCACGTTTTGGTTCTGGCGAGACCCCGCGCCGTCGTCGGCAGAGCTCTTCCTGCCTACACTCGCCATGCACGCGCCGCCTAACCGCCGGCCGTGGGTGATGATCCTGTCGGACGACGCGCACTCCGCTAAGGCCACGATGATGTCCGAATGGGAGAAGGATCCCGACCGGCAGCGGCTATGGACGGCGAAGGCAGCCTCGCTGCCGGCGCGGCAGCAGGCGGTCTATGGCCTGGCCGAAGGCGTGGTGCACATCTCCGACGCCGACTCGCGCCTCGAGCGCGCCACCTTTAACGCCAGCTGCGCGCGATGGTTCACGCTGCGCATGTCGCCGCGCGGCTTTGGACGGACCACCAACGCCACCGACGCCACCGACGCCACCGAGGACGCCGCGCTGCCCGGCACCGGCACCGGCACCGGCGCCGGCGCCGACGCCGACGCCGACGCCGACGCCGACGCCGACGCCGACGCCGACGCCGACGGTGGTGGCGGCGGCGGCGAGACGGGCGGCGGCGGCGGCGGCGGGCTGTCGATCGGCTTCATGGGCAACGGTGCCACGCCGACCAATCACCTGTCGGTGCAGTGGTTTATCGAGGAGGTGTGGCCGGCGCTGCTCGAGCGCAAGCCTGAGCTGCGGCTGCGCCTCGTGGGCTACCCGCCCGACGACCGGCCCAAGCGCGAGCAGAAGGAGCTGTGCAACCTCAAGACCTCGGCCGTGCGCTGCGGCTGGGCGTGGGGCACGCCGTACGCGGGCGACGAGGAGGCGGCGGGCATCGACTCGCTCGGATTCCTGAGCGACGCGGATATGCTCGCCGAGATGCGCTCGTGGCGCGCGATGGTGGTGCCCATCCTGCGCACCACCGGCGTCAACACCAAACTGCTGCCCGCGCTGCAGTATTCGGTCCCGCTGGTGCTCACCTCGGTCGCCGCCTCGCCGCTGGGCATCCCACTCGACAGCTCGGTCGCACTCGTGGCGGACGATGCTCCGCAATTCGTCGCGCACCTCACTGCGCTGCTTGATGAGCCCGCGCTACAGCGGCGCCTCTCGGCCGGGTCGGGCCGCCACTGGCGCCACCTGTTGCAAGAGGACGCAGGCGCCACCGACCTGCTGCCCATCCTCGCCGCCTCGTGCGCCGGCATGGCCGCCACGCCGCGCGCGCGCCCAATGCCGCGCCCCGCCACGCCACCCAAGGCGCCGCTCGCCGTGGAGCTCGCGGCTGCCCGCAGCCGCGCCGCGCCGTCGCGCTGCTTCCCAGGCGGTGCAGCCGGCGCGCCCGCGCTCTACGTGGCGCTGCACGGCGGCAGCGCCAACGAGGGGGCGGCGCTGCTGCTGCACGTGCTGCTCGCCTCGCTCTGCGCGCACTGCGCGCTGCGCTGCGTGCACGCGCGCGGGCCGCCCTCAGCGCCGCAGCGCGAGTGGGACGTGCTCGTCGAGCACGAGAGCACCGAGCGGCCCGAGGCCATCGCCGCCGCGATGCGCGTCGCCGCCACCGCGCTCGCGCCGCGCCCGCTGCTGCTGCTGCACGCGCCGTCGGCGCCGCTCGCGGCGGCGCTGCGCTTCTCGGCGCGCGGCGGCACCTTCGCCTCGCTCGTGCAGTCGGAGCTGCTGCGCGCACAGCTGCGCGGCGCTCTGCAGGCCGCGGCGGTGCCCGACGCGGCGTGGGCGGAGCTGATGCTCGAGAACATCAACAACAACTCGCGAGTCGCGCTGCTCGCCGGCTGGCGCGGCGTGCTGCAGGCGCTCGGCGTGGCCGCGCCGGAGGAGGCGCACCTCGCCGCGCAGGCCGAGCAGCTCCGCAACCGCTTCGGCGCGGCCGACCCCGCGCCGCAGTGGCAGGGCTGCTTCCGCGACAGTAAGGAGGACCGGCTCTTCGCCGAGGGGCCGCGCGCCTTCGGGCACACCTCGCAGGCCTGCGCCGCCGCGTGCACGGGCCACCGCTTCTTCGCGCTGCAGGGCGGCGGCCAGTGCTTCTGCGGCCGCACGCTCGGCCGGCACGGGCGCGCCAACCACTCCAAGCTGCCCGATGCAAAGTGCGGCCAGGTATGCCCCGCCGAGGAGGGCAAGGAGCCGCCTCGCTTCTGCGGCGCTGGCTGGCGGAACGCCGTCTACGCGGAGAGCCGCGCCGCCGCCGCCTCGGCCGAGCTGTTGCTGCCGCCGTCGCCACCGCCGCCGCCGCCGCCACCACCACCACGCCGCACAAAAACAAAGAAGGCCAACGCCTCGACGTCATCGTCCTCGCACCACGCCAGGTCAAAGCACCACGCGTCTACGTCGCGTGGCGACCGCAAGCACACGTCTACCTCGGGCGACCACAAGCACACGTCCACCTCGGGCGACCGCAAGCATACATCCACCTCTGGTGACCACAAGCACACGTCCAGCTCTGGTGACCGCTTGCACACGTCCACCTCTGGTGACCACAAGCACACGTCCAGCTCTGGTGGCCGCTTGCACACATCCACCTCTGGTAACCACAAGCACACGTCTACCTCCTCTACGTCGCGCAAAAAGCGCAAGCACACAGCCACCAACTCGTTGAGACATTGAGAGAAGGGTTAGTACACTCGGGTCGTTCGGGGTTAATAGCAGTGTGTCTACGTCACCTGCTCGTGCCCGCGTTGCGTGCACACCTTCCCCCCCTGATGCATAAAAGCCGTTACACATCCCGAACTGTTGCCGACGCGTCAAACTGTTGTGAACACACTGTTCGTGCATCGTGGTGCTCGAAGATGGCGAGCAGCCCCTCCGGTCCTCCTTCTCGTCTGGCCTACGCCAATCCTACTTGGGGAATGTCACGCGACGAGCGTTGGCTCCAAGACATTGTGTCGTCGCAGCGCATGTCCTTGGAGCCGACGCTCACGCTCCACCCACGAAACCAGCGGCTAACGGAGGAAGAGATGCTTGGCGGGAAGATGTTTAGCAGGAGCGTCCCGAGCCCGTCGTCGCTTTCGGCCCGTACCGTCTCCCCGACGGGCAAGATGGACACGCTGTGCTCCGTCGTGAGGAGCGGCACCACCCAGGCCGTCTATAAGCATCTCCATGAGAGCTGCGTGGACATCAACGACGAGGAGAGAACGGAGAGCGGCAAGGCGTGCACACCGCTGTCCGAGGCCATTCGCACTCGGAACCACTGCACGGCGCGGCTGCTCCTCGACTTTGAAGCCGACCCCACGCAGGGCCTGAGCGACAGCCCAACAACAACAGCCGTCTCCCTGGCCGCCGCCTCGGCCGACAGTGAGCGCCTCCTCTACCCTAAACTGCACGGCCCACACACTCCTGGCTTCACGATATTTTTGCGCACTCATCTCCCCAGCTTCCGCGTGTTGCGCAGAAGATCTCATCTCGATGGTGGTCCTCAAGGCGAGCTTCTTGAGGAGAGAGCAGGCGAGGAAGGCGGTTCCCTGCTCGACCACCACATCGTTGACCAGGGATATCCGGGAAACCCAGCGCCGGCGGCCGGTGAGGAAGCCTGCGTGGGTAACGGCAACCTTCTTGTGAGTGCGCGTCAGGAACCTAACGAGACCCGCCGGGGTAACCTATCCGCTATCCCCCCCAACTCTCTCTCTCTCATCTGGTCCCTGACATCTCACTCAGTCAGTCACCGCTCTCTCAGCCTCTCTCTTCCTTCCTGGTCGGTCCGTTGTCGCCGGTTGGCCTGCCCGCACTTTCACAGTTCGTTGGGCACTTATTCCGATCTGAAACGTTTCGTCTGCTCCCTCTGTTGCGTGACGGGACGTCGTCCAATGGTGGCGATGAGGATGGACACGCCGGTGGTGCCGCGCCCATCTGGCTCGCGCACACCAACCGGCCGGTCGGCCATTGGGTTATTCTCGCCGTCTACGTCGTCACGCAGTTCTGCAGCTCAGCCGCTTCTGGGCATGGAGATCCCACTGTACCCTCAGCCCGCAATCTCCTCCCCGGCTGTCTACCGGCTGGAGGAGAACGGACGCGCGTTCGTCCTCTACGCAAAGGACCTGCATCGGAGCCACGCGCCGCTGCGAAATAGAGGGCAGCGGGCGATTGCACCCGAGCACCCTCTCACCCGCAGCCAATCGGAGCCGCAGTTCGGACCACCGCACTTCCTCTCCCACCCCCTCGGGCACAGGCAGTCCTCCTCTTGGGCTCTTCGCCCAAGAGCAAGAGCCCAGGAGGAAGAGCCCGAGCCGCCCGATCCGCTGCCGCCTGTCGAGTTTTCATTTGGTGCTTCGGCAGACGCTGCTTTCCGCCGCTCAATCCCGCCACCTCCGGAACCAGAGCCGCCGCGAGAGGTGATGCCAGGCTTTGCCAAGGCATCATCTAAATGGAGTTCTACGCCCGCTACATCGCACAAGTATGATGTGCCGCTGCCGCAGCTGCTACAGGACATGGGCTACCAGGGTGCGTCCACCAACAAGCACACGCAGTCGCTAGTCAGACTTTTCTCACGGCACGAAATGGCGATGCAAGTGACGAAAGCTGCCAACGCTGATATACCCAAGGAGTTTGTCATCCGCAGGCAAAGACAACCGGACGTGCCGCCGAAGCAGCGACCAAAAGCGAGAAATAGGCTGATCATGGAACGAGAGGAGATGGCGATGACGCGCAAGCTGCTGATGAAAGGACAGAGCCTCACTCTGTGACCCTTAAAAAAAAACTCGATAAATCTACAGTTCAAAAAAGACGAAGAGACGAATTCGTCAGAACAAACGGTGAGCGCTATCGTAGCTCGAAAGTGACGTCGCGGGCGGGCGCGGGGCGCCCGGGCGGGGCGCATGCAGCACGTGTACGTGTGGCCCTGCCGGGCGCCGGGGCCGGTGCGTCGCCGGCGCGCCCGTGACAGCCCAGATCCCAACTGCACACTCTGCTCTATCGAGCTGCGCGCACTGTGTAGTGAAAAGCGCGATACATGGGCGAGAGTGCCGGTGTGGACGTGTGTGCGCGCGCGCGGCGCAGAGGCCAGAGCAGAGGTCGGTGGCTCGAGCTCGCATCTGGCACCTCAGACCACACACGCGACGACAGCGGGTGTGTGTCCTGTCTGTGTCGTCACGACACACGGACGGAGACAGAACTCAGATTTGGTCAGATAAGTACGGGGCTTTATCGTCCCAGTACTTTCTCTTATCTCTTATAAAGCCGTATTTCACACAGAGCCGCGCGAGCGCACATAGTCTCCACGAGAGCGTGCGCGACCGGGACCGCGCGGGAGATGACCACAACGCACAACGTTCGAACGTCGAATGTGTAAATAAAGTACTAGTACGCTTTCTCGATGTGAACTACCGACACACACACAGAACCAGTCGAAATATGCCGAGACGCACACTTTATTTGACTGAATCCGAACGCCCGTCTCTCTTCTCTCGCAATAACAAGCTAGGTCGAGCGCCCTCCACCCACCCGGATGTCTCCACGTGCGCGTCACCAGCTGCGTCCAAACGGTTGGGCGCCGAGTTGCTCCAAGGCGCGCCAGGCCTCGCCGGGCGTTCCTGCGGGCTGGTCAGCGCGCCGCATCAAGGTGGTGGGCAGGAAGTAGTTCTGCTCGTACCACTGCTTCATGCTCACCGTGTCAAAGGGGCCCTGCTGCACGCCGTTGCTGTCGCTGAAGAACCACACCTTGGTCCCCGTCGGAGCCTCCGCGCTGGCTGCCTGCGCTGGCGGCGCCATCGCACCGGGCTGGGCCACGGTGAACCTCAGCGTGGCCTGCTCGGCCGTAAGCTGCGCGCGCAGAGCCTGGCACTCGGCCTCCGCAGCCTGGCGCCGCGACCCCTCCTGCTGCGCGACCCTCTCCGCCTCCGCCAGCCTGGCGCGCGCCTCCTGCAGCTCGCGGCCCCGCTCCTGCGCGAGGCTGTCCGCAGTCTGCCGCTGCCGCCTCTCCTCGTCGAGAAGGCCGCCGCAGTGCATCAGCTCGCGCCTCAGCTCCTCCGCGCCTCCCGCGCCTCCCGCAAATTGACGCACGAGCGAGGCAGGCGGCGCGTCACTGGGAACGAAGGCGCCGTGGAAGTCGGGCGGCCGTTGCCGCTTGTTCGCCTCGCCGGTCGGCGGCGTCCCCATCATCGGTGGCATGCCGTGCGGCGATTGCCCTTGCGGTGACATGCCCGGTGGGTGCATGCCTGGCGGCCTCATGCCCGGCGGGCCCGTGCCCGGCGGCGCATGACGATGCCCGGCGGGCCCATGCATCGGCGGCCGCGGCCCGCCCATCGGTGGAGGTCCGCCCATCGGAGGGTGTGGCATGCCGGGCGGGCGCATGCCCGGAGGCATCGGCCTTGGGGGCGCCATTCCCGGTGGCGCCATGCCCGGTGGTGCCATGCCGGGTGGGCGCATGGCATGAGGCGGCATCCCGTGAGGCGGTGGTCCGTGGGCCATGTTAGGCGGCATCCCACGTGGCGGCATTCCGGACGGATGCATGCCAGGCGGCATTCCGCGCGGCCCACCCGGATGCATGCCCGGAGGCGGGCCGTACGGGGAGCCGCGCGGTGGACCTTGAGGGTGCATCGCGACGGTGGTGGTGCTGCGTCACCCCCCGACGCGATGAGGCGTGCGGAGGGTGATAAAGACAGGCGGCTTTCAAGATAAAGATACCAAGAAAAGATAGATAGATAGATAGATAGATAGATAGATAGATAGATAGATAGATAGATAGATAGATGAGTCGTGTAACGTCGTGAAACCCAACAATCTATCTATCTCTATCAAGAAAAGAGAGATAGAGATACCATTCTTATCTTATCTTTAAAGAACTAGCACACTCGCGCGCAGTAGACTATCGCTGCAGGCGCATACGCTGAGCCTGACAGCAAGAGCGGACGACGCGGCGCGCGCGGTACGGTGACGTGTAGTACGGTGACGTGTAGTACGGTGCGCCTCGGCGTTAGACTCGACGGATGGCGCTTCCCCGCCTGCCGTGCCTGCGCGGGTTGCAGGCTGCAGCTGGGCGTGGCATTGCTCCGACGCGTCGCTTGGCGGCGGCGGCGGCGGCGGCGGCGGCGGCGGCGGCGGCGGCGGCACGGCGGCGGCGACGCTGGGCGCAGTGGGCCCGCCCGCGATCTCGCCGGCGATCTCGGCGGTCTCGCCCTTGAGCTCGCCCTTGATCTCGCGCGCCGCGTGTACGAGCTTGGCGAGCGGGCCGCTCGCGTCGCACGCGGCGACGTGCGCGCGGTGCTGCGCCACCATCTCGCTGCAGAGCTCTTGGGTCGACGCCATGCACGCCGCGAGGGAGGCCTCGTACTCGTCGGCGTAGACAGCGCGCGAGAGCAGCCGTTGCGCGCCGGAGCGGCCCAGCTCGGCGCACACCTCGCGCGGCGAGCGGCTCTTGGGTAGCACGAGCTTGTCCTCGTTGGTGCGCGCGCCGTCGATCCAGATAGTGAAGCAGAAGCGGCAGACGCGGCTCGGCAGCACGCGGTGCAGCACCAGGTCGGAGCGGAAGAGGACCACCCGCCCCCCCAGCGGCGGGATCCTCACGGGCGGCGCGAGCCATGGCACGAGCTCGAGCTCGCCACCGTCCGCCGGCTGCCAGTGCGGATTGAGGTACACGAGGCAAGTGAGCTTGCGGCAGCTAGGTGGCCCTGCGTTGTCAAAGTGCAGCGGGAAGCAGCCACCGTGCCCCTCGTTGCACTGGAGCTTGACCGCCGTCCCCTCACCATTGGGGCCAGGGCATAGCTGTAGCTCGGGGAAGGCGGCGCCAGCTGCAGTGGCGACCAGCTCTGAGACTGTGCCGATGCTGGCCGCGTGCTCTCGCACGTGCGGCTCGCTCAGCTCCGCCTCGTAGATGTGAGGCTTCCTCACGAGGCGCACCGGTGCGCTCGGGCTGCTCTTGAAGCCAAAGCGGTGCGGCCGGAGGAGCTGCTGGCGGTGCAAGGTGGTCATCTCGTCGCGGAGCGCAAGTGCAAAGCAGGATGGCAGCAGACCATCCAGGACGGCGTACCCGCAACTGTCCAGCAAGGGTCCCACGGCAGAGAGGCCGCACGTGAGGCTGGATAGGCTGGGCGTGTCCTCGTGGTGCGACATGGCGCGCTCTCGTGGCGAGGCGGTCCGCATTGAATATCAGCCACCATTCAGCGATGTACGCTTCTTAATACGGAAAGTTGGGCGCCGCACGGCCAGCCGTGTTGGATGGTAGACAGACAAAACATTCTAAAAGAAACTACAATCGCAAAAAAAACAACAAAAAAAAGCCAAAGAAGCACTAACCATGAGCCCTTTTGATGGTAGACAGACGCAAAACAATCGGATTCGTGGCGTCGGAGTCCGAGTCGAGGGTGTCGCGGCAGCGGCGGTGCTTGCCCTTGAGCTCGGCATTCGTGAGCGCCTTAAATTCGTAATCACCGGGCTGGCTGCGCTGGGCGCCCGCGACACGAATCCCCCCTTACATTCACACACAGGCACGCAGTGTACATAACCCCGCAGGTGCGATAGCGCACTGGGGAGGAAAGTCGGAGTGGTGGTGGGAACCGCGAACTCACGGTGCGGGGCGAGGGGGTCGGAGAATCAAGGCCGTCCTCTGTCAGCCAAGCGCAGTAAAGGCGGTAACGCGACGTACCGCGATACCAACCGCAGTAACGCAGTATAAGGGCAGTAACACAGTAACGCAGTAACGCAGTAACTCGGTCACGCAGTACCTCTCGTTGTAACTGCTCTGAGATGCGCCTTGAAAAAGCCAGCGGACGGCGGTGAGTCTAACGTCGATGAGTAGTCGACCTGGGACTGTGTCTCCGCCTGCTGGCCTGTTCTCTGCTCCGTCTCGCCACATGCGCATGCACATGCACATGTAACATGCACATGTGCATGTGCACGTGCCCGCTCCCTGTATCCACTTGCGGACAGATTGTCAACCGAAATATATAGTACTCACCGGAAGGAGGGATTTCATGCGAAACGCGTCGGCCTGTTGCCTCCTCTTCGTTGATGGGTTTGTGCTTGGGAGGGGGGGACACTGAGTTGGGGACCCCAATCCCTGGGACGCCAGAAGGGACAGGAGGGGTCCCAAGATGGGATGGCGTACGACAAAGCCCTCGCTGAGATCTATGTGTTCAGCGCGGCCATATCAGTAGCCTGGCTCACCGCTTACCATCCGAACAGCGAAGCCGCCGCGAGCGCGCGGGGAAGGGCCGGTAGGGATGCATGGATGGGGTGGCTAGTCCACCGATTCGGGCGCCCCGCGCCTGGAGTCCTTTACCCTACCGGTCGGCGACGTGGAGACTGTTGACTTGGACATTTAAAATGTTGACTGGAGTGACTGAAAAACACGCGTTAGATAGGATGATCTACAACAGTAGGTACCTAGAGCGTTCTAATAACATGGATAACATGGATCGATGGATGGTTCGAGCCGGGGTAGTACTGTGGTAGGGGGCCACGGGGAACCATGGCCCGGTGCTGCGCTTTTTCAATGGGAATTTATTTTCGTTAGACATTACGTGCGTATGTGGTTCACTGGCATGATTGTTGGTTTGGATCGGTAGTCGCGGAGCGTTTTTGCATCTCTTTGCTTTTCCACCCCCCCCCTCCCCACCCCTCTCTTCGCTTTTTCTTCTCTTTTCTCGTTTCTTTTCTTGAAGACTTCCCGCTTTTCGTTGTGCTCTCCTTCCTTTTACGTACCACACTCGCTCGGCCACAGGCACTAGGTTCCTTCCTGTATGTGTGTGTGCATCGATGAGGCGAAAACGGTCTTTACGTGCCGGGCCGGGGACATTTTCGGTCAGATGGGACGCCGAGGGGACAACACCCCCCTTAGCCATGGGACGAAGGGGCGGACATCCCAACTATACCGCGGACCTGTATGCTTGGTCAGTTGTCTTGGAGTATTGCAATACTATACAAGTCCGATTTCGCCCGACAAGGCGAAATCGCCTCGCGCCCGACAAGGCGAAATCGGACCAGACTTGATTTGTAGTTCGCGTGTTTCGCGCTCTGTGCGCCCGTCCGTTCCCGGCGGTCCTCCGTCTCCAGGACTTGACGAGCATGTCCTGGTTCCGCGCTGCCGCGCCTCGTGCGACGCACGAGGTGTCGGTCTCTGAAGATCACGTGCTGCACGTCACTGAGTACGGCACGCCCGATGGCATCCCGATTGTCTACCTGCACGGCGGCCCTGGCGGTGGCACGCCACCTGATGCGCGTCGCCTCTTCGATCCCGAACGGTTTCGTGTGGTGCTGTTCGACCAGCGGGGCTGCGGCAAGTCCGTCTGCGGCGACCGGCTCCACGGCAATACGACCGACCGCCTGCTGGCTGACGTGGAGGCGGTGCGGGCTGCGCTCGGCATCGAGTGCTGGGCGGTGATGGGCTCCTCGTATGGCTCGCTGCTAACCGCTCTCTACACTGTGCGGCACCCCTCGCGCGTTCGCTTCGCGCTGCTCCACGGAGTCTTCCTGGGCAGCGATGCCGAGGTGCGCTGGCTCTATGCCGAGGGCGGTGCCTCGATGTTCTATCCGGAGCAGTGGGCGGCCTTCGAGGCGGCTGCGGCCGCGCTGCAGGCCACGCCTTCGCCCGCGCCGGACCACCTCGGATCACCTCCGAACGTGCCAGCGATCCTCGCGGCGTACCACGGAGCGCTCGTGCCACCGGGCGTCAGCCGGGCACACCCGCCACCGGCCACGGCCAACGGAGGCGAGGGCGGCGAGGGTGGCGAGGGCGCGGTGCGCGAGATGCACGCTGCAGCCGCGGCGCTCGCGGCGTGGGAGGATGACATGGAGACGCTTGCGCCGTGCGCCGCGCCGAACGACGCGGCCGAGCTCCTCGCGGGAGCGCAGATTGCTGCGCACCACTTTCTGCACGGCTGCTTCGTCCCAGCCGAGGGCGCGCTGCCCGAGCTGCGTGCTGCTCGCGAAATCCTCGCCTCGCTGCCATGCGCCATAGTACACGGCCGGCACGACGTGATCTGCCCGCCGCGCGCTGCCGCCGCGCTGCATGCCGCGTGGCCGGGCTCGTGCCTCCACATCGTCGAGGGCGGCGCCCACGCCCTCTTCGAGAAGCCGATGCGTGCAGCGGCACAGGCCAGCCTGGCTGAGCTGACCACGAACCTCACAGGGAAGCGAAAGCGCGGGTAGGTGACCTTATTAATCACACGCGAACGGGGTGGCCTCATTAATCAAGCGGCGAGCACGGGCCACGGGGCCAGGCAACCGCAGAGGCACCAGGCCCGAGTTTTTGGCCGGGTTCGCCAAAACCGCGCGCGCGCGCAGCAAAAACGCGCGCGCAACGCTCTCTTCCGACACCCTGTCGCTCAGAAGCCATGGGGAAGGGGCACCCGTCGCTCGGCCCGACGTCACGGGGCACTGCATCACAAGCGTCGGCCGGATCTGCGCTGCTTTACCTCACTTACAGCGCATCTGGCATGCACCTGCGCGGCGCGTCAGTCACCTACAGAAAGCTCCAGCGCACCCTCGCCGACTTGGGCCAGCACCAGTCGCGCTACGACCTCGTGCTCCTCTATCAGCGAAACCGCGCGCAGGATCCCTTCAACTGCACCCAGCATGCGCCTACTGGCACTGCGGCCTGTGCAGAGTACACACGAGCTGACCTGAAGCGTGCCTTTGGTGCGGAGATGTCCCTGAGCCGGCGCGACAACAAACCGAGCCGTGCGAACGTTGGTTTTTGGGTGTGCGCCCTGTGGATGATGCAGGAGCAGAAGGCCCACCGGGTCTACCCCTTTGTGTGGTACGTTGAGGACGACGTCTTGCTCACTGGCTCGTGGTTCAGCTTCCTGTCGAGATACGACACGAGCTACGCCTGGGCGGACCTGCTCGTGCCACAAATGCCCTATACTTTGGATGGGCAGCACCGGGTGTCAGGCGCCGGCGGCACCGTCAACGACCTTGATCTCGTTCACGGCGGCGCCAGCAGCATGCCCGGTGCAGCGGGCCAACTGTCGATTCCGAGATCGACACTCCCCACGCGACTGCCAGTGACGTCAGAAGCACATTATGCCAAGGTGCCACTTTACGTGTGGCGGATGAGTGGCCGCCTGATCGTCGAGGTCGTGCGCGCGCTCCGCCGTGGAGCTCGCGCGCACGAGGAGTATTTTGTGCCCACCGTGTGCAACGCGCGCCTGCAGCAGCCCGGATGTCGATGGAAAATGATGGATACAGACGACCTTGGCGTGCCGTGCGCAAGCAACCAAGAGAATGCATGGCAACGCTCTCTGCGGTCAGAGTTCCGCGCGCCACCTCGGGACGGGCTGAATAGAACGGCCTTCAGTCGCCTGTTTGCTCAGCTGCAGCGGCCCGGCGGACATCATCTACTGCCGGGTGCACCACAGCGCCTCTACCACCCCGTCAAGGGCCAGCTAATGTCGGCGTCCAATGGTGCCAGAAGCCCGCCCGTGCGGAAGTGGGGTGCGGAAGGGCAACCGGACCCGGAACAACGTGGGTAGTAGGACGCTTGTGGGTGTGCACGCCAAGAGGGCGACGACTACGCCAAAGATAAAAATAGTCCCAGGTTGTTTCAGTTTCACCTTGACCAAGCTTGCTGATCCGCAGCTATCGAGCTTGTGCTGTTTAGCTCAGGGCGACTCAGTGCTAACTCAGCTCACCGCATCATGCGTCAACTATTGCCTTTCCACACTGTAATTTCTTGACCGAACCCCAGGGACCGAACCACCGCCGGGCTCGTTTAATCTGACGGACCGCTCGCTATTTGCGGGACAAAGAACATGGCGGCGATCAGCGCGCTCTGTCTCGGTTGGACGGCGCAGAGAACGCCAGTCCCACACGTTGTGAGATGCGGTCGAATTGCCGCCCAGCTACCCATTGAGCTTCGACAGCGATCTGTCGATCTCCAGCGCAAGCTGGGCGAGGGCAGCTTTGCAGAGGTAACCGCAGGCTCAACAGACGTAGACGCGGTGATGAGTGGTCGCGCCCTCACGAGCGTGTCGTCGGCTCGAGTAAACGTCGGCCTCTTTTACGGCCAGCTCACGAGCGGCGAGGCGGCTGGCACGAGGGTGCTGGTCAAGGCCTATTCTCCGAGCGACCAGCCTCCGTGGGCCGAGGAGCCTAGCACGGATGTGCGCGCACAGCTCGAGGCGGCGCTGTCGGCCAGCGGCGTCGACGGCAACGACGGCTCGCTCGAGTCCAAGCTCGACTCGCTCGAGTCCAAGCTCGACTCGCTCCAGGCGGGAAATCTCGAGTCGCTCGAGGCCGGCCTGTCTCCGAGCAAGAGGAGCGGCGCGAGCCTGGCCGAGGCGTTGGCGCTCAACGAGTTTGCGGCGCACTGCCGCGTGCAGCGCACCGGAGACTCAGAGTCCCGTGGCATCGCGCGGATGGTCGGAAGGCTCATCGAGAAGGATGAGAATGGCACGCCGCTGGTGCTGCACATCTTCCCGTGGCGCGGTGAGCAGGTGCGCATGGCGCTACCCACTCGGCTGCCGCCCACCATCGGCAGCTGGCTGGCCAAGATCGAGCGAGGCGAGACGGACGGGCAGAAAAAGTGGACGGGCGTGCCGGTCAAGGCGGCGCGGCAGCGTGGCAAGTTCGTGCGCGCGGCGCTGCGCGATGCCCTGCGCGGTCTCGACGCGCTGCACGCCGCAGGGCTGGTGCACCAGGGGCTAGGGCCGAGCGCGGTGCTGCTCTCGACCGAAGATGACTTCAACAAAGGCAGCGCGGCGCGCGGCGCGCTGCAGGAGCTAGGCTTCGCGCGCGATGCCGCCTCGCTCTACCCCGCACACTGGGTGAGCACGGACGGCCTGGAGCTGAGCCCCTACGGCGAGGCGGCCGAAGCGGGCAACGCCGCGGCGGACCCGCTCGAGCTGGGGCTGGCTGAGCGCGCGCTGCGCCGCACGCTCCGTCCCGGGGACCCCTTCGAGCGGGCGCGCTACGCCCGCGCCGACGACATGCGCGAGTTTGGCCTGCTGCTACTTGCCGGCCTTGTGCTGCCCAACGCGCCCCCTGGCGCCATCGACCAGCTCAAGCTGCGCTCGCTCACCGACGGGCCCTTCGTCGGCGCCGATGCCGACGGCATGAAGACGGGCGGCGTCGACGTTCCGCAGTTACGCGAGTACCTGGATGCGGACGACGGGCTGCGTATCGGTGGCGTGGGAGGGGTGGAGCTGCTCAACATCGGCGCCGCCGGCAGCTCGGGCTGGGACCTGCTGGCTCTGTTGCTCCACCCAGAGTGGGACCAAAGGCCGAGTGCCGCGGAGGCGCTCGCACACCCCTTTTTCGACGCAGATATGGCAATCTACTAGACCTTGACGCCGATACGGTGTTCTCCATGGTGCATGAAAAGCTGGGGGTACATGTCTGTCTTATGCTTTGCGCACATGAAACTCAAAACTGCATCTGCTGTGCGAGTGTGTAAAGCGTATGGTATATCGTATATATGTCCTCCTGTGTGCAATAAATTGGGTATCTCTCGCGTCTCAGAGAGATCGCACACTCACCTGACAGCTGACTCTCGTCTGTGCAGAG
>Ga0115006_10000508_pt1 | contig 21208 bp, 13 predicted proteins | sample ArcOceMetagenome_3_FD_88943 | JGI IMG/M metagenome (GOLD analysis project Ga0115006, IMG submission 88943) | Marine eukaryotic phytoplankton communities from Arctic Ocean - Arctic Ocean- Svalbard ARC20M Metagenome | ecosystem: Environmental > Aquatic > Marine > Oceanic | place: Arctic Ocean...
ACCCCGGGGCCGCCCGGGTCCGGTGATGCCCGGGGTGTCGGTCACCCCGCGCACGCGGGCAGCGGGTGATGCCCGGGGTGGTAACGACCCCCCCCCGTGCCCGGGTCACGGTCGACTTCACATAGCCATCGTCGTCGCCGTCGGCGCCACCGCCAAAGGCATGTCGACAGACGCGGCAAACTGCCTCTCGCTGGTACCGCGGCGCCGCAAGCGCCGGCAGCAGTGCATAGGCGCGGTGTCGATCTGCTCCACCGTCGTCGTGCTCGTCGCCTACGGCCACGCGTTCATCAAGCCTCTCTTGCTGCGGGATGCACCCAAGACGCTCGACGTCTTCTGGTGGGTCGGCCATTCATGTGGCATCGTCGCGCTGCTGGCGACCTACGCGTGCATCAACGTCGACCCTGGCCTCGTCTCGACGCTGCCGCCGGCTGCGCCCGACGAGGAGCGCAAGCCCTGCCCCGTCTGCGGGCTGGCGCGTCCGCCAAACTCGCACCACTGCCGAGTCTGCGGCGTGTGCGTGGTGGGCTTCGACCATCACTGCGGATTCCTCGGCACATGCATCGCGCGCGGCAACCACCGGTACTTTGTGCTGCTCCTCAGCACGGCGGCGCTCATACTACCATTCTTCCTCTTCAACCTGGTGGTCGCGCTCGGCTGCGAGATGCGAGCGCACCCGCCCGGCGCGCTGGCCGATGCCGCGTACCTCTCCGTCAAGTACGGCATATGCGCGATGTCGCTCGTTCTGGGCACCGCCTTCGTGGGCGGCTTCTGCCTGCTGCAAGCCGCGCTGCTCGCGACCGGGTACACGATGCCGACGGCGTGGGAGGCGCAGCGCGTCGCCGTCTCGGCGTTCGAGGAGCGCTTCGTCGCGGCGCTGAGCAGCGCGCTCGTGGCGCTCGAGCGCGTGCTCTCGCCGTCGGGCTGGCGCGCCGCGCAGACGGCGCTCGAGGTCGCGCACGCCGTCGGCGACGGCGGCAACGCCGACGCCGACGCAGACGACAGCGCCGTCGGCCGCAGCCGCTTCGGGTCGCTGTGGCACGCGTCGGGCACGCTGCGCGTCGTGATCATCCTGTGCGGGCCACTCGGCTTCGAGTTGGGCTACGCCTTCGTCATGCTGCCCGGCGCCGGCGCGCTCGGCGGCGCGGGGCTGCTGCTCGCGCTCGCGTCCGCCGTTATCGTGGTGTGGACCACGATCGACCTCAATCTCCGCCCGGAGCTGCAGCGGCCGCCAGCAGCCGCGAGTGCACCGAGCGCACCGAGCGCGCCGATGAGCTGTGCCTGCTGCGAGGCCGCTACGCCGACCGCCGGCCTGATGACGTCGGGTGCGAGCGGCGCGGCATGCGCGGTGGTGTGCCCGGCGTGCCCGGTGGCGACGCCGGCGCTGCACGCGACGGCAGACGAGGCGGGGCGTGCGGCCGAGGGCGAGGCGGGCGAGGCGGGCGAGGCGTGGTGCGCCGAGTGCAAGGCGCCGCAGGCGCCGTACGCGGCGCACTGCCGCAAGTGCGGCACGTGCGTCGACGGGCACGACCACCACTGCGGGCTGCTCGGCTGCTGCGTCGGCGAGCACAACCGCCGCCGCTTCGCGCAGCTCTGCGCCGCCTCGTTCCTCGGGTCGCTCCCGCAGCTGCTCCACGCCGGCCACGCGCTCGTCGGCCTCGCGTGGCAGGTGTGGGACGCGCTCGCGGCGGCCGCGCGGCTGCTCAGCACCGAGGGCCGCCTGCCGCCGACGCCGTGGCCGCTGCTGCGATCGCTCGCTCTCCACGGCGCCATCGACATACCGCTCGGCTCGCTCGCCGTCGCCGCCCTCTGCTTTGGCGCGCAGCAGGTGGTCTACGTGGCGTGGCGGCGCGGCGTGCTCGAGGCAGCGACCCCCGACGCGCCGGGCTTCAGGCTGCTGGTGGCCTTCGGGCTCGCCTCGTGGGGTCCCATGGGCGCGGCGCACGCCGGACGGAGCCGCGGGGCGAGGGACGAGGGCGACCAGCTGCTGCGCCCCGCGTGCGTGCACGTGCGTTAGCACCTTATTAGCACCTCTACTTGTCAAAGCCCATGTGCACTCAACACTGCATGTGTATTTGAACTGTCTGATAAGTAGCGCATAGTGCACACACTAGCCGCTCGCTTCCGTACTTTTCGCACCTTCGCTCAGCAGCCGCTCGTTCCACAGCTCAAAGGACCACGCGATCTGCGAGCGGTCGCTGCGCCGCACGGCCTGCTCGATGACGGGCACGCCGTTGAGGAAGGCCGTCATGTCGAAGGTGGTGAGCGTCTTGCTGCCGACGCGCGCCGCGACGCTGAACTTGGCCAGGTCGGCGACGTCGCCCGAGTAGGAGAAGGTGTACGTCAAGTTGGGCTCGAACCAGTGGCCCGCCGCGTTCTCCCTGCAGTAGGCGATCCTCGCCTCGGCCGAGCGCGACCTGGCGCCCGGCAGCCACGCGGCCGTGTCCTCGCGCGGCAGCAGCAGGTGCTCGTCCTTGTCGCTCTGGCTCGTGCCCGCCGGCAGCACCGAGATGATCATGCACGTGCACTGCAGCTGCCAGACTGCGGCACGCACGCACACACGCAAGCACACGCGCGCGCGCGCGTGTCAACGACGTGGGCGGGCGGCACGAGCGGGGGAGGGCGCGCGAGGAGGGTGGAGGAGGTGGCGGTGTGCGTGGGCCGTGCGGCGGGCGGTGCGCACAGTGCGGCTGCGAGCAGAGCAGGTCAAAGTTGCCCTGCGGAAGCAGCTTTTGCAGAAAGGAGAGCACCATCGCGGCGAGCGGGTGGGGCGTGAAGGCGCGGCTCAGGTGCCAGCCGTTGAGCAGGTCGTCGCACCGCACGCGCTTCGAGAACTGCACCTGCACCGACATGGCGTGCTCCTGCTGCGGGTACGCGTCAAAGTAGCGCTTGCTCCAGCCGACGCAGGCCGTCGGCTCGCGCCAGCCCTTGACGCGCGCGATTATTCGGCCGCTGCACATCCCGGTGTCGAACTGCCAGGGCATCTGCAGCCGCACCCGCTCGCCCTCGCGCTGGCCCATGCGCGTGCGGCACAGCAGCAGCAGCGGCCGATCGGGCCACTCTCGCGGCGGCGGCGGTCGGAAGGGCGTCGTGCAGGGCTCCGCGTGCGTGCCGCTCGTGCCGGCGACCGTAGCCGACGGACCAGCGCGGGCAGCGAGCTCGGCGGCGGCGCGCCGGTCGAGCGCCGTCCGCAGCGCAGCGTCCACCATGCTCACGCGATGCTGCAGGCGCAGCGCGATCGCCAGCAGAACGGCGAGCACGCCATGCGCGTAGCCGAGCTGCCAAACGGCGACGGCGGCGAGCGCGACAAATAGCAGCCCGACCACGCCGTCGGCGCTTATTAGCCGCCTGTCGTGCCGCGCTCCGCTGTGGGTGGGCTTCGCCTTCTTCTCAGGGAGCGTGGGCTTACGTGTGGGCGCCTTCTCGGAGAGCGCGGGCGTTCGTGTCACGACAATCGACGGGACGACTCGCATGGCTGCAATGCACGAGGCCCCCTGCTTGGTGGGGCTAATACCACCATGAACCCGCGTTCGTTTTAACTCTCGCTTCGAACGCGGGCGCTTTCCAGCACTGTGTTCCGTCGCACTGGGTAAGTGCGCTGGTGTTACCCCTCCCCACCATGGGGGTAAGTAAGTAAGTGGGCCGGACCCGGCCGCCCTAGACCACGCACGTATGTATGCAACATGCCGCTCGGCGCCGTGCTTGGTGCCACCGTGAGTTACGTGAGTTCCACTGTTATATGCCCAAGCACTACCACGTGGCAAGAGGCCAAACCACTCACACTGGAGGGTGCACCGCGCCGGGCGCGGGGTAAGATCGTCGTGGCATGATAGATTTACTTAGTTACTGGCTCGTCACGGGCGCAGATAAGAACCAAACGCAGGATGCTGGACATTGGCCGGCACCCGGGCGGTTCGCCAGCGTCATAGAGCGGTGTGAAACTTGGCGGCGCAGCCAACCTGAGGCCGACCAAGCAGGCGGTCGTCACATCGTTTGCTTGGCAGGGGGCGCCCACCGCTGCAAACGGTTCCCACCTCTGTCGCTCAGCTCACGAACGGGCCTATGCACGTTGTTGCAGCGAGACGACCCGTGGAAGATGCGTGTCAGTGAATCCTGGGGTGCTGGGCAATAGGTCTCTGGAGCAGGCGACCCCGCTTACGCACGAAGAGGCCTTGAGTGCTTGCACGGCTCGAGGTCTCCGCCTCTGCTCCTCACAAGAGCTGCGGCACTGGTGCGCCGGCGCAGGCTATGGCCTCGACTGGGCCCGAGTGTGGACGCGCGACTCTTGCACAGTCACAGAGTGCCGATTAAGCGACTCGGCGTGTTCGGCGAGCGCTCGGCACGTGGATCATGAAGCTGAGTCTGGACTGCTTCATGAGCTCCTCCTCCTCCAAGGCGGAAGTGCTCATGCGATTACTCGCGCCTCTACTTCACCAACCCCCATCGCCATTGCCGCAGCAAGAGCTCATGCATCCTGCACTTGTCATGCTGAGTGGCCAGCCCTGGCGCGTGCGGGCTGCCTTCCGGCGCCAGGCGACGGACGCTCATGCGCGGTCGGCTGTCGCCTCGTCTACCCGCCATGGAGCGCCATCCTAGCTCGTGGCACTGCGCATCGTGCTCCGCTTTCAGAGCACGGCAGCCGTTCTGTGCTGCTCGACATCGCCTGCAACACGTTTGATGCCCTCGCTCGTCTCGATGAGATGCATGCCGGCGCCGCTCTCTGGCAGAGCGCACGTAGTGGCGGTGACCAAAGCTGGCTGTCGGTGGGACGACAGCGCGACGCTTGGCAGCAGCTGGCACTCGCCCTCGAAAAAGGTCAGCCCGTAAATGTCATTGCCCTTGGCGCTAGTATGCTGGCCGGATGGGGCTGCAGAGACGAGCACTTCCTCGAGCAGGGAAATCCACGCTGCGCGTACCCAAATCGTTTCGTTGGCCTCCTCCAGTAGTACCTTCGCGCCTCCGGCCGCCGGCAGCAGATCAGATTCACCAGCCTAGCACGGGGGGGGACCAATCTTCCAGGTTCGCTGAGAATGATAGCGATTGCACTGCGCGTGGCAATGAGGGAAGCTGCCCACGCAATGCCTCTCTTGCTTGTGGACTATTCGGTCAACGACGCTTACGAGGGGAACGAGCGCGTCAGCGTCAGCGTGGAGGTACTGACGCGCTACCTGCTCGAAGAATTGCCGCAGGCCGCGCTGCTTTTCGTAGACTCGTACCCAGGCAACGATCAGACGGATCTGAACAGTGCGCGCTCCATCTATCAGGTCGTGGCAAAGCACTACAGCGTCCCGCTCATAGTCTACCGAAGTGTGTTCTACGATCCGCAGGTTGCATGGCATCCAGGCTGTCAGAAGGAGAAGAACGTTTGGAGGCACTGCGGATCGCATCCCGGTGCGCCAGTGCATACGATGATAGGCCACGTGGTGCTCAGCTCGGTATTGCACGTGATGAGCTTGCTCGCGGCCCCTCACCAAAACCCACCAGCGGTGCTATCACTACCCGCTCCTGTTGCAACTGCTGCGGCGATGCGCAACTATGCGCTGTGCCGCGACCCGCTGTCGCTGTTCGCCGATTGGCAAACAAGTGGCGTGCATGTCGCCAAAGGCAATTGGAGCTACTATGAGGACCGCCCTGGCAAGCCCGGTTGGATAGTGCAGGAGGCGGCCGGCGCGACGATCGACTTTCCGCTGGCATTTGGTGCCCAGCCCCTGGCGGTTCTATCTTACATGCGCGGGTATGATTTGGATCTAGGAGAGGTCCGAGTGAGCATGCACGATGTGTCGCCACAAGGGCCGGCGGCGTCCGTCCCGGCGTTCGTGCGGCCGTGCAATGGTCCTTGCTGGAAAACGAGCTTCTTCCAGGTTGATGCCCTGCGTGACGACGATGCCCGCGTGACCCAAAGTGCCTCCGTGACGATCGATGCGGGAAGCACAGCCATGGTGAACTATGCTTTCTCCAACGACCGAGTTGACAATGGCCGCCGTGAGGGTCGAGGGCACAAGACGTATGCTGGGCTGCTTGGATTTGGAGTGCCCCAGAACGCGCGGGGCACGCTTCGAGTCAGGCTCCTCTGCCCTCGAACACCTGTGTGCCGCTTCAAAATTCTTGCAGTGATGAGCTGTTAAGGTTGCACTAGGTACTTTTTATCGAAACGGGGGGTAGGTGGGGCTGTTGGGCTTGCCCGCTTAAAGGGGGAAGCGAAACGTTGCCTGCCCGCCCAAAGGGGGTGGGAACCTGGTGGGAACCAAAACGGCCCTCTAGGGCCGAGCCGCCTCCGCGGGTGGCCCGGAGCAAGGCCTGCTAAGATCCAAAACTGTGACTTTGATCTTTGTGTCCGTCACTAGGTAAGTTGTAGTGTGAGGGCGTCGGTCCGCTGGTCATGACCCTCTGGGTCACCAATGGCCCGATGGGCGCCCTCGTATTGGTCGATAAGACTTCGAGGTTACTGACGTGGACATACACGCTCTGCCTCGTAAGTTCCGGCCTACCGGGGCCGACAGGACCGTCTCATGGCATCGACGTTACCTACTCGGTGGGACGGCATTGTGCCGGTACCACCGAGCATACATCAAGTCCAATCGAACGCGCGTTTGAAGCCTCTAAAAAACACACCACCAAACACCAAACACTCGCGTCCGCCAACACGGCTCGCCAAATGGCTCGTGCGTCTCGCGATCAGATGCACCACTCGTCACTCCTCTCCAGCGGCGAGGAGCTAGCGTCCTGGACGAGGAACTGGAACGTGAGCCTCGTACCCGTCGCCGGCGGCGCGCAGGTGCTGCTGATCGACAACGTGCTGCCGAGCAGGCTGGCGCACAGCTGGCACCACGCGATGCTGGCTTCGTGGGACGACGCGGCGCCCTGCCGCGAGTCGGGCGTCTGCGAGACGGCGCCCGCCTGCGCGTGGATGTACACGACCAACGACGGTGGCGGCAACGCCAAGCACCGCTCGGTGCGCGACGTTGAGGCGCGTCGAAAGCGCGTGCAGCAGCTGCAGCAGCGCGGCGGCTTCGCCTACTCCAAGTGGGAGCTGAGCGGCGCGCACCCGCTGTACGCCGCCGCGGGTGCGCTCATGGAGACGGTGGAGATGCGTACTGCCGTCGGCCGAGCGCTGCAGGCGGCCTACCCGGCCATGGGTCCCGTCACGCCGCTCGGCAACGTGTCCGACCACTTCATCACGGCCTTTGACCACGGCGACTTCCTCACGACGCACAGCGACGGCAACAGCGGCACCGCCGCGTTTGTCTTCCACCTGGCCGACGCGTGGCAGCCCGAGCGGGGCGGCGCGCTGAGCTTCTCTCCCGGCACCGTCGTCAAGAGCACTCGCGAGTTTGCGCCGCGCTTCAACCGGCTGATGGTCTTTTTGACGCGCCCCGCGAGAGTGCCGCACCAGGTGCTGCCCGTGCGCGCCGCGCCGCGCCGCCACCGGCGGAGGCTCGACGACGACGCGGCCGCCGCCGGGCCAGGAGCTGCACCCGTGGGGCGACCGCCGCCACCGCGCTTTGGCGTGACGGGCTGGTACATGACGGCGAAGGACCGCTTCAGCGCGGCGGAGCTGGCGCAGAACACGCTGATGCGCGGCTCGACCGCGACGAGCGGGGGGGCGCAGTGTTTCTAACGACTCTCATGCGGTGGCGTGCCCCCTCCCGCCGCCCGCCGGCGAACGCGGCATCCTTCACGCCTTCATTCAACTACACTCCACTATAGAGGCGGCGCGATGGTGTGGTACGACCCGCGCCCCTACCTGACCTACCGGACGCAGAAGTTCGTCCTGATCCAGGAGTGGCCGGTCGGTCTCACGCACAAGAGCTTCCAGATCTTGGCGCTGGTCTATGTGATCTACTCGATGACGTCGGAGGAGACGTGGGCGTATTCGGAGGTGCCGATGGGCACCTTCAACGCGTACGGCTCCTCCGGCGACTACGACACGCAGGCCAAGGCCTCGACACAGGCCCAGGTCGACGAGAAGGTGTACTGCGGCACGACAGCCTACTCGTACGTTGACTCGGCCGACTTCCAGTACATCAACGGCGTGTGCGACACGCCGCCCGTGAACGACCTGATCTCGAAGACGGTGACGTCGGTCTTCTTCGCCACCGCATACATCGAGGAGCACACGATCGGCTTCCCGTGCACCGACACCGACCTGTCCGACGGCGACGACGACGCCACGTCGTGCACGGCCGGCGAGATCGTTGATGCTGGCACGCTCGAGGCTGCGCTCCGGCCTGGCACCCTCGAGCGCTGGGCCAACGGGCAGTGCGTGTGCCACAGCGAGGTGAGGACTGTCTACCCGTATCAGGTCGAGAACACGACGCTGAACATCGAGCACTCTTATCTGACGAGCGACGAGATTCTCGGCGGCCTCACTGGTGGCTCCAACCTCGCAGGCGCCGACTTCGATTACACCAAGTTCGCCTGGAAGAACGGTACGGAGACCAAGTACGATGCGGGCGAGCCCATCAGCATCTCGGTCTACGACATGCTGCGCGGCTCCGCCATCCCGGAGGCGTACTGCACGGCGGACAAGGTCAGCGCCGAAGCGTTCGCTGATAACTGCAAATACGGCATCGAGCTCGACGACGAGAACAAGAACATCCCGGAGGACACCAACGGTGTCTACCCGCACCTGCGCACGACGGGCGTCAACGTGCTCGTCGAGATCGTGTACGACAACACCGAGGGCGGCAAGGCCGTCGCCGAGAACCGCAAGGTGAAGGCGACGGTCAATGCGATCGCGCAGACGGGCAACTGGGCGGGCCCCGGCGGCGAGGTGACGTACGAGAAGCCGATGACGGGCGACATCGGCGCCAAGACGTGGCAGGCGACGTCCAAGTACCGGCAGGGCGTGCTCTTCTCGTTCACGGCGACGGGCATCGTGTACGTGCTCAACTGGACCTACCTGATCAACACTCTTATCGCGGGCCTCGTGCTGCTCAAGTTCGCCAACACGATCGCCGACCTGCATGCCTTCTACGGGCTGCCGGGCGGCACGTCGATGCTGCTGCGCAACAAGCGCGTCGAGAAGGTCTCGAAGAAGTCGGAGTTTGCCGAGCACGGCCTGCGCGCCGCGCTCGCCGCCGTCGAGTTCCGCCAGTTCGACACGGACGCCAACGGCTTCGTCGAGGCCGAAGACGTCGTGCGCGCCTTCGCCAAGGTGGAGGGCGTCACGGCGGAGCAGGCGCACGCGATCGCCACCGCCATCTTCAAGGACGCCGACGTCAACCTGGGCGGCAAGGAGGGCTCGCTCGACTACGCCGAGTTCCTCGACTGCGTCGAGGGCGAGACGATCGCGACCAAGGACTTCCTCGAGAACGTCGGCGACTCGTCCGAGGAGCCCAACTACCAGCGGTGCATCGAGGTCTTCAAGGAGCAGCGCGCGAGGGACGAGGGCGAGCGCGAGCAGCGCGGCGGCAAGCGCAGCATGTACACCCAGATCTTCGGCTCCAAGGAGTCGAGCAACCCAGCCATCATGACGGACAAGATCTGACGAGCGGTGGGCTGGCGGTGGGCAAAGGGCAAAGCGCCCCGCATGTGCGGGTCACAGCACTGACCGGTGAGGGCCATGCGATCAGATATGTCATGTCCGAGTGTCTCAGTCATTCGTTTGTCGCTCCATTTTTGGTGGTGTTCTGTGTCGAGACACATGATCCATATTTGTGTGGAACTGATGACGTACAAACACTGCGCTCTTCACACGACACACGACACACGGTCTCAGTAGCCCGGTCGCGTCTTGACACCGTCGGGCGTCTCCTTGTTCTGCGCGCTCAGCACGTCGGCCACGTCGCTGCCCATCCGCTGCCGCACAAAGAGGGCGAGGGCCGCCGCCGCCGCCGCGACTGGCAGCGCGCGCAGCGCAAGCGCGCCGCCGACGGCGCCGCCCCACGCCGTGCGTGCGAGCGCACGCGCCAAGACGCCGACGACGCCGCCGACGAGCCGGGCGGCGGCGGTGGCGGCGCCGCCGAGCAGCAGCAGCTGCGCGGCGCGGTCGGCGCGCTTGCGCCAGCGGATGTGGGTGAAGCTGAGGTCGGGCCGCTGCAGCATCGCGAGCGTGTTGGGCGCGAAGACGGCGGGCGCGGCGCCGTGGAAGACGCCGTCGAGGATGAGCGGCAGGATGAAGCTCAGCAGGCCGGCGACGCCCGAGCGGTCGAAGGAGCGCGAGAGCGCCACCAGCACGCGCGCCTCGGCGGCGCGCTTGCGCGAGTACGACCGCAGTGCCCTCTCGAGCGACGGTTGCTCGTCGAGCGCCGCGCCGAGCGCCGCGACGTCCTCGAAGGCGGCGTTGACGCCCAGCCCGAAGTACGGCTTGACCGAGTGGATCGCGTCGCCGAGGAGCGCCGTCGAGCCGCCGCGGTGCAGCCGCGGCCCCGCGAAGCGGAAGAGCGGCAGCCGGCTCGGCTGCTTGTCGAGGATGCCCTGCAGCGCCTCGTCGGCGATCATCGGCGAGAACATCGGCAGCAGCTCGTCGAAGTACGCGCGCGCCGCCGGCACGTCGGGCAGCCCCTGCGTGATCGCGTCGTCCGGCTTGATCAGCAGCACGCCGCAGTACTCGCCGCTCTGCGTCGGCAATGCGTCGAAGTTGGCGGCCGCGGTGCGAGCGGAGTAGTTGATGTCGCCGCGCCAGTCTGCGGGCGGGCGGAAGGGGACGGTCTTGTACACGCGCACCGACTTGTCCTCGTACTTGGTCACGCGGAACTTGCGCCACGGCAGCCGCCACGCGTCGGCGGCGTCCTCGGCCTCGATGGCCTCGGCGACGGTCCGCCGCACGCCGTCCGACGCGATCACAAACGGCGTCTCCACCTCCACCGCACGCGACGCGTCCGCGTCCGCCTCCTCGACGGCGCACGCCTCGCCACACGGGCTGCAGCTAAGCACCGCGCTCTCACCCTCCCAGCGGATGTCCGTCACGTCCGTCTCGTAGTTGACCTTGACGCCGAGCTCCTCCGCCTGCGCCAGCAGGCACGAGACGAGCCGGTCGCGCTGGATGACGTTGGAGGGCGGCCGATCCGCGCGGATCGTCTCGACGCCGCCGTCGACGCCGGCGCCTGGCGCCCAGTCCTTGCGACCGCGCACTGGCGCGGTGTACTTCTCCACGCCATGAGGGCCGTCCCACGCGCCGATCTCCTGCAGCGCCTCACGACCGCGCCCTCCGATGCCGATGAGGTAGAAGCGCGCGGTGTCGCTCCACACGTCGTCGTCGTCGACGGCCGGTGGCGGTGGCAGCCGATCGAAGACCTCAATGTTGGACCAGCCACGCTTTGCCAGCATGACTGCCGTCGCCAGCCCAGCGGGTCCAGCGCCGACGACGACCGAGCGCTCAGGCGGCGGCACCGACGACGCCGAGAGCGGCGAGACGGCGGCTCGAGTCGGCGGAGGCGCGGCAACGAGCGCATTAGTCAAGGACAGCGAGTTGCCGAGGAGCAATAGTGTGCGCAATAGTGTGCGCATGGTGCCGACTCGGGCCTCGGCTTCAAAAGCTTCGGCATACTTTGCATGCATTTCGCACGCTCTGGGCGCGGCCCTTGTAGGTGACTAACAGCCTAAACATCCCAAATCGCCCTCTTGGCCTCTCCACGATGCACGCCGGCAATATAGTGGTTTGCCCTCTCCCACCAGGACCTCGATTCCGAATGCACCCTCCTTAACTCGACACCTCGCCGGTAGATGTGGCGGCGCAGGCTATTCACGCACGCACGCCGCGCAGCGACACCGGCGGCGCTGCTGTTGCGAAGATCATGGCAGCATGCCGCGCTCGGCGGTGCCGTCTGTGGAGCGGCCGCCGCATGCAGCGCTGCCGCGCTCGCCCACTGCAGCAGCGCTGCCGCCTCAAGCAAGCCGCGCGAGATCGACGACGACTACGAGTTCGGAAGCCAGCTCGGCACGGGCACGTATGGTCGCGTCTACAAAGGCACTTGCAAAAAGACGGGTCGGCCGGTCGCGATCAAGGCGCTCAGCCGGCGCAAGGACACCGAGGAGGTGGTCCGCGCCGAGGTGGAGGCGCTGCGACGCGTCGCGCTGCACCGCTCGATCTGTGAGATCTACGACTTCTACGAGGCGCCGACGTGCTTCTACATTGTGATGGAGTTTGTCGACGGAGGCGAGCTGCTCGACCACATCATCGAGGTCGGCACGTACTCGGAGCCCAAGGCGGCGGCCATGTTCAAGGAGGTGGGCAGCGCGCTGGCGCTGCTGCACGCGCAGGGCATGTGCCACTCGGACATCAAGCCCGAGAACCTGCTGCTCACCAAGGACGGGCAGGTGCGGCTCGTCGACTTTGGGCTGGCGTGCGACGCGAAGCGCGACGACGACGTCTCGAAGAACCGGCGCGGCACGTGGCCGTACTGGGCGCCCGAGACGATCGAGCACGGCAGGATGGGGCTGCCGGCGGACATGTGGGCGCTCGGCGTGGTGCTCTTCATCACGCTGGGCGGCTACCACCCCTTCGACGCCGAGGGCGAGGCCGACCCCAAGAAGACGTCGCACGGCGTCAAGACGAAGCCGCCCGACTTCTCGGCGCCGTGCTGGGACAAGGTCTCGTGGCAGGCGAAGCACCTCGTCAAGGGGCTGCTCACCAAGGACCCGGCGGAGCGGCTCTCGATCGAGCAGCTGCTCCAGCACCCGTGGGTCGTCGCGAGCGGCCGCCCCGGCGTGCGTCGCACCATGACGACGTCGGCCGAGCTGACGGCCGGCCTGCGCGCCGCCGTCTTCGCGACCATCCTGCAGCAGCAGATGGCGGCGGGGCACGACCAGTGGGCCAAGTCGTCGCGCGAGCGCTCGCACCGGCTGCGGCAGAAGGGGACGGTGCGCGCCGAGATGCTCGACGCCGAGCTGCTGGGGCGCGCCTTCGCCGCCTTCGACGCCGACGCCAAGGGCTACATCACCGAGAAGGACCTCCGCCGCGTCCTCGACGGCTGGGGGCAGCAGGAGGCCGACGAGGCGCTGCGCTCGATCCTGCTCGGCGGCGCCGAGGGCGACCGCGAGGGCTCGCGCGTCACGTACGGCTCGTTCATCTCGCTGATGCGACTGCTCGACAAGCAGCACGTGCCGCCCGACGAGCTGATCGTGCGGGCGGGCGAGCACGTCCAGAGCTTCTACGCGCTTCTCTCGGGCGAAGTCGTCGTGCAGCGCGAGGGCGACGCGCCGCCCGGCGCCGACGGCACGCCGCGCGGCACGCCGCGCGGCACGCCGCCCGGCACGCCCGGCAAGCCGCAGACGCTCAACGTGCTGCGCGCCGGGCAGGACTGCTACTTTGGCGAGAGCGAACTGCTCGGCAAGACGGCGGCGGCGACGTCGGTGCGCTGCACGGCCAAGGACGGCTGCGAGCTGCTCAAGCTGTCGAAGGCCGACTTCTACGCGGGCTTCATGCGGCAGCGCGCGCCGGCCGACGGCGTGAGCCGCATCCAACGCAAGGTCACCGGCGAGGACGAGCGGAGGCGGCGGCTGCTCGGCTTCATCCAGATGGTCTCGCCCAAGGAGCGGCACTGCCTCAAGCACGGCGCCGTCGTGCCCGGCTTCGAGGAGGGCAAGGCCGCCGACCGCTACTACATCCTCTCGCAGGGCACGCTGCGCGTCTCGCAGGGCGGCGTGCCGCTCGGCGACATCGAGCAGGGCAGCGGCTTCGGCGAGAGCGGGCTGCTGCTCGGCCGCAAGAAGCGCACCAAGACGATCCACTGCGACAGCGAGCGCGGCTGCGAGCTCGTCTCGATCGCGGCGCCCGTCTTCCTCCGCCTCGTCGACAAGTCGAGCCTGATCCGCGACATGATCACCGAGGACAAGGACCGCCGGCTGGCCGACACGGAGCGCTACCTCGCCGCGGCCGAGGCCGAGCAGCCCGCCAAAAAGCCCAGGAGGTGGCTCTTCGGGTGAGTTGAGATTTCAATAGAAGTTAGAACCTTGACAGAACAATATTTTCAGGTGAAAACAACTTTATTCAGAGCTATCCTACGTATACCTGGGCACTCCACCGGCGGCTGTCAAACAAAATAGTCCATAACCCAGATTCGCTCCCCTCAAAATCCCTCCCGAACAATATTTTGATGAAATTTGAGGCGTCGAGATGTTGGTTGCGGCTTTGAATGGTTGCTCCGGCTGGGCTGTCGACACCATCGCAGCTGCTCACGATCTGCGGCCGAAGAGGAACGCGTCGAACGCCAGCTGGTTCGCGTCGTTCAACACAACCTCGCTATTCGGTGCCGGTAGTGTCGATGGCACGATGCTAACGCTGTGGCCGCGCGACAAGAAGATGTCTCTCAAGGCCAATGACCTGCTCTCGCTGCACGAACCAGCCGACCCCGACGGATGGGTGCGCGTGGCGGTCGGGAGCAGACGACAGCCAGACGACGATGATGACCCACTGCCGGGCCCGGTGACAGGGAACGAGCGGCTGATGGTCATGTCGGCGGCGCTGAGTGTGCGGCTCTTCCTGTGGGCGCTGGCTCTCGGCGTGCTCGTCGTGGTGCTTCGAGGCGGTCTTCGCGGGCAGCACCGCGGCATCATGCGAGGCGTCTCGAAGCTGCTCCTGAAGAAGCCGCGGCCAAGAGGTGCGCCGTCTGAAGGCTTCGAGCGCATGGAGTACGCCCGCCGCTGAGCCGACGCGAGGTGTGCGTTCGTTTGTCATATATTCCCGATAGTGTTGTACAGAAGCAATATCAAATCTTCTGGTCTGCACCATACAACTCACCTAAAGTACACACACCACGAGTGCTATCGGAAAAGTAGCACCGGGCGCAAGATCCACAGCCTAGCTAAACAGCTCCAGGTGGGCCGCTGGCGCCCCCGAGAAGGGGAACACACGAGCGGCGCCCGGCTCTCTCTCTGTCCTCTTCCTCTGTATCTCTCAGCGTACGGCCGACTCGGCAGGCGTCCTCCCCGGTGGTGTCACTCAGATGACGGAGGAGCCACTGGCGACGGCGCCTCAGCTCGAGCCGTCAGACGGCTGCAGCGGGTGGCTAGACGAGAGCGAGAGGCGGAGCGCCTGCTGCAGCTCATACTCCTCCTGCGCAGTCGAAACATAGCAGCGGTCGTGAGTGACCGGACTCGCAAGTGTCGCGCTGGGCTACGAGGCGTAGCAGGGCCAGGCGTGGCGCTGATGGTCTCCACCCGGGTGTAGGAGGGTGAGAGGAGGGAGGGGGGGGAGCGGGGCGTGCCTGCTCGAGTGCCATCAGCAGGGCCTGGTCGTCGTAGTCGCGCCGCGTCGCCTCGTCCTCGAACTCCTCCTCGCCCTCCTCCTCACCCTCCTCCTCGCCCTCCTCCTCACCCTCTTCGTCGGCCTCGTCACCCCTACGCCGCTGCTGGCCGCTGCCGCCGCCGCCGCCACTGCCACCCTGCGCCATCGCCGGAGGCAGCCCAAACTGCAGCGGCGACATGTGCAATGGGTCGTCCCCGCCCCCACCGCGCCCCTGCGGCGCCGGCGCCGGCGCCTCGAGCTTGCAGACGGGGCACGTCCAGCCCGCGGACAGCGAGTAGATGGCGAAGCAGTCCTTGTGCAGCGCGTGGCCGCACCCGAAGTGACGCGGGCGCTGCCCCTCCGGTATCTTCATCGCTATCACGGCGCTCTGCGGGCCGAGGATGATGTCGTCGGTGCAGAAGGCGCACGTCTCGATGCTCAGGTCCGCCTCGTCGATACCGGCCGCCGCGGCCGCGCTCGGGCCGGCGTCCGACATGTCGCCGAGTACGTTATTGTACATTTCGAGGGAGTTGATGATGGGCGAGGCGTCCCCATGGTGGCTCACCACCTTTAGGACGGGGGACGAGGACCCAGAGCCCGCGGGGGCCGCCCTCGGAACGTCGACGCTGGGCGTCGCTCCGGTGCCCGTGGGCACGCTCGGCGTCGCGTCCGTTCGCCTGTCCCTGCACCCCGCCCCGTCCGTGCTGTTGGGCAGCACGTGCGCGCTGATGAGCGGCGCGGCCACGGGCATCGCTTCCGAGCGCGATGAGGGCTGCTCAAGGAGGCTCTCGGACGGCGTGTCTGCCGTCGTCTCGCAACCGCAGCACCTCATCAGGACGGACAACATTGGCTGAAGGCACATTGGGGTCGAAGCCGCTAAGTACTCCGTCGCTAAGTAGCCACGCAGGCGACAGGCTAGCGGCGCGGTTAGCCACGCAGGCGACAGGCTAGCGGCGCGGGCGGGCGGAGCTGAACCGCGCGCTCGTCCCGTTCGTCACAAACTCGATCCAAGAATTAGCATGTGGCTACGTGCGGTGTTGTGCCACGCCTTAACGGCGCTAGACACGACGACCCGCCCGAATCACCAACAGTTACACTATCCACACGACGTCCCCGTACTCGCGTGGCCCTCATGCGCCGCCACGTCGCGATGCGCCAAGTACGAGAGCGCGACGTTCCACACGACTGCGACGCGCAGCGTGCCCACGCGTGAAGGAAAAGCGGGCTCGGTTGGGAAGTGGGAAGTGGGAGCGGCGCACGGTCTCCAGCTGCGACGCACTTCACGCGCATCGAGACCGGTACCATCGAGAAGATCACAAACTGCGCTGGGAGCCAGAATGTCATGCACGCAAGGACGCTATCGCGCCAGTTGTTCTGCAGCGACGCCAGTCCCATCGTAGCACTCTCGCCGCGCAGCAGGCTCGTGCCGACGTAGAAAGATGGGATGTACAGCATCGGCACGTGGACAAGGTTGTCGAGGAGCGTGCTTACGAGGCCCTCCTCGCGCGCGCTCGGCGTGCGTCTCAGCAGGCCATGCGCCGCTCGAGGGTACAGACTGTAGATGCCCGAGCAGACACCTCCCATGTAGAAGCCCGTGAAGGTCGAGAATGCAAACGAGCGACGCCAGTCGAACGACCTGTGCGCTTGATCAGGATCACAGCTCGCTTCGAGCGCCTGGCACACGGCGTCCGCACCACCACCGCTCGCAGTGGCGAAGCAGATGTCGCTGGTCAGTCGACGCAGCCGAGCCATGCCACTATAGGCGTCTCGAAAGTGAGTTGGAGAGAGGTTGCCGCTGACGGAGACAACGCGTAATGCTGAACACCGATGCAACACGCCGCCAGCCCGTGTCAACGGCGCCAATGCACTCGCCGAGCTGGCGGCTCACGTGGGAGGTGCACAATGTGCTCGCGCCCGAGCCCATGCATGCGCAGAGCACCGCCGCGCTGCGCAACGCCACGGACGACTACCGTCTGCTCGGGCACTTCGACGTGCTCGCCGATTGCCAGGCGGCCGCTGCGAGCCACCACCAGGTGGTGCATTCGTTCACGTGGTTCTTGCCGTCGCATCGGTCGAGCAAGCTGCGAGGCGCTTGCTTCGCCATCACCTCACGGCGATGGGAACCGAGCATCGCGGGCGACGTGGTCAGCGGGCGGCTGCTGTGCGGCGACACGTTCGTTGCGGCCTCCTCCACGTCGTGCACCAGGCAATCGCTCTCCATGCGTCCGAGGCAGTCACTCGGAGCGATCTGCTCGCTGGTTGCCGGCGGTGGCGCCGATGCAGCCTCCAGCCTGCGACAGGACCTCAACGCGCTGACAAGCGTCTACCGCAGCACCGCCTCCGCTGATCTGCTCGCCTTCCACGATGGGCAGCTGCGGCTTCGCCAGCAGCGCAAGCTTGCAACAGAGTTTGCCAACCTTCAATTCGTGCTGCTAGACGATGCGCTCTGGCGAGTGCCACTCGACTACGTGCTCCACGAGCGCTTCTACAAGCGGCGGTACACTGACGAGCTCGGGCCGCGTGACACGGCGCGATGGCTCGGCATACGCTTCTGGACACGGACGCTCTTCACATTCGCTGCGGCACGAGGCTACTCCTGGGTGATGCGCGTTGGCCGTGGCACACGCATTCAATCGCCCGTTGCCGGCGACCTATTTGAGCGCGTCGCGCAATCCGGTGCATGGTACGCCTACCGTCTTGGTGGCGGCTGCGAACCGGTCCAGAGGGCCGATTTCTTCCGTCTCGTGCAGCGTTACCTCCTGCAGCATGGCGTGCGCCCGCTGTCGCATCTCGGCTGCACGCAGGATCGCTCGACCTTCCACTTCAGCCGCATCAGCTGCGGCTCGATGCTGCATGGCGCGCTGCAGGCCGACTTCTTCGTCGCAAACGTCTCCTTCTGGAACACGCCTGCTGTGCAGCACTTCCTGGAGCAGGCTGTCGACCGGAGCGGCGCGATCTGGCGCTTCAATTGGCACGAGGGCTTCTGGCACACGATGGTGGTGCGCATCTTTGCGCCGCCTGATAGGCTGCTGGGCCTGAGCTCCTGGACGCTCGAGACGGCCGCCGCGGAGCTGCCACGGCCTGCGGCTGACGAGCCCTTCACGAGCACTGCTTACATGGACGTGGGCACAGAGGATGAAGCGGGTCCGAAGAGGCTGCGCAAATTCCTTCATCAGGGCCGTCGTCACACGCAGTGGGTGGCCGGAGCAAACTGCTCCTCGTAAAACGCTCATTTCATTCGCTACTGAACACAACACAAAGACAGCCTCGCATCCACACGATCCACAAACCACACTCCGCGCTTCCGGATGTGTGCACCGGCAGACGTGAGAGAGCACCAGGCAAGGACCCTCCCATCGTCACCGGGCCAGAGATGGGCAAACGAGAGCTCGGCCGCTCGCCCAGCGTACAGTGACGCTGTTGTGGCGAGCCGCGTCATGTTCGATGCCCACCCATCCAGAGTCGCGGGTGCAGCCCGTGCACCATGCAGCCACTCGGCCTCTCGACTGCGCCCATGCGCTACGTATCCCACCGCCCCTCGCCCACCTACCCCACCGCCCCCGCATTGGCCTTATGCCTGCATCTTGCCAGGGATTGGCGGCGTTTTCTCGCGGCAGCACCGCACGACGAGGAGCGCCAGCCCGACGAGCACCGCAGCGCACACGCCAACCGCCACGCCGATGGCGGCGCCCGTGCTGAGACCGCCGCCGCCGTCATCAAGGGTTGGCTGCGACATCGGCGGCGGCGGTGACGAGCGGGGCGGCGTTGGCGGCGGCGAGGCGGCGCAGATGTCGCTGACCATCGTCGTCGTGAGCAGCGGATAGTAGGCGCCTGAGGCGTTGGCCATGGCGACCGCCGCCTCGCACCCGGCCGCAGTGGCGGTGGGCGGCGCGATGGCCTGCACGGTGGCACCGGCCCTGACGAAGAAGTACTTCGTGCTGCCGCCCTCGACGTGCGCCGAGTACGCAAAGCGCCCCTCGGCCGCCGTCTGCGTGATCTCGCACAGGTCGGACGAGCAGCAGACGCTCACCGCCACCCACGCCATGCTGGACGCGCCGCCACCGCTCTGCGGCACGCGCATGCAGCTCGTCGCAATCGAGCGCGACACGCGCATGTTGGCACACCACGCCTGCGTGGCGGCGAGCACCGCGTCGTGGCTCGACAGTCCGGCCGACGCGCGCTCGAAGACGCCGTCCGCCGGCAGCGGCACCGCCACCGCCACCGCCAACGACGCGTTGATCGGCTCGGCCTCCACGGTGGTGGCGGCGTCGTCGCTGCTGCATGCCGTCGCGAGTGCCGCCGAGCCGAGCAGAGGGAAGTAGCGGCCGCCTGCGGCGACGGTCGCCGCCTCGCACTCGGCGACGCTCGAGCTCGGCTCGTCGAGCATCGCCACCGCGACGCCCTCGCGCAGCAGGTAGCGGCGGCCGTCGGTGTGGGTGAGGTGGCTGAACGCGACGGAGCCGTCGCGCATCAGGCAGTAGTCCGACGTGCAGCACACCGACACGGGGAAGTACTCGGTGGCGATGCTGCTGCTGCCGTGCGGGCTGAGCGCGATGCACGCGGTCGACATTGACGGCTCGTCGCGCATGTTGGCGCACGCGCGCTGGGTGACTTTGACGAGGTCGCCGTTGGGGTCGGACAGGTAGGCCTGCTGGAAGACGTCGTCCGCCATGGGCATCGTGTCCGGATACGTCGTCGGCGTCGATCCTTGGCTCGGATCTGCGCCGCCGCTGCTGTGCGGGCACACCGTGCTGTCGAGCAGCGTCCGTATGGTGGGCTCGTAGTCGTTGGTGTCGGTTGTCATCGAGTATTGGCAGTAGTAGCACCACACGCCGCCCTCGCGCTTGTAGAATGTGACCGCGCGCTTGTAGCCCGATACCTCACCCCACACGTTGTCGTTGGCCATCGACATGACGCCGTCATAGCAGTAGTTTTGGTCTGCGTAAGCCTGGCTGGTGCGACCAAGGGCGACGACCATCAGCCGTGCCTGCTCGGAAGCAGACATCGCCATCTTGACGTTGCTGATGTGCTGCACCTTGCTGCGGCACGTGCCTCAGGTCAGGTCGCCAGTGTACACGGTGAGAACATCCGCGGCGCCCTGCAGGTTGGCATCTGTGAAAATGGGGTTGTCCGAGTTGCACGTGTCCGAGAGCGTCGACGTCGGCATTGAGAGAGCACGCTCATCTGGGCAGGAGGCCGCGCCGAAGCGCGAGAGCGCTGACAGGAGCAGCATCGGCGGTCGGAGCCGAAGGTGGTAGAGGCTTCCTGGAGTGGCGGCTGACTTTTCATCTTTCTTTGATGTACGGAGGGGTTATAATGCAACACGGGACCGAATCGAAACACAGGCGAATCATTGTGCGGAACTGAATGAAAAGTTGTTGCGTGAGTAAGGGGGTCAAACTACTCTACAGTCGACTTACAGCCCCGATGTAAATCAATCGCGTCGACGCCGCTGGTTGTGGTTGTGGTCGTAGTACATGCACTGTGTGTGTGTGTGTGTGTGTCACTCTTCAGTGAAGAGTGAAGAGTGAAGAGTGAAGAGTGAAGAGTGAAGAGTGATGAGTGACTTTAGATTACCTTAGATCTGAGCCAGATGGGGGAGGGGTAGAAACAACGTCTTCACTCGTCACTCTTCACTCTTCACTCTTCACTCTTCAGTGAAGAGTGACACACACACACAGCGGTCGTACCTACCCCTTGGGAGGCAGGCGGGCAAGGCTGCTTCCAGCGCCGAAACGCGTCGTTGAGCGAGCCGAGCTTGCTTGGGTGGTAGCCCGGGCGATGTAGGCTCAGCCCGACCGGCGCGGCTGACGCGTCGACGATGTGGTCGGGCATGAGCGGCGTTGCGGTGCTCCGCGGTGGGGAGCAGCCAGCTAGGCAGGTAGGACAAATCGGCCAAATCTCAACGACGCGCTGGACTGCTACCCTACAGACACGCTCCTCGATCCCCTCAACACCCAGATATCTCTCGGCTTTCGCGTCGTTGAGTTGCTGGTCGGTTGCGGCGGTGGCAAAGTAGCGCGCATCGTTGCATGAAGTCTC
>Ga0115006_10000511_pt1 | contig 21149 bp, 32 predicted proteins | sample ArcOceMetagenome_3_FD_88943 | JGI IMG/M metagenome (GOLD analysis project Ga0115006, IMG submission 88943) | Marine eukaryotic phytoplankton communities from Arctic Ocean - Arctic Ocean- Svalbard ARC20M Metagenome | ecosystem: Environmental > Aquatic > Marine > Oceanic | place: Arctic Ocean...
CCATACTTTGATATTTCATTTTCATAGTGTTCGATGTTTAAAAGACAAAGATACTAAAAAAAAATTATTAGTTATATGTAGTGTTTGGGTAATACAATACAATGGAAGCCGGACCCCATTCAGAAACTCAAAATTTGAAATTGATTTTTATATTTTTAAATCCATTTGCTCTGATTTTTTTAGCTTTTCGTTTGGGGACTCCCTGCTCCCGTCATCCTGCTGCCGTCATCCTGCCTGCACCCCTTGACACTACTCGCTTTGCTAGTTCGTCATTACGATTCCCCTGCTCGAGTCCTGCTCGAGTGCGGTATACAAGGCAATATTGAGCGATATCCCTGCATTATACAGAAAATCTAAGGAGATGCTTGCAGACATCTCTTTACCCCTGCACCCCTATTCTCTAGGTCAAACAAAGCATAGTAAAATTAAGTGTTGTAAACGGCTGACTGTCATTGAGATTCAGCAGGACGGAACAAAGAATGAATCTTGCACCCCTTAAAACAAAAGAATTGAACATTAATTGAACGAATATTGAACAAAAATTAGACAGAGAATAGAATTAAATGTATATTTGCGTATGCCGAAAGGTACACGTTCTTTGACATTCTGACCTAACTTACTGAGAATCAAGCAGTTACAACACATTATCTAAAGTGTTACTTTAACTGTGCTTCACGCAGACTGCTGATAATCAATCATTTAACGTTCCTGTTAAGATTATCTCTCTATCCATATCTATCAAGCGATGTAAGTAGCACCAAGGTGTTCATAGGTCATAACGGGGAGTGAAAATGATTTCAAGGATAAAATATTGGCAACCCTTTATCGGGTTTCTGTAGAGCGACTGACATCTCTTTAACCATCTGTGGATGGAGTTAATGTGCGAGTCTTGAGAGTGAAATTCACGAAAAAAACTATCGGTAAGTCTGTGAGGCTCATACCAAAAATGCAGGTTCGTAACCTGTACCGATAACTAACAGGATGAAGTCCCTTCCGATAAACGTGGGCATTATTTACAATGATAGATTTCAATACAGTATTCCCAAATGCAGAGAAAGAAACAAGACAATTTCTTAACAAGTTCGATGGCTTTATAATTGAGAGTACAGAGAGAGAGTCAGTAACATTTACCAACGGTGTAAAAGTATCTTATTCGATAAATGTAAGTTCTTCTTGCTTACACCAAATGACAGTTAATCCAAGTAACAAGTATGCTCTACCAATTCAAGTAGTAGCAAGGGTTTCTATGAATGGCGAGTATGTAGAATCTTGGGGATGTGTTGGTCATAACGACAATAATTTAATGCTTTTATGGTTTCAACTAAAAAACGTTGAAGGTAGCGATGTAGAGAGTGCTAAGAGGGTCAATGCTAAGAGAGATTACGATGCTCTAACACGATAGTTAACTGATGAGTCCTGTAGGACGAAACGCTGAGAAGCGTCTTAACTTTTAAATCAATTACAATGTCAAAAATTATCAAACACAAAATTCTATCAAGCGGACTGCACTCAGTTCAAGTTCGTCAACCAAACGGTGTAGTGAGAGTTGAAATCTTCAATGAAAAACAATACGAGCAGTTTAATTGGTGGAATCAAATGAAATTAACCTTTAACCTTTTTACTAAATAATTATGGAAGCAGATACAAAAAACTATTTAAGAACCATCCTGTCTAAGCTAGACGGGATGAGTAACGAGGTAAACGAAATCCTTGAAGACGAATATCTACAGGATGACGAAGAGCAAATGACTGCACCGATTTACGATGCAATAAGCGACCTGCAATTAGCAATAACTGAATACCAAGAATTTAATAAATACATTTAAAAAGAAATATTATGAGCAATAAAAACAAGTGCATAAAATTATATGATAAGATTGTAAACGCATTCCATAATCAGAGTGGTGGCGAATGGAACGATACAATGTACTACCAAGCATTAGGTGCAAAAGATGAAATTCACGAGGCTGAATATAATGGTGAATCAGAAGATTGGGATTACGCATTAAAGAACCTAACCAAGTGTTGGAAATACCAAGAGCATTGCGCTAAACTTGACCATATGTCTGAGAATATGCCGGATGCAATTTACTGCTAACCCACAGGAGGCTAACCACCTCCTCTGTCCACAGGTGAGTGCCTGTGCTGATGAGACAAAAATGTCGAAACAGAAATTTAAAATCAAATCAAAATGGAAAACTTAACAAGTCCAAGTTCAATCAAAATGTCAACCGAAAGATTACGCAAAAATGTAGGTCTATTATCTGAGCAAGAATTAGTTCAGTATATGCAGGAACTAGAAGCGATTATGGAGGAAGGTGAATACTGTACAGTAACAGGAAAAAACCAACGGTATAAAACTTCACAAACACAGATGCATATCCTGTCACTACATTGCCTTAACCGATTCAAAATGACCCTATCTGAATTAGAAAAAAAGAATAGTAGAATCAAATTGAAGTTGGGTTATGGTGCTGACTATCTACCTGCAGGTAACTATAAAAACTACACGCTCCTAGTAGCCATTGCAAACTACTCAGATAACGAAATCTGTAGTTCTAGAGCAAGGTTTATGCTTGACGAGAATGTTAGCTTAGAAGATAAGAAAAGAGTCTACCAAGGTGAGGGTAGCTTTATGTCAGCGGTGATAGGTGGAACGTTTACTGAGGCATATAAAAAAGCAGACGGTTCAAACCGTAAAGCATTAATCGAGGGACTAACTAATAACGAGATAGAATTATGATAATGGTCGAAGAGAATAACACAGAAGAGAACCTCAGCAACCTACTGATTACAAAGCAAATTAGCCTAGCGGAATATTTCTTTAGGCAAGGTGCTGAAGCAATGAAAATCAAAACCTACAAAGCACAGTAGGTAACTCAAGCCACAATGAGCCTGCACAGAGATGTGCGGGTTTTTGGTGGTAAACGGCAGTATTGCCACATCATTTAAAATCAATTAATATGAAAGCATTAAAATTTAAAGACGGGACTTATCAAACCGAACACGGTACTATTAACCCACTAACGTGGGAAGGTGTTGAGGTTCTAAGAGGCAGACAAATTGACTCTGACAACGTGAGAATTGAGGTAGTCCTAAACGAGAAAGAAGTAATCGCATCGGGACATTATAACATCTGTACAAATTGGTGTCATATCACTATGGCAAACGAGTTGTTCGAAGATATGGAAGATGTTCTAAGAGATGATATCGAGGCTAGGAACCTAATGCTAATTGCAGGATAAACTGAACTAATCAAAAAATAAAATCAAAATGGAATTTCAAATTAAAAACGTATCACCTTTAGAGGTTGAACCTTGTGACTTCACAATTCAATGGGACAAAATCGGTAGCGTCTACAAGGGCAGGCTTAACGCCTGTTCCTGCGGGTGTGAGGGCAATTACCTGTATACTCACCACTATGCTAACTACAGGGCAGAGACCGATGGAAACAGGCTATTGCTTAAGGATGTCAGCGATGACAAGAAAATTTCTAAAATCCTAACAGGCAACTTCCTAAACAACAACAACATCAAATACCTGCGTAGCAATGATGAATTCATCTTTGAGGTGGAGACAGAACGCTATATGAAGACCGATAATAAAGGATGGGAAGAAGAAATTGTAAAAGGTTTCCGCATCTATCAAAAATTTAAACCATTTAAAATCAAATAACAATGAGAGCAACACTTCAATTTGAAACAGGAAAGGTCAGCTATGGAAGAGGCAAATCGCTTTGGACTATGACCAAGGAATTTAAAGACGAAAAGCATATGGACAACTTCATTGCGTACATATGCAAGAGCAAGAACTACTTGTTGGACGAGGTATGGGTAGAGGCTAGAGAACATAAACCATTTAAAATCAAATAACAATGTACAAAGTAGTAACAGTAGACGAATTCGGTCTTAACGTAACGCAGGAAGATGGGTTTAAAACCTCAGCAGATGCAGAACAAGAAGCTAAGGAATGCATCGAAAGATGGGGAGAACAATTTGGACAGGATTTTTGGGTAGAACCATACGAGCCTGTACCATACAAAGAACCAAGAGTGTACAACAATAACGCAGTAGATGGGTGGGAGGATTTGTATCCATTGGATGAGGGTTAAACAAGTATCCTAAGCAAGATTTAAAACTGCTTTCGTATTGAGGTGTGTACCTTGACTGATGATTCCAAAAGGATGAAACGGAAACCAATTAATTTAATCGTATGATACAACAAGAATTATTAGTGCCAAGAATCATCGCATTCTTAAAAGATTATAACTCTCTTTTAGAGGGACTCAATGACGAGTTGAGTGCTATTGAAAGTTTTTCTGATTGGAACAAGGAGGCTTTAACTATCAAAGATGTAGAGATTTCAAACCTAGAATGTGACGAATACCTTTACGAAGAATATCAACAAATTATTAACCTAATAAAATAAATCAAATGAAATTAAAAGACAGATTAAAACTGAGCAGGTACTTAAAACTAAACAAGACCACAGACTCAAAGCAGGACATTCAAAGACTGCAACAGGACGGTGACGATACTAACATCGATATCGAAAGAATCAGAGCAATTGCTGATGATATAATTGCTGATGATGAGTGGGTGAACGACAGTCACTCTAAGTCAGAGCATAACGGAATTATAGCGGGACTACAAATGTTAATCAATCACTTAAACGAAACAAAATGAGCAAGGAAATAAACATACTACAGGGACAGAGTACTGAAGACCTAATGGCGGAACTAAAGTCAAGAGGAAAATTCGTAGACAACCTTTGGACAACAGAAGATGTATTTGCCTTCTTTGATTGTACTGAAGACGAAGCACAAGAAGTGCTATACGATGCACTAACCAACGAAGCTACAATGGAGCAGGTTTGGTTTGCTATAGACGACCACGGAACCGAAAATGAATTAATTTCAAAAAGATGATACATCTTATTAACCTTAAAGACTTAGAATATATGAGCGCATCAAGAAAGATTGAGAAATCAGAGTGGGAGAGAGTCCTAACAATAATGAACCGATACCATAGGAACGATGGTTGGGTTGACCTTCCGCAGGGAGATGATAAATGGAAGCTAGAATTTTTTGATTCTAATCCTAGATTTAATGGTGTAAACGCAATAGCAATTAGCCGTTGTGAAGTTGAACAAATAATAAGAACATACTAATATGAAAGACAATAAAATTATAGCAGAATTTATGGGGTTAGAAACCGAAACATTTAATTCGGGAATAGTTAACTATTATCACCAAGATATTGGTGAGGTGATTGCAGTTTTTGAAGAACACGAGTTATCTTACAACGTGTCTTGGGATTGGCTGATGCCGGTGGTCATTAAGATTGGAGATAATGCAAATATACTAGGTGCAATGAGGAAACTTAGAACTTATTCAAAGGTTCGAAATCTTGAGGATACATACCAAGCAGTAGTAGAATTTATAAAAATGCATAACCTAAATAAATCAAGAATATGAACTACGATAATTGGAAGTTGTCATCACCAAACTATAGTGATGATGTAAGCACCTGTTGTGGTGCAGGGTACGAGGAAACGGATGACGAAATCTACGAGACCAATTACATTTGTGACAAGTGTAAGGATGCCTGTGATATCCAAGACGAAAAAGAGTACGAGCAAGACCGTTGGGAAAGCTATCAAGAAGACCTTGCCGATGACAGGAGGCACGGATTTGACTAACTATTAACCGATTAAAAAACACGACTAACTCGCTTCGAAAGATGCGAGTTTTTGGTGGTAAGGGATGTTCCTTAAATCACTAAATAATTAAATATGAAAACAACTGAGTACTTTATTAAGCAAGTCTCTGAGGAAGTTACAGAACTTCTACTAAGAAAGAACAAGGCATACGGAGATACTGCCAACGAACCACCTAAAATATTCTCTAAGCTATCAGCAAAGGAAGGAATTTTAGCTAGGATAGATGACAAGTTAAGTCGAATAAAGACAGTAGGTCTGAACGATAAAACTGAAGACACGATGCTCGACTTAATTGGATACCTAATTTTATACAGGGTTCAACTAAAAAAAGAGGATGTAAGAAATCAATTTTAAATTGAACCAAATTTGGAAGATAGATAGGAAAACCCTACCTTTATTTTTTAAATAAAATCTAATGAATCAATGAAACAACAAATTTTTAATGACTATGTAGACGAAGTCAGTCACATATTTGGAATAGATAAAGAAATGCTATTCACTAAAAACAAAAGGCGAGACATAGTAAGTGCTAGGTATCTAGTGTACTACCTGTGTAGCCTTAGACCAATGAGTCTAGTAAACATTGGAGACCTTATGATGGAGAACGGATATAGCATCAAGCATTCCACAATCCACTATGGAGTTGACAGGGTCAAACAACGAATACTAACCGATAAAGATTGGAACAAATCTGTTAAAGCAATACTAGATGAAGTATAACCTAAGCGAAATATTTGACGAAGCTACCAAGGATACATACGCTATAGCCCTAGACGGAAGTGGATATGAATCGAGATTGGTGTATGGAGTTAAAATAATTCGTGACGTTAAGACAGACTCAATTTTTATTATAAACACAACGAAAGGTGGGGACTACTACTCATCTATAGATGCTGAGTATCTAGAAATTTTCCTCAGAAAAGGATGGAGAATGGGTGTCTATGTGCTATCTTTGTCTAATTACCGTTCAAAACTAGACCTCATTGAGGGACGTATTAAAAAAGAAATGAATGGTAGAGCAAGCGTAAAGCAAATAGGTTTACTCAAGAGTCAAAGAGAGCGAATCTTAAGTAAGTATAGTGAAATCAATTTTAAATTAAATAAATTAAATCAAATCAATTATGGCAACAATCAAAAAGGAAAAGGTTCAATCGACCTTTGAAAAATTATCAGCAGTAAACGTAAACAAGTACGTTGAAAAGAAAAACAATCTAACTTATTTATCTTGGGCATACGCTTGGGGAGAGACTAAAAGAGTTTGTCCCGATGCAACTTACCGTATTGGTGAGACTGAGTACGATGAGTCTCTTGGCTTTATGTGTCACACAGAGGTGACTATTGAGGGAGAAACTTTAGAGATGTGGTTACCTGTTATGGACGGAGCAAACAAGTCTATGAAGAAGGTGAAGTACACCTACTCAACTAGGTACGGAGAGAAAGAGGTAGCACCTGCTACAACCTTCGACATCAACAAGACAATAATGAGATGCTTAGTTAAAAACTTAGCTATGTTTGGAATGGGAATCTACATCTATGCCGGTGAAGATATGCCAACAACAGAAGACCCAAAGGCGGTAGCGGTAATCAAGCCTGCTCCTGCTAAAACATCTAAAGCAGTTAAAGAAACCTTGGATGACAAGCACGTTAAGTGGGAGGCTTTAAAGAATTTTTGTATCGAAAACAAATCTTTAGGCTACAAAAAACTTACAGACAAAATCGGGTTAAGTTATACCATCAGTCCTATGGCACTTAATGAAATCAAAAAAATCATTAAGTAATGCAGAGTGTTATAGATACACTAAGAGATGACGAACAATACTACGGTAAGTTCGGGCAACAGTACCTATCCAACTCGGACATTGGTACGTTGCTTTCTAATCCTATGAACTTTAGGAAGCCTCAAGCGGACAACATTAACTTTCACAAGGGAAGATACTTTCACCAACTTATCTTAGAGCCTGCAAAGGCTGAAGAGACAGAGTTCATTGACATCGGTTCTAGGAATACCAAAGCGTATAAGGAAATGATTGCTACACACAAGCAGGAAATCGTTATGCTAGAGAAGGAAGGTCAAGAGATTAGAGACTGCGTGTCAGCGATGATGCAGAACTTCTCTTTCTTTGAGGGTGTAAGACAGGAAGGATGTGAGTATGAAGTCCCTGCAATTAAAGAGATTCAAGGGATGATGTGGAAAGGAAAAGCAGACATCATTACTCCCGATAAAATTATTGATTTGAAAAGTACTTCTGACATATCTAAGTTTAAGTACTCGGCACGCAAGTATAACTATGATAGCCAATGCTACATCTACCAAGAATTATTTGGTAAGCCATTAGTATTTTATGTCGTGGATAAGTTAACTAAGATGCTAGGCATCTATCACCCCTCAGCAGAGTTTATCGAGAGAGGTAGAAACAAAGTTACTGAAGCCATTAAAGTACATAAGAAGTTCTTTGGTGCTGATGCTGAGTTAGATATTAACGAATACTTTATCAATGAATTACTTTAAAAAAATAATTTTATTTCTTGGTGTTAGAATACCAAATAAAAAAAACCGAGTGTTGTGGTTGGAAGTTCCGATGGACTGCAACTCTCGTAAAAGAAAGGATTTGATTATCCTTTCAACAATCGATACATTGGAGCAACAAATTAAAATCAATTAGTAAAATGGAAAATCAAAAACCAAAAGTGTTCGCAGACGGATTCAGTTTCAAGCGTAACGACAATGCTCCCGAATTTGTAGTGGGCAGACAATCAATCAAGGTAGACGAAGCAATGACTTTTCTACAAACACACCAAAAGAATGGATGGGTCAACATTGACATCAAGCGTTCGCAGAAAGGAACTTACTACTGTGAGTTAGATACTTGGGAAGCGAAGCCACAAGGAGGAACTCCTGCGCCTGTTAAGGCTGCTCCTGTTCCTGCTCAAGCCGAGCCTGACTTACCTTTCTAAACTAAAGGAAACCAATTACAAAAGGGTGGGTAATTTCTCACCCTTTTTTTGGCTCCTGTTAAGTGTTAAATATTTTTTTGTATTTACTACTACTACTATTTACTATAATATTTTTTTTCCTTACCTATTATAAAGAAAAAATTAACATAAACAACATTAGTGCTGACTATCAATCAGTTATAAAAATCAAATCAACATAAAATCGACATATTTATGACATCAAAGGTAACATTATTCAAGAACATCAAGGAAACAGAGGCTCCATTCTATAGGGATGTTGACGTTGTTCTTAAAAGAATTAAAGAGGGTGCATCTAAACACCTAGTAAAAACAATTAGAACAACAAAGGATAAGACAGAGCGTAACGAACTTAAGAAAAAGCTACCTGCTATTTGTTTTAGTGGGATATTCAATAAGAGATTAGACTCAGCAATCAGCGAGCATTCGGGTCTCATATGTTTGGACTTCGATGGATACGAAAAGAAAAAGATTCTTTTAGAACATAAAGAGAAGCTTACAAAAGATAACTATGTGTATTCGGTATTCATCTCACCTTCAGGTAATGGATTGAAAGCATTGGTTAAGATACCTTCAATCGCAGACAACCACGTTAACTACTTCAATTCACTTCAGAAGTACTTTGACTCCACATACTTCGATAAGATGTGTAAGAACGTCTCTAGGGTATGTTACGAGTCGTATGACCCCTTAATACATATCAACGAGAACTCAGTTCTTTGGGACACAATAGCTGAGACTGAGTATACAGAAGTTGTAAAGCATCGTGATGCTCCAACCATTCCTATTACAGACGAGAACAAAGTAGTAGAGATATTAGTAAAGTGGTGGGTGAAAAAATATCCAATGACTGAAGGTCAAAGGAATCAAAATGTTTTTGTTCTTGCTATGGCATTCAACGACTACGGTGTAAATAAATCTTTAGCAGGATATGTGTTAAACCAATACGCATCTAAAGACTTTAGCCTAGCAGAGATTTCTAGGACTATCGACTCAGCGTATGCGCATACATCAAATCACGGAACGAAGTACTACGAGGATGAAGAAAGGTTGACCACTATAAAAAACAAACTCAGAAGAGGAGTATCAAAAAAGGAAATCCGTCATCAACTAAATGAGTCAGGTGTTGATGGCGAGGTAATAGAGCAGGTAATCAATAAGATAGAAGACGAAAACTCTAAGCAAACTTTTTGGGAAAAGAATGAGAAGGGTACTATTAAGATAGTTCACTATAGCTTTAAGAAATTTCTAGAGGACAATGGATTTTATAAGTACTGTCCTGAAGGTGGAAAGAACTACGTCTTTGTTAAGGTAACTAATAACTTAATTGACCATACTTCTGAAAAAGAAATCAAAGACTTTATACTGAATCACTTAATAGAATTGGATGACCTCAGCATATACAACTACTTTGCTGACAACGTTAGGTTCTTTAGAGAAGACTTCTTATGCCTGCTATCTACAATAGACATATACTTTATTGAGGACAGTAAGGAAGCTGCATACCTGTACTATCAGAACTGTGCGGTTAAGATTACTAAAGATAAGATTGAAGCAATTGATTACATAGACTTAGGTGGATACGTTTGGAAAGACCATATCATTACTAGAAACTTTAAGGATTGTGAGGACGTAACCTGTGACTACAAAACTTTCATATCAAACATATGCGCAAACGATGAGCAAAGAATTAAAACAATGGAATCTACTATTGGATTTATGATGCACGGTCATAAGAGTTTAAGCTACTGTCCTGCGGTAATACTTAATGACGAGGTTATATCAGATAACCCTGAAGGAGGTACAGGTAAGGGACTCTTTATGAATGCATTATCTCAGATGAAAAAAGTAATTGTTATTGACGGTAAGCAGTTTGCTTTTGAGAAATCATTTCCATATCAGTTAGTGTCAGCAGATACACAGATACTTTGCTTCGATGATGTGAAGAAACATTTTGACTTTGAAAGATTGTTCTCAGTAGTAACTGAAGGTCTACAGTTAGAAAAGAAAAACAAGGATGCAATTAAGATACCATTCTCAAAGTCTCCTAAGATAGCAATCACTACGAACTATGCCATAAAGGGTACAGGTAACTCGTTTGCTAGGAGAAAGTGGGAGGTAGAACTTCACCCTGCATACAGTAAAAACTTTACACCTCTTGATGAGTTTGGAAAACATTTCTTTGCTGATTGGAACGAAGATGAGTGGTGTGTGTTTGATAACTATATGACGGCTTGTCTTCAAGATTACTTAGCAACAGGATTGATTAAGAGTAAGTTTGTTAACGTTAATATTCGTCAGCTATCGGCTGAAACATCTCACGAATTTATTGAGTGGTGTGGATTGGTTCAAGGTCACGGGAAGAATGACAAGTTAGACGTTGGATATAAGCTAGTGATGCAAGACTTATACTTTGATTTTATATCTGAGTATCCTGATTACGCTCCTAAAGCTAAGATGACTATCAGTAGAACTGCTTTCTATAAATGGTTGGTAGCATACGCAAAATTTTCTACAGGTCAAGCACCTGAAGAGGGTAGAGATATGCAAGGAAGATGGTTCAGAATTATAACTAGACCTTCTCAATCATTAGACATATGACAAAAGAAGAATGGATAGATATTGCTTTTGAGAATTCGTATAAGGTAATCATATTAGATTATGATTCGGAAGAACTAATGGACGAGGGCACTCCTGTCTTCGTCCATAACCCTGCAAGAAGATTACCTAAGATGGAAGACTTAGAATCAATGATTGATTACTACAAACTTAAAGAAGATTATATAAGATGTCAAGCACTACACAATTACATAAAGGAAATATTAGAATAAGGACATCAGGATACTCAGACGAGATGATGTACAAAGCCTGTCAAACTACACACGACATAGTTTTTAAAACAGAAGATGTGAAGGTAGGCAGAGGCAAGAACTCTAAAGTTATACAACGTAGAAAGTATAGCTTCACAAAGGAGATAGAGACTCAAACAATTGAAAGTTTAAAATACTATAAAGACAGAATGAAACGTGAATCTAAAATTAAATACAGAGACTATCAGAAAAAAATAATAGTACAAGGAGCAGAGGTAGTACTTTTAAATCGCTTCTTATACCTAGCAATGGAAGTTAGAACAGGTAAGACCCTGACAAGTATGGGTATTGCCAAGCTTATGAACTGTGAAAAAGTTTTGTTTCTTACAAAGAAGAAAGCTATTAGCAGTATAGAAAATGATTACGAGTTATTATATCCTGACTTTGAATTGACTGTAACAAACTACGAGTCATTACATAAGGTTGAAGATGTTTCTTCATATGATATGCTAATACTAGACGAGGCACATTCAATGGGTGCGTTTCCAAAACCTAGTAAGAGAGCGAAGCAGGTAAGGGATATAATAAGTAAGAACAATCCATATGTTATACTGCTATCAGGAACACCAACTCCGGAGTCATACAGTCAGATGTATCATCAGGTGTGGGGAATTAAGACCAACCCATTTAAAGAGTTCACTAACTTTTATAAGTTCTCTAAGAAGTTTGTTAACGTTAAGCAGCGTAAGATAAATGGTATGATGATGAACGATTATAAAGATGGAATGATAAGCATACTATCAGATATGAATAAGTATACCATATCATATACTCAGAAGCAAGCAGGTTTTAAGGTTGACACAAGGGAGCATACACTTAAGGTTCCAATGAGTGAGTTAACATACAAGCTAACTGCTAGATTAAAAAAAGATTTAGTAATTGAGGGTAAGGATGAAACCATATTAGGTGACACACCTGTTAAGCTAATGATGAAGCTACATCAAATGTTTTCAGGAACCGTTAAGTTTGAGTCAGGTAAGTCTACCATATTAGATTTAACTAAAGCGGAGTTTATTCACGATAACTTTGGAGATGCAAAGGTTGGAATATTCTATAAGTTTAAAGAAGAACTAAAGGCATTGAAGCAAGTTTATGGAGACCAACTGTGTACCGAATTAAGTACGTTTGAAAGTACAGATAAGTCAATAGCTTTACAGATTGTATCAGGTCGTGAGGGTATATCCTTACGACAAGCTGAGGCACTTGTATATTATAACATAGACTTTAGTGCTACAAGTTATTGGCAGTCAAGAGATAGGATGACAACCAAAGAAAGGTTAGAGTCAGATGTGTATTGGGTATTCTCTGAAGGAGGAATAGAAGAGGACATATACAAAGCCGTTAGTAAGAAAAAAGATTTTACTGTTAATCACTTTAAACAACTATACAAATGAGATTCGAAAACGATAATGATTTAAAAAGAGAAGTGAAAGCTATAGCTTTATTTTGTAAAACATTTCTAGCAAAGTGGACTAAGCTTGGTGATAATGACATAGACTTTAAGGTTACAAAGGGAGATAAGGTTTGCTACGTTGAGGTCAAAGGAAGGAATAGAAACTTAGCTGATGCCTATCCGCTTCCAATTGCTGCGAGAAAAGTTGTTAAGCTTTGTGATAAAAAGCTACCTGCAATTGTCATATGGGATTGTCTTGATGGTTTAATCTATGCCAATATTTATGACATCACATCTAAGGGTAAGGTCGGTGGAAGAAAGCCAAGAGAAGGCTCGTACAATGACGTAGAGTATATGCTCTATTTCAATAAGCAGGAAAATCTTTTTACTATCAAAAAGGATTTGGTATCTTAGCGAATGACCGAACAACAGATACAAAGCAAAAGAATAAAAGAGTTAGAGGCTGAGGGATACTATGTTTTAAAATTAGTTAAGACAAATAAGAATGGCATCCCTGATATCTTAGCTATCCCACCTAACACACCTGTACTGTTCAGCGAAGTCAAGAGACCAAAGGGAGTAGTATCTAAACTACAGGAATATAGATTAAAAGAATTAGATGGTTATGGATTCAGAACAGAAGTTTATAGAGGAGAGTAGATACGAAATAGATGATTGGTTTTATTCACAACTCGAAGCATACGACAGAGACCATCAGACATTAATGATAGCACAATTCCTAACGGTTATAAACTACCTTCCTATAGAAACCAAATGGTATCAAGAAGTAGCCGGTGTAATAAAAGGAACTGAGCCTTTGTTTTTTGCTATAGAATTTTTAAAAGAATCAGACGAATTAACTGTACTCATAGACCTCAACGAGATAGAGGTTGACGAATACTTAGACTTTATATCAAATCAAAAATCAATTAAATCATATAACGATGCATACAGAAAAAATGGAAATGCTAATCAAGAGTCATCAGGAGTTTAAATTTTTAAAGAAAATAATTAAAGATGTACTCGGAATAAATGTAGAAAAAAACAAGAGCAGACTTAGGGAAGTAGTAAACGCTAAGATGATTTATGCTAGTATCCTAAGCGAAAAAGGATACGGATGTAGTGCTATAGGTAAATCACTTGGTATGAATCACGCAACAATACTTCACTACAATAGGAACATTGTTTTCTATTTAAAAACCGACAGTAACCTACGCTATAACTACAATTTGGTTGAGTCGGAGTATAACTCTGAGTTCATAACAACTTCAGAATTAACAATAGAGGAAATAAAAAATGAACTTATTTCATTGAGGGTTGAGAATAAATCACTACATTCGACTATCTCTAACCTAGAAGAAGAAAATAAAAACCTTCAAAAAGAAAAAGATATCTTCGGAAGACAAGAGAGAATGACTGAAATTTTTGAGGTGGTACGTCAGCGAACTAAGATAGGAACTGAAGATAAGCTACTGAAAAAATTAAACATATTTTATAATGGAGTATACTAACAAAGACATAGATAAAATAGTTGGGTTTAAATCTTGGAGTGATGACAAGAAATACAATACCCTTTTAGAGATTGACTGTATTCAGTATTGCAATATGGGAACTGATTCTACAAAAGCAGAGAAACAACACGTTAAAACTATGTCTCGTAAAATTTATACTGCTATTAAAAAAATTAATCCAACCGCAGGAAAAACCTTTCTCAGGAGTATGGATTTGAAAAACTAATAAAGAGAATGCAGGAGCCGTCATCTTATGACAAAGAACGTATAGCACACATCAATCACTTGATGGAAAATATAAACGACTCCGCTTCAGAAATCTACGAATCATTAGTTGACAGAGAATTTAGTGTACTAAAAGTTGAATGTGACAAACTTATATCTATATTAAAAGATATCTCATCCTCTGTTGAAGATGATATATAATGGTCATCTTAAAAGTGAAAAGCAATTATATCATTTCTTAAAAGAGAAATTTATTTCTGACTTACAGAAAACAAAATTTGCCACCTCTCGTTACGATTGTTTTTCTACTCAGTATAATTTAGATATTGAGTTAAAGTGTAGGCGAACACATTACGATGACCTTATTATTGAAAAACCAAAGTACGATGCCTTAATAAAAAGGTCTGTAGATTTTGGAACCATACCTGTATACGTTAACTCAACACCTAAAGGTGTGTGGGCATTTTATATTGCAGAGTTTAATATGCAATGGCAGGTAAAGTCATTACCAATGACAACAGACTTTGGTAAAAAATTTCACATACCTAAAGACATAAGTTACTTTTCTATAAGCGAAGGCATAGACCTAACTAAGATATAAATCATTTCTTCCTTACTCTCTTTGGATGTAGCCTATCAGGTAAATAGTTTTTCTCATATGTCTTACTCCATTCCTCAGCTAACTTAGGTTTGTTGGCATACATCCACGCTTTCTGTGCTTTACTTTTAAATGGCATAGGTTAGTTGTTAAATCTTTCTCGTTGTCTTTCTTCCTCTCTTATTTTTCTTTCTGTATCTCTCTCAGAATTTCCTCTGCTCTTATTTCTCTCAGCATCTCGTCTGTCTCGTTCACCGTATCTCTCCTCATATCCTGCAGGGTCATACTTTTTAAACGCTCTCTTATCTGCTGCTGACATACCACTATTGGTTACGGTTTTCTTCTTGGTTGATTTCTTTTTAACTCCGTATCCCGGTCTATAAGATGGTGATATACCTAACAACTCAAAGTAAGTGGTCTCATCTGCTTGACCTGCAAAGACCTTACCTAAAGCTATTGGAGCATCTAACTGAGCACCAATTACTATTTCAACTATAGGTTGCGCTGCTTTAATTATTTCCCCATCCTTTAAACCCTTAGAGGTCTTAGCAACTTTTCGATATACACTTGTAAGTGGATTCACTCCTTCGCTTACAGGCTTTCTATTTCCTGTTGCTTTATTTACTGCAATCTCCATTGCGGAACCTACTAAAGGAATTTGATATATTAAGTTAAGTCCTGAAGCTGAATTTCTAATTGCTCTCCAAGCTTCTTCCTTCTCCTCGTCATCACCTTTTAGTAATACTCCTGAATAAGCAGCCATAGTAAACAACACATTGGCAACCGCATAATTTAAAGCGAACGCTCTAACGTCTTTTGCTTTTGGAATTTTTCCTCGTTGAGCATCTCTAAACATACTGTTCATACTCATACCAACCTTATTCATTTGTAGGTATAATGTACTTCCAAACATAGTAAAGAACCTTGAAGTAAATCCTGTATCACGCTGCAACCCAATTTTCTCTGTTGCTCTCCTTGATTGCTGAGTACTATTGAAGTTATTAAATAAACTAAGTGCCTCTGCCTTAGACATACCGTTAGCAATGTTTCTGTTATAAACCGCTTTGTATCCAAGAACTCCTAAGATATCTCCTGCTACAGTTGCAGAACCTGCTGCAGTTTTAAACCCTCTAGCTATACGTCCTCCTTTTGTTGGTGCATTTGATAAAGATTTATATGTTCTACCACCTGATTCTAAACCATAAACATCTCCTTCAACACCTTTTCGTAAACGATTTTTAAATGTAGCTGAAATTGTTTTAGACTCTTTAATTTCTCTTTTTAAATTAAATAGAACCTTAGCGTAATCCATTGCAAAAGCAGGTACATCTATCAACATATTACGTTTACCTCCCTGAAAAGAATAGTCTTCGTAGGCTTGAACAAAAGATGTTGCTTGCTTTAATATTTGAATAGCTTTAAAAGCTAAAGCAAATCCTGAGAACTTACTCTGAATCCAACTAACAACTCCTGAACTAACCTTTGGTCCTGCATCAGGATTGATTGCATAGTTTAATGATTGATTAAATAAACTTTTTAACCCTGACTCCTGTAGTACGTTTTGAATTTCTTCTGACTTTAAAACTTCGTTCATCTCCTTAACACCAAGTGCATAAGCTTTGAACCTCTCCATCTCTTTTATGTGCTGCTCTACTACCTCTGTAAAAGCTAAGTTAGGGTCTAAGTCAGATACCATATTACTTCTTTCCTTTAATGCCGGAGCATTCTCTGCAGTAAAAACTTTATTAAAATCTCCGCTTTTCATATCAGCAACATCTTCTACCACTCCTGTAGTTAAAGTTCTAGTAGGAAAATAATTATCAACAAACCCTAAGTTGACATCGTTTGCTTGAGCATAAACATCGTTAGTCTGATTATAATATTCATTAGTTAAATAGTCTACCGTTAGGTCAACCATTTTTACACCATCAGTTCCTATGAAATCTTTTATTCTTTGCAACTGATACTCAGTAAACCCTTGGTTTATTAGCTTTGCTTTTTGAACATCGTTCTTAGACAAGGCATATAACCTTAACGCTTGGTCAGGATTAAACTCGTCTGAATATATTGCATCCGTCTTAGTGTTTACTAGATTAGTTATAGTAATCTTTTGTGTACCTAAATTATTTTTCCATTGTCTCCAAGTTTCTTTAGAGTCAGATAATGCTTGAGCCATACTGTCAAAAACCTCTTCAGTTCTAAACATACCTTGCAAAGCATTCTCATCAAACTCATTTAGCTTATTGAAAAATGTTTTAGTAAACATACCGTTCTGACCTCTATCTAGTAAAGAGTTTATAGTACCAAAATGTACAAGGTTATTTTTTAAGTACTTACCTACACCGGATACAGTATATTTACTGTTCTTAACAAACGCTGAAAGAAAATTCTGAACACCTTCAAAGAATCCTACATCTTTAAAAGACTTATAGATAGAATCTTGGGTTGCTTTTATTTGTGGTTTACTTTTTGGTTTCCCGTTTTCATCATACAACTCTTGATAATCAACCTTAAGCTGCGCACTAAAATCTTCTTTAACTTCTGTTACTGCATTTCTTCTTGCCTCTTTTCTGTTGTTTAATCTTGCAATAGACTCTGCTCTTGTAATTAAAACCTCAGAATATAAATCGTTTACATCTTCTAGTTCCATACTCATTACCTCAGAGTAAGTATCAAGTGCTAACTGCTTATCAATTAAACCTCTTTCGTTTCTAGTTAACTTCTTGCCCTGCTCCATTTTATCTAAAGCTTTCGTAAGTTCGCTTTGGTCAACTTCCATAGCCATACTAGCTAACCCATCAACGTCACCATTGATAGCCAACTTTAAAACTTTCTTAACCTCTACAAAATAAGATTGACCTATAGCATCTAAACCATTAGACCTTCTCTTTTTTGATTCAGTCATAGCAGCTTGTGACTTCTTTTTTACAAGGTCTATCATTTTTTTAATAACCGCATTCTTCATTAGAGTTCTTTGACCCTGAAGTTCTTTCATTACTTTGGTTACCTGACCATCAAAATTTTTAGCCGTAGTCTCGTTTACTGTTTTGATTAACTTATTCATACGAGATATAGAATAGTTTTTAGACTTAGGCATTGTCTTTCTAATAAACATTCTCATCTTACGTTGTGCTGCAGCAAGTGTTCTTTCTCCTAGGTATTGCTCTTTAAGTTTATTCTTTATAGCTGCAATCTCCTTTGAAACTTTTGGGTTTGTTCTTATACCAAGACTTCTGTCAAACGCATTCAATAACTCAAGCTTTGTTTGTGCAGCTTGCGCCTGAAATATAGGATTGTCTTTTAACAACCTCTGTGCCTCTTCTCTTATTTCTGAGAAAGTTTTAGTTCTGTTATTCCCCTTACCTTGAGTTCCATATTTATTTAACTGCGCTTTTAATTCAGTAAACAACTGAAGACCTACGTTTGCTCCACCTTCTACATTGTTAAATTCTCTTGGGAATGTATCCATAAGATTTAACGGAACTTCAAGTGCTGCTTTATTTTCAGATACTTTTGTGTATCCATTTTCTTTTAATACCACAAGAATAGAAGCATCAGTAAAGCCATTCTCTCTAGCAATCTCAATTATACTTTCTCTAGTTGTGTTAGGCTCAACCATTAATTGGAGTTGCTGAGACTGTGCCTCGACTTCTGCTCCAACAAATAACTCATTCTCTGATAGCAGGTCTACAACAATTGCTTGAGTAAAATCCTCAAGACTCATATTTTCTAACTGCTCACTTGTAACATTTGATATTCCTGTTAACTTCTTAACCAAATCAAACAACTCACTAAGCCAAGCTTTAAAGTTTTTCTTTTGTGCTGCCTCAGCAAACGCTGCACCTTGGTCTCCAATTGCAGTAGCAAGTGCTTCCTCAAGAACATACTGCTCAATCTCTGCATCAGTTGAGCCATCCTTTTTCATTTGCTTAACAATCTTTGTGTATGCCTTACTGTTTTTTATATCAGTAACATAGGCACTATCCTTAACAAGTTCTATCCCCTTGTTGTATAGTTCAGGGTTCATAGCCTTAGCCGTGTTAGACCATAGGTGACCGAACTCGTGGATAGGTGTGTTATAGTTCTGTGCAGCAGGGTTTAAATAAAGCTTTCCTTGATACACCGCACCATATACTTTCTGTGATTTTGTGGTTAGTTCCTTTGCATTCAACTCTTTTAACAAGTTATTAAATTCTTCTTGTGTAGCAACAACCTCTGTATTAGGAAATGCTCTACTCAATTTATTAATAAACTGTTGGTATGTTGTGTTAGTAGCTTCCTGAACTTCAAAGTTATTAGTAGCAGAACCCATTGCTCTTTTCATTTCAGCACCCCTAGCCTGAGCAGCAGTCGTTGGTTTAGTTCCGGCTTTTCTTTTTACCTTCCCTGTTTTTGTATCTACAATTTCACCAACTTTCATTCTTATAATACCATCAATCTTAGCATTGATAGTACTCATAAACTTCTTACTCAAGTTCCAAAATGGAACTGTCTCTTTCATCATTCCAACTGCCTTACCTCTAACATACCAAGGATAATTTCTATGCTTAGGAAGTCCCTCTGCCTCTTGTTCTTCAGGACTAATAAGAGCCTCGTCAACCGTTGCTTTTGTAACAGGCTTACCTTGCTTGTCAGTTACTTTTAAAACCATTGTTATAGCACCCATTGGTAGGTCTGCTACAAACTGTTCTATGTTTTCTGCTCTAATAGACTCCTGACTTATTCCTTCTGCTGCAAATAATTTACCTACAGTTGTTGAAGCCTCTACCGATGATGATGGAAGCACGGTAGTAAATATCTGAGCCTTACTATCAACATCTAGTTTTGAAAATTCTGCTACAAAATCTTCAAGAGTATTAGACTCTCTAGCAATCTTATGTACCAACTCTGTCTTACCTTCTTTAAATGTCTTGCTCTGAATATCCTTCATCATTTCTTGAAAGATTAATTCTGAGTTAGGAGATTCTTTAATTTTTTCTATAAGAGTATCAAGGGTAGCAAGATTAGAATCTACTGCAGATGGTGACATATTATACACCACGCTATAGTCAGCACCAATAGAGCCAAGAACTATTTTCTTTGCATCAACTCTTCCAATAGATGCCCAAGCTACCTTTCCAAATAACTTATCCATCAAAGGAAAGAATGGACCACCCATTCTGTTTTCATCTACCTTTAATTGGTCAGCCATAACAAGGTTGATTCTTTTACCTACCAACTCTTTTAATCCCATCTTCTTCACCTTATCGGCAAGTGCTGAGTTTTCTACAACCACAACTGTAGTTGTTTTGGCTTTGGTATCTTCAACCTCTACGTTGTTCTCACTAAGTTCAGGCTGAACTTCTTCCATTATTTTAGTTGCTCTCTTTACAAGAGCCTTCTTTCTTTTTTCTGAATTCTTTACTGTGGATTCATCTGCTCTACCATCAAGCTGAAATTGTCCACCTTTAGATTCTTTTTTAGCTTGTCTTGCTTCTTTCTTAGCCTCTCTCTTAGCTTCTTTTATATCTTCTTTTAAACTATCTATTTCGTTTTTAGCATCTTCTCTTAAGTCTGCTTTCTCATCGGTACTTAAACCTTTCTTTGATAAATCTTTTTTTAAGTCTATTTTAATTGAAGCAATCTCTTCGTTAATTTCTTCAACCCTACCGTCTAATTGTTCTTTAATATTTTCAAGAACTGCAGGTGTTGGTGCAGGTGCAGGCGCATCTACAACATCTTCCTCTACCTCTGCCTCAGAGAACAGGTTAGGTGCAGACTCTGTGCCATTTATAATATCTCTAAGGTCTTGAACTTCCTGCTCTTCGACAACAACCTCTTCAGTAGGTGTTACCTCTTCAGTAGGTGTTACCTCTTCA
>Ga0115006_10000512_pt1 | contig 21140 bp, 22 predicted proteins | sample ArcOceMetagenome_3_FD_88943 | JGI IMG/M metagenome (GOLD analysis project Ga0115006, IMG submission 88943) | Marine eukaryotic phytoplankton communities from Arctic Ocean - Arctic Ocean- Svalbard ARC20M Metagenome | ecosystem: Environmental > Aquatic > Marine > Oceanic | place: Arctic Ocean...
ATGAAAGCACCGCGGAAAGCGGACCGGATAACTGGATCCAGTTATCCGGTCCGCTTTCCGCGGTGCTTTCATAGCACAATGGAAAATGCGTTCCCACACTTTTGGTCCCCGGACGGGTGTGTGTGTTATTTTTTCTTTTTTTTAAAAACTGGGGCGAGTTCGCGCCGACTACTTTACTAACACCGATTTTGTGACGTCCGGCCGGGAATGCTGACGAGGTCGGCGTTGGTGCTGGCGCTAGCCAGCTCGGCAAGCGCCTTCGCGCCCGTCTTCATGTGTGAGCCCTCGGCTGCATCCTCGCAGGGCGACAAGGCGCCCAGTGCCGGTCGCCGCGACGTTCTTAAAGCTGGCGCGCTCACGGGACTAACGACAGTAGCTGCCGAGATCACAACAGCCTCAAGTCGCGCTGCGCCGATTCTGCGCTCAGGACCCAGCGTTGCAAGCGAGTTCAAAAATGCTGCGCCTGTTTTTTCGTTTGTCGAGAAAGGAGGGAAAGTGGGAATCGAGGCAGCAGAGGAGTTGATTGCTGTTTCTGAAGCACACGGAGAAAGGATCCTGCAGGAGGTGTTGGGCAAGCTGTGAGGTAATGCACACGGTGCTGAAGCACACTGAATCAGTGCTGATTGAGCTCAGCGACGGGCTGCCGCACGAACGTCTTCGGTGTTGCAGGAGTCCCCACGTGCCGCATAGTGTGCAGAGCACAGAGGCAAAACAAGCATTTAGATTACCAATGGAGGCTGTCGGCCCGCTGTTGGAAAGCTCGATTCACTATCCCAACTGCTGCACATCGAGTGGAGTTGGATGGTTGTGCCTCGGATGCCTTAGGGAAGGTGCTGGTAGGACCATCCGCGTGTGCAGAATCCCGGCGCTCGGCGCTAGCTGCATGGGCTAGCGGTACTTTCCTGAAGGATGGGGCGACAATGCCAAAGGGCTGCGACTATGTCCGCGGCATTGTCACTTACAACACCTTGCATCGTCTCGGGCTCCGGGTGTCGATGATAGGCAGGAGGAGACAGTGTTTCTTTAGAAAGCTTAAGAGGTTAAAACTCATACGAATTTACCCTGTTCCAGTTTACACTGCGAACAGTGCACGGAAAGACAGCCCTTCTCGTGCAAGCAACGCGAGCTTTTCGCTGCACCCTCAATGCATCCAGCAAAAGTGGCAGGACTGCCCATGCTACTGTGGCGCACCGCGTCCGCGCCACATGTGAAAGAATAATAAAAAATATTCGCTGCTAGATTAATAAACAATATTCGCTGCTAGATATCATGTTCAAATGCACGATATCACAGAACGACTCGCCAATCCATGTTTCTCGGGTCGAGCGCGAATTGATGCGCTTCAGCCCGGGATAGGGGGCTGCACCCTGCATTTCGCAACGACGTGTGTGTCCCGCCACCCAGTGCGCGCATCGTGTGCTGCTCGCCCAAGTTGTTGCCCCCGCCCGTGTCTGTACCGTCAGGCAGCTGCAACGACAGGGAAAACTGAGGTGCGTCGTGTGGCTCTGTGCTGCTGATCGTAGGCGATGTCTCAGCTGAGCTTGGTGAAGCCTCTGCAATTGTGTCCAGCGGAAATAAAATACTTGGCGAACTGTGTACGGAGAGCGCCGGCGTCTGGTCTTTAGGGCTCGGCGTTTCGTGGATTGGCGCCCCAGAGATGCGCTCGCCTCGTGGCGAATCCATGCCGGGAACGGCAGGCTTGGGCTTCTGGACCTTGTTAGTGACCGAGAAAACTCCAAGAAGTGAGGATAAAAAGTTCGTGGGCGCCTGCGACTTGTCGCTGTGTTGCTCCTCTGGAGCCGACGATTGCGCGCCGTCTCTGTGAAGGCCAGAGGCATCAGAGCGCTGCATTCGGCATCGCATGCCTGCAAGCTGGCGCTCTAGCTCTTTGCATCTGTTGCTTTGCTTGGTTAGCTCTTGGCTTGTGCTCAGTCTTTCCATGCTCGCACTTTTGATATGCTCCATCATCGCAAGCTGGTCTGCGCGACGGGCGGCACACTCTTTCTTGTACTTCCTCTCCATCTCCCCGAGTCTTGTCGCAAGGCTCCCAACATCCCCATCGCGAGGCGACCTTTGGCTGCTTACAGACCTTGGGCTCTCCGCCGGCACATCCCCGATATCTACCTTGAACGCCGAGACATTCGCATTGTTCGCATGCGCTAGGTGCTCTAGCCGCAAGCTGGGAATGGCCATCTTCTCGCGGCCAGGGCCACGAGGGCTGCGCGGACTCTTGATCTTTTCGTCGGCACCACGGGGACTGCTGGCGCTCGTATCATTATCCGCCGGCGTCCAGTGTCGCTCCTCCAGGAAACCCTCTTGCGCTGAGCCGGAGCGCTCTCGCTGCAGATCCATTTTCAGAGCTTCGGCGAGCGCGCGCAGTGTGGACAGAGATTTCTTGTCCGCGTGTACCTGTTGGCGCGCGTCGTCAAGCTGCTGCTGCTGCACCTGGATGCGCTCCTTCTGCGCATGGCGCTCATTTTCCAGGGTTTTCAACTCCTGCCGTACGCGTGTCATGTTCTTGACATATTCCTTCTGCGCCGCTTTGATCGCCGTGCGAAGCTGTGACGTCCGCTCGCGCTCCTTGCCGACCTCGTCCTCCCTTTGCCGCAGCACCTGGCGCAGCGCTTCACACTGCCCCCGGATGCGGCCAAGCTCTTTGCCTTCTGAGGATGCAGACGAAGACAGAGGTGCTGGTAGCCTCTGTGCGGGAGGTTCTGGCGCTACTGGGCCCCCGGCGCCAGCGCCAAGAATCTCGCGCAGCATCGCATTGTCGGCCTCCAGCGCACCGCACCGCGCCGTCAGCTCCTTGAATTCGTCCTTCCTGTCCACCACCAGGTCTTGCAGCGCCTCTGCAGCAGAGACACGCAGCAGCACCGTGTCACATACCGCGACACGAGGCGCGCACTTGCCACGACAGGACAGACAGGGGAGGCGCGCCCGTATAGCAGCCATGTAGCACGAATTGGTGCTCCACGGGAGCACGCACCCACATGCCACCCTGGCCCACGCGCTGACTCGGCTGACTCTCCGCAGACAGTTGCGACGGCATTCGCAGAGGGGGCAAGACACGGCAGGCGAGACGCGCCCACGGAGGCACGCCGAGGCCCTACTCCAGCCGCCGCCGCGCGGGACAGGGCAGTGCCCGCAGCAGCGCCCGAAGCAGCACGGCTTGCGCTGCGGCAGGGGCACCGGGCGCACGCGGGCAGCCACACGTCGAACCTGCGCGCGATGTGGACTCCTGCACAGACTGCAGCATTTCCTCGTGCTCCACCTGGAGGTACAGCTTGTCGCACGCCACGCCCAGCTGCTCGACGGCCGCGTGGAGCTCGCGGCGCAGCCACGCGCCCTCGGCGCGGGCCTCCGCGAGGAGCGCCTGCGCCGCGTCGTGCGCCGCGTCGAGCTCCGCCACGCGCGCGCGCAGGTCCTCGTCCTCGGTGATGCCCGCGCGCAGCCGTGCCTCCACGGCGTCGAGCTCGTCGCGCAGCTGCAGCATCGCCGCCCTCGCGTCTTCGCCGCCGCCGCCGCCGCCGCCGCCGCCGCCGCCGCGGAAGAGGACGCGGCCCGCGAGCAGCGATAACTCCTTGCTCCGCGCCACGCTGCCCAGTGCCTCGTGCAGCACTGGGAGCACCGCATCGTCCACGGGGTCCGCTGTGGCGCTCGCCATTGCCCTTCTCCGCCGAGTCCGACCTCCGACTTTTTTTCAAAGGTGCCACGAACTGGGAAGATGCCCACGAAGATTCGCTCGCCAACGCCCTTGGATAGCTGCTGAGCTGTGGTTGAAATCGAGCGCGGCGCGCGCGCGCGCCCTGCCCTGCACGAACGCGGCTCGACTGGGATCACTCCTCTCTTCGCCTCGCTGTCCTCCCGGCGTTGGGCCCAGCGCGCTCTCTCGCGCTCTCGCGCCCGGGGGCGCGGCGGCGGGGGAATGGCAGGTCGGCGGCACGGAGCGGCGTCGCTGGTGCTGTGCGCGGCGCTGCTGCTCGCGCGGCTCGATGCCGAAGGCGCGACGACGGGCAAGGATGTGTGGGCGGAGAAATGGTGCGAGCTCAACGACTGCTACGGGATCCGCGAGGCCGAGCAGCGCCAGGGCGCGCTCGCCAAGGTCGAGCGGGAGCACCGCAAGGCGACGCGGCGGTACCGCGCGACGGGGGAGATCAAGGCGCTCAACAGCGAGGCCGTCGCGACCGCGTGGTTCGGCTACGACGGGCCGACGCTTGACCACCCCGCGTTTCCCGGCGTCGCCGCGGAGCATGCCGAGCGCGCCGAGCGCGCCCACGAGGAGCATGCGCTCGGCGTGCGCAAGGTGGTGCAGCAGCGCACCATTGCGCCCCCGCAGCCCGGCGGCGGCTACCTGCTGCCTGACTCGAGCGAGGCCACTCAGCTCGCGGTGCGCGAGCAGGACGACTCCGCCATCGGCGTGGCGCGGCGCCGGCACGGCGTCATGAAGGAGCAGCTGCGAATGGACTGCATGTACGGCTATGCGCAGGAATCGGACGGCAACGGGGGCTTTGTGTACGGCGGCGGTAGAACCACTGTGCCCAAAGCGCCAAAGGGCTGTGCAGCGGGATCTGTGTGGCAAGACGACGGGCGGGGCGGTGTCAATCTTGTCTCGCGCACGGCTGAAGCGGCGGGGAGCGTGTGGCGCAAGGTCAACGGGACCGACCGCGAGTGGTGGGAAGACGTCGAGCCCGTGCCGAAAAACGTGCCGTGGGTCCAGTCGTGGAAGCAGTACCGCTCGGCACAGCTCATCCCCTACAAGCAAAGGGCCCCGCCTCCGTGCTCGCCCGGTGCGCCGTCCCCTCCTAGCACCCCCGTGACCCATGTTGTTTTCTGGCGGGCCACCTGCTGTTGTCGCCTGCTATGCCTGCGTCGCATGGTATCTCCTGCGCCCATCTACCTGCGGTGTGTGCGAGCGCCCACTGACGTGCAGCGCGGCAGGTTACGGCGGGGCGTTCTGCAAGAAGGAGCTGGGCACCGGCGGCGACTACGTAGATGAGGAGGACGTGCCCCCTCCGTGGGCCAACATGGGTGATGTGCAGCGCCTGAAGCAGTTCTGGAAGGAGCAGTACGCGCTTGCGACAGGGAAGACCCTGTCTGGAGTCAACCTGCAGAAGCACCAGGCTGGCGCGCTGCCGCTCGAGCCTGGGGCATTTTCGGCAGGCACGGCCGAGCGGAATGCTGAAAGCCCAGGAAGAGATGATTGCTCATGCGACCCGCTGGACTTTAAGTGCATTCTGAGGTGCACGAGCCAGGCGATGATCATGCCCAAGAAGTGCTACGAAAAGTGCGACAGCACTATGTGCCACCAGGAGTGTGTGCACGTCGATATTACCTTTGACCAGCAGGTCAGTCTTGAACATTTCTGCTGCGGCCCATGCCATTCGAGAGAACGCCTCGCACGGTGTGTGTGTGTACGCTCTGCCGTCCGTGCTGCGAATGAAACTATGTGTGACATATTTGGGTTCCCGGCATGTGTTGTCGCAGCCGAAGGGGGTTGGGGGCAAAGGAAAGCCCAAGGAGAAGAAGGAGGAGACGCCGGCAACACAAGCGCTGGGTGCTGGCAAGGAAAGTTTGCAGCAGAGACAGAGCATCGGGGGCAGCACACAGGCAGACACGGACGGCACGCACTCGGAGACGTCGGCCGTCAATGATTGTGAGCCAGGCAGCTTTTCAGTCTCGGGGCAAAAGCCGTGCGAGCCGTGCGCTGCAGGGTCATACATGCCCAACTCTGCTGCGCGCTCATGCATTCGATGTGCTCAGGGCACCTTTCAGAACGCGACAGGGGCGACAGCGTGCGATTCGTGCGGCGGAGACGAGTCCTCCACAACATCCGGCGCGGGTGCCACCTCGGCCAAAGACTGCGGCAACTTCCCAGCTGTCACGGGGATTCAGTACATGAAATACGAAAACCAGGCAGACGAGACCATGACGACGCTAGATGGGCACACGGCTGTTGGCGACGATAGCGACTGGAAGCCGACGCTTTATGGCGGTGCGCTTGGGCCCTGGTTCGGTGGGTGGTGGATTGCTGTCTACGGCAAAAATCTAGGCAAGTCTCAGGCTGACCTCCTCGATGTGCGCATCGGTGACCTGGCCTGCCGCAAGAGCGTGTGGCTCTCCTCCACTTCATCTGCGTGCATGGTGCCGCGTGGTATGGGCTGGAATCTGCCCGTCACAGTCGAGCTTGCCGGGGGGCAACAGGCTGCTGTTGAGAGCAAGTTCTCTTACGAGGCGCCGGTGGTGGACTCGTATCATCCCCGCAACGGGCCCCCTCGGGGTGGGTTTTGGGTGACGATTGCCGGACGCAATTTCGGGCACCTCGATACCTCGCCAACAGCCTCGGTTGGAGGCCGCATCTGCCTCGAGACATATTGGATGAGTAACACTCAGATTCTGTGCCGCGGTCCGCCGGGTGTCGGAGGGCCCTCGATGTTGCACCATGTAGACATTACGTTTGAGTCTGCCGAGCATGTGCAAGAAATGCCACGCAGGCTGCGCAACTGGGTCCGCTCCGTACTCCACAAGGCTGGTCACAGCGTATCAGCGAAGCAGAATGCGTCAAAGCCGGTGGTGGAAATTGACCTCAAGGCTGCCAATGATCCGGCGTCCTCGGCGCTGGTGGCCAAGGGTGACAAGTCTGCGGACAAGGGCAAGAAGGCCAAGCCAAAGAAAGCAAACACGGCAACGAGTCTTGCGGAAATGAAGCAAGAGTGGACAGAACGTGAGCAAGAGGTCAAGGCAGAGTTGAGTGAGGTCAAGGCATCTGCCAGAGAGGCGGAGCTTGAGTTACTTGCCACGTACCTAGAACGCGTGGAGGAGCGCGACAAGGAACGCGAGGAGCAGGAGCAGGCGGAGAAGGCGCGCCGGCTGGCTGAATATCAAGCAGTACTCGATGCCGAGCGCAAGATTCGCGAGGAGGAGGAGGCGGCAGCCCAGGCGCGGCAGAAGCAGGAGGAAATGCGCAAGGCTATTGATAAGGGCACGGTCGAAAAGAAGTTGGACAAGTTCACCAAAGCGCGCGAAGCGGCGCGAAAGAAGAAGCTGTTGGGTGACGCCAATGCGGCGCTTGCCTTGACGAAAAGCTGTACTGATCTGGTCGAGCTTGACTGCAAGACGGGCAATTGCAAGCTCATCACTGCGCCCGCGTTGGCCTCTGCTGCCTGCGTGGTCGCGGACTTGGAGAAGGCCGCGAACATCACCAGGGCAGCAGGAATGCAAGAGACAGAGGCGGCAAAAAAAGCGGTTGCCCTCGTGTTTGAGATCCAAACAGGGCTTGAGACGGGCAACAAATTTCTCAAGAATGCCGAGGCGTCGGTGGCCAAGCTGGCTGGGAAAGAGGGTGTGCAGGTGGAGACAGATGGCAAGGCTGCCAAGGATGTCCTGGGCAAGGCGCGCGCAGCATTTCAGTCAGCCGGTGTTTCGGGCAAGAATGGTCTCGCCAGTGTGGATGCCCTGCAGGTCAAGGTCGATGACATGTTAGAGCAGGTGGCGCGCAAGGCGGAGGCGGAGCGCGAGAAGCATGCGCAAGAGGGCGCGGCGGCAGTAGCCAAGGCGCGCCTGAAGATGGAGGAGGCGCAGTTTGTCGAGGCTCGCGCTGCTCACGGGACCGCGGTTGTCGAGTATGAGATGGCTGGGCTCAAGGAGAAGATGGCGCTGGAGTTGGCTGCGTTGCTGGAAAAGATTGGGGAGGCAGAGGAGGTGGCGACGGTGCGGGATGCAAAGGCTGCCGCATTGAAGAGGAAGGAGTTGGAAGAGGAGGAGCAGAGAATTGCAGCAGAGAAGGAGCGTGTGCGGCTCGAGGAGGAGGCAAAGAAGGCCGCGGAAGAGGAGCAGCGGCTGAAGCAGCTGGCAGAGCAAGAGAGGCGGGAGGAGGAGGAGGAACGCAAGAAGAAGGAGGCCGAGGAAAAGAAGGCGCGCGAGAAAAGAGAGCGCGAAGAGGCAGAGGCCCGCCGCAAGCGCGAACAAGAGGACAAGGAAAAGCGCGAGCGCGAGGCTGAAGCGCTGCGTGCAGCCGAAACCAAACTTCAAGAAGAAGCCACTGCGGCTGCGCCAGGAGGCGATGGTGCAAGTGCGGGCAATCTGTCAGACGTGTGCTCATCTGTTGGTGGAGTCCAGACATGCTCCAAGCCCTCACCTACTGCATCCTCCCCATCCCCTCCTCCCTCCGACAGCGCCACGGGGCCTGCGACTGACAAGGCCGGGGAGGTGCCAGCGACGGAGAGCGCTGCGGCTGCAAAGGCTGCCGCGGACAAGATGGCCGCGGACAAGGCCGCAGCGCATGAGGCCGCAGCAAAGGCTGCTGCGGAGCAGAAGGCCGCTGCTGAAGCGCCGAGCAAGCTGGCCGCATCCTCTGCCGCAGGGCAGGCTCCCGCTGCTGAGAAGAAGGCAGGGCTGGGCATGGGTGTGAAGCCGGTGATGGACGCCGGCAAGGTGCAGACGGGTTTGCAGGTGGCTGAGTATCTTTGCTGCACGTTTCACTTTTTGCCTGTCGACGCACGCCTAGTGACGTGTCGCACAAGCCTGCGTGTGCGTGCTTCTTGGGTGCAGTGGGCCTGTGCCCACATCTGTGCTTGTTGGAGTGCATTTTCTCTTGCTCGCTCTCACATGTGTGCGCTCTCTCAGGTGAGTAAGCTCGTTCCCACGGGGCCGGCTGCCGAAAGCGGCAACGTCAACGAGGGTGACTTGCTCCAGGCTGTCGACGGTGTCGATGTGCGGCTGTGGCCGCTGAAGAAGCTTGCTAACGAAAAGGTGCTCTCTTTCGCCCTGCCTCAACGCAATGCCATCCGTATCGCGTATCGCACAGACGCATGTGCGTGCTTGCTACGCACCAAGCTTGAGCGCATTGCTCTGTTGATTCGAGCGTGGCTGACTCGTGCTCCTGTCCGTGCGCAGATCCTAGGGCAGGCCGGCACCGAGGTTGTTTTGACCCTCAAATCGCCCTCGGGTGCCGTGAAGGAGGTCAAGCTTGTTCGCCGATAGGAGGGGCTGCTCTCCGGGGGAGGGTGCGTGTGATCGGGTCAAGGCGCCTTCCCGGCGGTCCGTGTCTCAGCCCGACCCCCGGGGTAGAAACTCCCGTGAGATGCATCTGGAGCCCCAGTCGCTCAGCTGCTATGCGCACAACCTAGCTGGCGTCGGGTTAGGGCGCCACTTGAGTCGTTCCAGTGCCAGGGTACCGGTGCTGGGGTGGGTGGAGGAAAGGATTCGACCACGGCGGTGCGCTCTGCCTTTTTTGAAACCTCGAGCACGGGTACGCGGGGGCAGCCGGGAAGATGCTACTGTTGCCAGTGGTGGATGCATGTTGCATGTTGAAATTGATTATCTAAGGAACAAGCACCTCGGAAAGACATAGCGATGCTGCAACGACCCTTGCGTCATATGCGTGGCGAACCACGCTTGTTCAACCTGTTCACAGTTGTTGTGTCCGAGCCATACACTTTTGAAGCTCAGGCTCTCTCCGAGTCTCTCCCTCCGAGTCAGGCCCGGGCTCTCTCAGGCTATCTTCAAACTTGAAGTTCAACGGTCACGGTTCAAAGTTGGCCCGGGGCCCGGGCCCGGGTCGACGCACCGCCCGTGTCGGGGTCACGGCCCGGGTCACGTTTCGGTCACGGTCTCGGTTCGTGACACCTAGTTCGTGGCAGCTGCCCGTCGAGTCTCCTCCCGCGCCCCAGGATGCAGAGCAGCAGCGAAGCGGGCGTTTACATAACCGGCGGCGAGCCCTATACTACAGGGGGTGCAAGCATCCACCGACTAGGTCTCGTGGCAGGATGGATTGTGGGTGTGCGAAGGTGCATGCATGCTGCTCGCGCGGCAATTGTTCTCACCACTTCTCTGGGACAGGCGAGCGCCTCGCGGGGTGTGTTTGCGGTCCGAACGGCAAAACATACGAATTGGATGAAGAGGATGTGATGGGCGCGTCTGATACTGGGTGCGTTTGACGTTTGCAGCGCCTTGTTTTTCCAGCTGGCCCGGCTCTTAACTTTCCCTGTCTACCCTGCGAGACGCATGCTAATGGTCGCCAGCATTTGCGTCACATGTATGCATGGTCTGCTCGTGCAGACAGAGGTAAGGACCCGTGAACGACATGTGCACTCATTCATACCCGCCGATTCGCGCCGCTGTTTCTAACGAGTTTGCGACCTCTCACCAGGCCGCCGGTTTGGTTCACTTATCAAGGTCAACGCAAGGAGTTGTTCTTAGAGGTTTGTAGCGTGCGTGCGTGGGTGACTCAGTGCGCCCTCCCTTTCTCTTTGCGCCCACCCCCCCCACATACACACACATCCGTCGTGCGCATGGCTGACAGGGTTCCAGTCGAGTTTTCGGCGAGCGGGTGCTGCAGAGACTTGCCCGGATTTACAACATTGGTATGTTTGTCTGCGCCTGATCAGTGGCTCATCCTTGTGGCAATGTTGAGTTGCTAGATGCGGCCGTGCCAGTTCTAGTCAGGACAGCAATTGTCACCGCAGGAGTCTCGTGTGCGCGTGTGGGGGAGGGGTTAGGGGGTGTGAAAATGCGCCCGCGCGCCTTACCCTCCCTTCTTTGCGCTCGCGCCCTCTTTGCGCTCGGGCGCGCATGCATACCCGCACGCAGACCTGAGAGGTCCGGACAAGCCCTATGGCAAGATCATATTTCTTGTCCACCCCGGTACTCGCGAGGTGGCCATCTGCTTTTTCCCCCTTACCCCCTTCCCACCACACCCTCGTGCTTTCCGTCATGTTTGGCCGTTTTGTCTGAATTAGATCCATGCAGGCATGCATGAAAACGTCGTGTGCACGGTGCATGCGCGTATGCGCTGAATAGCCCCATCGCACGCACGCTTGCTGGTGTGTGTCGCCTGTGTCTGCTGCGTGTGCCACGTTGCATGCTGGCTGACTGAATTGACTGAATGGCCTAGATCCGAGTCTGCTGCTTGTGCCGCATCGCACGCCCGCTCACGCATAGCCTGTGTCTGCATCTGCAGATTGTAGACGTAGACAGAGACGTTTGGGAGGCAGATATCGAGTACGAGGTGAACACTGAGCCAAAAGAGGTAGAGTTTCCTAATGTCGGCTTCCTGTGGAGTTGATCGCACGTAAATCCGATGATCGCTCCAGCGTTGACTAGCGTGGGCGCACTTCCCGCAGGAGTATGAGGGCGGGAGCATCACCTACGGGGGAATCTCTCACTTCATATCGCGACTGTTCACCTCGGAGTAGCCTGGCTCAACAAAGAGTAACAATTCAACGTTCTGTTGTGTTACACAGCGTCGCGAGTGTGGACGGCGACATAAAGCAATTCTGGATCGGGACGCTGTTTGTACGGCTGTGCTTCCAACCTACCACCCTTGCTGTGCTGCCAACCTACCACCCCTGTCAAGGGCCATCTCCAACCCCCACCTCCTTCCTCCCCCTCGCTACTCTCTTCTTCCCCTCCCTTCGAGGCGCCCCAGCAAGGCCGCATGAAGCTGTATTACACAACAGTCTGGCAATGAGTGGAGGGAGACCTCAGAGTAGCCACCGCTTAGCCTGGAGGCAGATGGGCCTGCTCCCTCCCCTGAGCCTCGCGAGCACGCGTCTGACGCTGGGTCATTTTTCGGTTGATCATTTGAACCATTGCAGCCCTCTGCCCTACAAAATTACAGTATGCCTCCGCATGTATCGCCAGGCCTTGGCGCGCGTTGACGCCGTCTTTTCCTTCTCTGATATCACCGCCGTTCCGAACCCACACCTTACACACACCCTTTCTGAATAATGCACGCGCGCAGCGCATGCAGACCTACACAAACACCTCATGCCCGGACGCCGCGAGCAATTGTGATGTTGTAGCCCGTGCCCGACGTCACGATGGCATCGTCATCTGCCAGTTGCCGGATGGCCGCCTGCAGCTCTTGTGTCGTCACCTCCTGCTGCTCTTGCTGCACAATCTCCAGCAGGTTCTGGAAGGTGATGGAGCCAGATTGTAGGCGTCCATCCAACTTGTCCTTAAGCAGGTTGACCAGCTGCGCAGTGCGGAGGCGCGAAGAAGCACTCCTGCCGGTGTTGATCAGGTCCATGTCGATTTTGCCCGTGCGCGGATCGGTTGCAGCGCTCTGCGTTGCCACGCGCAGCAGCCTCATCGCCTCCTCCACGTCCATGACCTCCACTGTGTCTGACAAGCGCATCTTAGCGTTGGCCTCGGAGAGGCGCACAATCGACTCGAGCTGCCGTGGGGTTGCCGAGATTGTGTTTTTGCTGGTGCTCATCCTTCGCATGTTCACGTATCCCTCGATGAGGGCACTCTTGGCTTCGTCGTTCAGCTTCGGGTGGCACTCGCTGCGCGCAAACGAGACGTACTCGGCAAACTCATCGATGCTGAGCACCGTTGCGGCCGCCTGAGGCGGATGCTCAAAGTATAGTGACACGATATGTTTTGCGAGACGTCGGTCGGCCGTCGGGTTAGGCTGGTCGAGGACAAGGTAGATGAGGTCGAAACGCGAGAGCAGAGTGGGAGGCAGATTCATGTTTTCGACCACCGAGAGCTGCGGGTTGTAGCGAGAGTTGATGGGGTTGGCCGCAGCCAGGATCGAGGTGCGCGCGTTCAGCGAGCAGATGATGCCGGCCTTTGCCACCGAGATGGTTTGCTGCTCCATGGCCTCGTGCAGGATTGCGCGTGTGGAATCCGACATCTTGTCAAACTCGTCAATGCAGCAGATGCCGCGGTCGGACAGGACGAGAGCACCAGACTCGAGCACAATATCCTTAGTCTCGGGATCCTTCGTGACATAGGCGGTAAGGCCCACCGCAGACGAGCCCTTGCCCGATGTGTAGATGCCACGTGGCGCAATCTTGTGCACATACTGAAGGAGCTGGGATTTGGACACACCTGGGTCGCCCACGAGCAGGACGTTGAGATCGCCTCGGAATCTGCCCGAGCCCGCGCCTTGGCTGTTGCCGCCACTGTTGCTGCCTCCGAACAATTGGCAGAGCAGCCCCTTCTTGACGTCATCCATCTCGTAAATGCTGGGCGCAAAGGACTCGACGAGCTTGTGGTAGATGTTGGGATCCTTGGCCAGCTTGGACACACGTTCAACAACCTGTTCGCGATCCTTCTTGAGCGTGCTGTCTTCGCCTGTCCCACCGGCAGCCCGCGTGTCAGAAAGACCATGTAGGGTGTAAATGATACCGGGAGAGAGGGACGGGCAATGGCCAAGGCAGTTCGCTCCGCACCGGGGTAAACTCAGCCATGCGCAGCGCGGCGCGTAGTTGAGGTGCGTTGCTGACGCGGGGCGGCACGCTTGTCTAACGACGTCCAACACTTGACTCTAGAAGCCATCGAGCGGGTGGAAAACGGCATGCAAGAGAGACGGATGCAAGAGAGACGGACAAAGAAGAGTGTGCGGGGGGTGTGAATCACAGACCGACTTCAGCGTCGGTGCTGCCGGAGCCCAGGCGTCCCTTCTCAGTGCGCTTGAAATGGATGACATCAATGTAGGTGCGGTAGACAGACTTGAGGGTTTTCTGCGTCGGCTTCATGCGCATCGCCTGCGCCCTGTAGATGCCCGTCACCTCCACGCGGTCTCCGGGCTTGGCGACGTCAACAAGGTCTTCGAAGGCGCACAGGCTCACCGTCATCGGTGTTTCTCCCTGAGCGCGCACAAGTGTCAAACGAGATCTTCCGACACCGCTCCACCACGGGCAGCGATAGACAGGACGGCAGCAGCCGCAGGAGCGTGCAACATGGTGACGGCATGTGCTATAGGCAACGCGCTGCTTGCGGGGCAGTACCTGCGGGATGTCTTCGGGATTTTCCTGCAGCCGCACCATTTGCTTGTCTTTGAAAAGGCAACGATTATGCTTCAGATCCATCGACAACCCCTGACATTTCTTGCACTGGTACAAGTATACGAGCAGAAGTCCCCGCACGGCGGGGACGCAGCATGTCGTCAGTGTTGCATCCATGTGCAACCGCATCATTGTGAAGACAAGAGCATGGCGCGCACACAGACTGCGACGGCACACAGGCTGCCAAGGCACACAGGGTGCGAACGCTGCTGTTCACAGCGGGACAGAGGCACCAACACAAACCTGCGCAACATGCTGCGAGGATGCAACGGCAGACAGCAGCACGCGCGCACAAACTCTGCGCGGCGCGCCTGCAAACGTGTGCGCACACTAGCCTAGCACGACATAACAACACCGAAGAGCACTTGCAACAACACCCAAGAGCGCGTGCAGCCAGCCCACACACATGGCCTCGCGACACGACGTGCACAGAGAGAAATGAGGGACCTTCGTCGGCTCGGCAATGCGGCCGTTGACAATGTCAACTTCCTCCGGCGCTAGGCATGTCATGCACTCGAAATACGCGCGCTGGATGTCGGGCACAATGGCCGAGCTGGTTGTGCGACATGTGTTATGCGCCAGCACCCGCGTCACACCACAACGGCCCCTGGCAGCGCGTGGCTGTGCAGCTGGCCACAAGGGGGCCAGACGCGAACCCCCTTGAGCGGGTGCCCAGCGCTTGCTCGCCCAGTGCCGAGCACGCCTCCTCAAGCCCCCGAACACCCAGCACATGCGCACAGACGTGTGCGAGAGCACAACAAGCATGCACATACCTGCGAATGACCATGCCCTTGATGGACACGAGCTTGTCGACGTCTGACGGGTTGAGGTTGCGCATGACCACCGAGTCGTCGAGGTTGAAAGGACGGGACACAATCTGCACCTCCTGGAAGTCGGAGCGGTTCTGAAACATTTCGGTGTAGAGGTCTGTGAGCACCACGTCAAGGATGGTGATGGCCTCAGTCGGGAAGCGGACGAGCTTCTCGTACAGCGAGGCGTCGAACGAGCGCAGGTGCTCGCAGTCGAGGTTGATCCAGTACTGCGAGTTCGCATACGCCTGGTGCAGCAGCTGCTCGTACAGGGGCTCATCCCGGCCCTCCGGGGTGAATTCCAGGAAGAATCGCTTCGCGGCCGCCTGGGTCTCGCTGACATGGATGTCGGTGCCCCAGATCTGCGTGTTGCTGTTGTTGCCCGACCCCGCCTCCTCCCCCTGCGACCCGACGGCCGCGCGCGCCTGCGAAGACCCGCGGCCAAGGTCCGAGCGATTGGGGCTCGGCTGCACCGACTGGCTCCGTCGCCCGCCCGGGGCGCTCCGCGCCGCGCTGCCCGGCGTGCGGGCGACCCCGCTCGCCGGCGTGCGCGGCACGCTCCGCGCCGAGTGCGGCGTCCCGGGCACCGGCGGCGAGTCGGTCGGGTTGACAACGGCGGGCGAACTGTGCACACGCACACGCCGTCAGCGCGGCGGAGGTGACGAACGCGGCCGCGCGCGCGCCGCGCGCCGCGCTCGCACGCGCGCGGAGCGCTCGCGATATCGCGGCGACGGGGCACGGCACTGCACGGCGGAGGCGCCTGCGCGCGCGCGCCCGTGCCGCGGGCAGCCACCATACCTGCCCGAGCCCGCGCCCGCGGGTGAGCCACGCGAGCTCGCGCCCTGGACCGGAGAGGAGAGCGCCGGGGAGCTCATGGTGTGGACGTTCGCAGCTTCCCTTCCTGTACTGCGCAGTCGCTCGCCCGTCCGGAAAAGGAAAGTGTCCGGATTCCCTTAAGCGCTTAAGGGAACGGGAACGGGAACGGGGCGTAGGCCTCGCGGGAATTTTTTTTGTTTTTTCTTGAAAACAAAAAAAATGAGTCCCACGAACTCTTTCAACGCTGCCCGTCAGGCGCCGGAGGTGGCCGACGCTGGCGGAGGCGCCCGGGACGCCATGGCAGGGCGCGGGCGGTCGCACACGACGCTCGGCTTCCACCGCGACGCGCCGGGCGGCGGCGCGGGCGGCCGGGAGGGCGACAAGGGCGACAAGGGCGAGCGCGGCGAGCGGAGCTTCTGGAAGGACCAGGTGCTCGGCAAGGGTGTGCGCGCGGCGGCGACGTCCAACGTCGGGCGCGCCAACGAGCCCGCCGCGAGCTTCAGCTACGACAGCCGCAAGAAGAACCTGGACCCGGGCCGCAAAAAGGACCTGGCGGCGCCGCCGCGTGCCCCGCCGCCCATGACCAAGTCCGTCGTGGCGACCAAGCCGGCGTACAAAATACGGCAGCTGGAGCGCGAGGAGCGCGCCAAGAACCGCTACAAGGTGCCCGAGATCGTCGGAAAGATTGTGGCCGAGCAGCAGATCGTCCACAACCCGCTCCTGCACCCCGAGGACAACGTGGGCGACGCGGCAGGGACCGCCAAGAGCCTGACCTCGCTCTCCCTGCACGACCTCTGCCGCCTCCGCATCGCCTTCGAGCAGGCCGACACGGACGGGAGCGGCGCCCTCGACCAGGATGAGTTTGTCGACGCATTTCTGCCCGTGCTGGGCGCGGATGCCGGCGACGTGCACCTGCTGTTCATGCGAATCGACGCCGACAGCGACGGCACAGTGAGCTGGGAGGAGTTTTTGTCGTATGTGCTCTCGCAGGACGAGGGCAGGCTACAGATTGCAACAGAAAGCTCGCGGCAGCTCTTCGAGTACCCAGGTTTCACTGACAGCGCTCTGCAGATCCACGGGCACAAGGACTCCGCCGGGGGCCTGCTGCATCTTGAGGACACAGACCGCTATGTTTCCTTCAGCCGCAAGGGCGAGGTCATGCTCTGGCGGCCCGACTGCCTGGATTCCGTCACAAAAATCATCCACCCTCGCGAATTTCAGACCAACCTGCCCTTCATCACACAGCTGACGTACGTGAAGCGAATGTCGCACAGCGACCGCCTGGCCGTGTGCTCCGCGGACAAGCAGCTCATTTTCATCGACCTCATGCGCGAGAGCACAAAAAAGACAGGGCAAATTAAGGTGCGCGTGTGATAGGGAGCGTGGACACGCGTGTCGCATTAGTGCACCGCATTAGTTCACAATTTGCTTTTGGCGTGTCAAATCGGGGCTGCGCGTCGCCGCTGACATCTTGTGAGTGTTCCAGCTGGATTTTTCGCCGCTCTGCATGTGCGCAGCCATTGTCATGGACGAGGTTGGCGAGGTCGTGGATGAAATGTTGTGTTTCGGGGATGATCAAGGCATGCTGCATGCCTACGAACTGGCCACTTTGAATCTGCTGGCCGAGCGCAACATGTGAGATTGTGCCTATCGCGCCCATGCACCCTTTGCCACACCCTTCTGGGCCCATATCAGCATTTCGCACCGTCATCAAACTGACACGACACGTTTCGCCAGGCTTATTTCAAACTCAAATAGCACCGAAGTGTGGGGACCCAAAGAGGCACACATAAAGTCGTGGAGAGCGCACGAGGCCCATGCATGGATTTCCAAAGTAGAGTACTACGACGACGCACGCATGCTGATTTCATGTGCGTCCGACGGACAGCTGGTCATCAGTGACCTTGCGAAAGGCGAGGTCAAAATTGATGGTTTCCGCCATCGCGGTGAGCTCTGGTTTAGAGGGGGGTGTGAGTTGCAAGGGATCAACCTCTGCGCTTCGCGCCGACCTTTTTGCGTGCACCTTACGGCGCTGCTAAGGTGTTTCTGCAGGGCGTCCTCGTTATCACGCAAAACTGAAGTTCTCTCTTCTGTATTTGACAGGGGACATTTCCGACTTTGTGTGGATCAAAAAGATCCAGCTGCTGGCTTCATGTGGCCTTGAAAGGAACATCAATATGTGGCAAATCCCCATCAAGACGCCGGCCTACAAGCTCGAGGGACACCAGGGGTCCATATCTCAGCTTGTTTATGGTGCTCAGCAGCTGATCAGTATCGATATGAGCAAGACTATGATCATCTGGGACCTCCGGGAGATGGCACCTATTCAGCGTCTCGAGGGCATGAAGATGCATCAAGAGTTTCCTGTTGGGCGCATGATTTACGACCACAAGAAGCAAGGCATCGTCACCATGGCGAGAAAGCCTCTTTTCTGGCATATCAAGGAAAAGAAAGTACCCAGCGGGCATACGACGCCGGTTTCTGCTGCAGTGTACAATCCAATGTTTCAGACGCTCGTAAGTGCAGATGAGTCCTCGGTAATACGCGTGTGGAATCTCAACACGGGCAAGGCCATCATCCGTTTCACTGACGCACACGTCAGCGCAAAAGGTGAGATGCATGCAAAGGCTCGTGTGAACATATTTTTGCGATTTTTTTGCATGTGCATGTGCATGTTAGCGATGATATAGATTGACAGAGGCTGGCTCGCAGGAGAGCCTGTCAAAATCACTTCGACCCTTTTCGACAGCACGCAAAGGCGCCTCATTACCGGCGCTCATGACGGGACCATAAAATTGTGGAACTTTAGCACTGGACAGCCGCTCAAAGAATTTGTGGACTTCGGTGAGGGGGAGGTGACTGGAATCGCCTGTATGCACATGACGCCGTATGATTATGTGCTAGCAACGGGCTGGAACCGGAAAGTGACCTTCTGGCTGGACCCGCATTCCCTGCCCGTGGATAAGGCCGCTGCTATGCCCACGCTGCAGCCGCAGCATCACATGGAAGGCCCGGCCGAAGATATTCTCTGTATGGCGTGCTACCCTGAAATACATCTCCTTGTTACTGGGGCTTACGACGGTGACATAATTATTTGGAATCTTGACTCGGGACACCCCAGAGCGCATCTGGTGCTTCCGGGTCTGGCATCTTTGAAGACGCAGCAGAAACCAATTGAGGCTATGCAATTAGTGGGAATTAGATCAGACCTTCGTCATAAGTTTCCATCGAAGAAGAAGGTGGACAACGTCGTGGTACTTCTCATCACTGCAAGTGGCGATGGAGTGATTCGCATTTGGAGCACGGATTCGACTGCCGAGCTTCTATTAGGTGCGTTGCAGAAAATCTGCCGTACGGTGTTGCTTACGCATTCATCCGTGTGCTACTGCCTCGAGTTCTTTTCGTATTCCCTTGTTCATATTCTGACATGACCGCGTGCACAGAGCTTCCCATGGAAAAGGACACCGTCGATGCAGGCATTTGCGCCTTGACAGCATGCGAGCGGGGCAAAATCTGTGTGGCGGCCGACAACTGGGGTGAAGTGTACGTATTCGATATCAGCGGCACGTTGAATTCAGCCAAAAATGCACTGCCCCCGACGAGTGCACCGTTGACGAGTCCTGTTCAGCGCGCCAAGTTCAAGGCGCATGACGAAACTATCTCGTTTCTGATATACGTCACCGCGCGGCGCCTCATCGTGACTGGGTGCACCGACTGCACTATTTGTCTGTGGACAATCATGGGGGAGAAGATGGGCACATTTGGCGAAGAGCTCGACTGGAAACTAACGGCAACAATGCACGACTACGCGAGACAAGCCGACCAGGCAGTGTTTGGAAAATCTGTCACGGAAAATGAGACTGGCAGCAGCAAAAAGGTGTGTTTGTTGCTGAAACGAGAGGAAGCATCACTGTTATGTACGGCCCGATGACTACTGCCATGATTGTGCAGGATAAAAGACGCTACGGCCGGGGATCTTCGACCAATCCTGCACGAAACGCGGATCGCTTCAAGGCAGGAGGGTCAACGCGCGACAGTAACCTCTTAGATGCGGCAGAATCAGCCGCAGAGTCTACCGAGAAGCAACCACATGTCCCTACGATGCAGTTGGAGAAGGGAGATTCGCATTCTGTGACGGCCTTTATGACCCAGCTGGAGGACGACATAGCTGATGCAACGGCAGGACAAGATGGCGAGGGCAACGCGGTTTTAGAGCAGGTAGAGGAAGAGCTCGAGTCGAATTGGAGAGACTATTACTCGTCCGGCTCGCACTCGGATTCCGACTCGGAGATCGAAGATGAGACTATACAGCCAGCCACCATCTCGGCAGGCATCAGCAGAAGCCTTCTGCTTAAGGTAGACGCAGTGTTTCTCTCGCTCTCCTGCTCCTGCTGCTTAGGTGAGACTCGCTCGTCGCTGACACGCCTTGACTGTCGAACAGGAGGACATCAACGCAATCATATCGCGAGGTATGGCAATGAAGGATCGAGGTGAAAAGTTTTTCGAGGCTGGATCCCGCGAAATGGGCACATATGGCAAGATGATTGTGCGTGATCTCGGCAACGTGCGCATACCGGTAATATTTTCTCGACAGGCGCCCTCCCTTCCCTTTGTGTGCGTCCTTCTGCCCCCACTGGTCTGGCGCGGCTGGTGACACACCCGGCGATGTGCTCAGGACCAAATTCAGCGAAGGATGCACAAAGCAAGCAAGAAGAAAGGGCACGCAGCACACGGACACAAAGGCCCGGTACCGGGGGGTGAGGGAGGGGATGGTGAACGTCCCGGAAGCGACGACAATGAAGAGACGCTACCAGAAGAGCAAGCAGCAACGCCAGGGACATGAGAGTATTCAAGGCGCTGCAAGAAGGGAGAGCTCTCACAGTAATTTAGGTTTATTAAAATTGGCAGAAAAGAAATGTAAGAGATAAATCAACAGAAAAGAGGCCTTAAGGACTGAGGGACAATTCAGGGGGGGGCGTCGGCGCTGATGGCTACCACCTGGTTCACGGCCCCCTTCTCAGCGTCGAAGACACTTCCACTGTGCGGCGCAACCATGCTCTCGCCGTGCTCAGAGATGTCGAGACCGGCATCCTCGACCTCCTCCGACACGCGCACGCCCTGCCCGGTAACAGCCTTCAAGATCAAGTCCAAGGGCACGAGGATGATCATAGTCATGATGAAGGAGAAGGCCATCGTGAAGAGGATGCCAGCCAACTGGATGCCAAGCTGCTTGGGGTTGCCGTAGAACGCACCAGCTACTCCCTCGCCTCCGATGTTGGGCCTGGCGAAGAGGCCGGTGAGGATACCACCCCAGATTCCACCGATGCCGTGCACGCCGAAGGCGTCGAGGGCGTCATCGTAGCCCAGCATGCCCTTGAGCTTGATGCCGAGGTAGCAGACGGGGGCGGCGGTGATGCCGCAGACGAAGGCGCCAGACTGGTCCAGGAAACCAGAGCCTGGGGTGATGACGACCAGACCCGCGACGGCACCAGAAACGGCACCGAGCACCGAGGGCTTTCCGACGTGGAGCCACTCGATGATGATCCAGGTGAGGCCAGCAGTGGAGGCGGAGATGTGCGTCACGAGCATTGCCATACCGGCGCCGCCGTTGGCGCCCAGCGCCGAGCCGGCATTGAAGCCGAACCAGCCGACCCAGAGGAGGGAGGCACCCATGAAGACGAGGAGCACGTTGTGGGGGGGCAGGGACTGGCCCTGGCTG
>Ga0115006_10000513_pt1 | contig 21139 bp, 23 predicted proteins | sample ArcOceMetagenome_3_FD_88943 | JGI IMG/M metagenome (GOLD analysis project Ga0115006, IMG submission 88943) | Marine eukaryotic phytoplankton communities from Arctic Ocean - Arctic Ocean- Svalbard ARC20M Metagenome | ecosystem: Environmental > Aquatic > Marine > Oceanic | place: Arctic Ocean...
CGCTATGAATTTCTAACTATAATAATTACATGCTGTTTCATAATACAATCGGATCCTCCTGCAACTTAATTTCACCATCTATAGCGTGTCATCTTCATCTTCATCATCACTCTCCTGCTGTAGACGTCGGTGAGGAAACCAGCAGCGATCACAGATGCCGTGGCCACAACAATGGCACTGGTCATATGCCTGACCCTCCGAGCACCTCATTATAGTCCCTTCTTTTTTGCAATATAACGATTCTCCCTGGCACAGGTTTTTACCCCAGCTTTCCTCTTCGAATATTGTCCCATCCCTACACATCAGATACGTCGTGTAGGGATACCCATCCGTGTCGGGATCGTAGTACAAGTGGTCATCGCCACAGCCATTGCAGTGATGGCACCGCCCTCGGCCGAGAAGGGAGTGCAGCACGGTGGACATCTGTGGGCACACTGGGTGCAACATTTGCCAATTCCTCAGCACCCACCAAACGTCCCGAAGATTCTCGCTTGGCGTCAGGTCCTCGTCGTATGCGCTCCGAGAATATACGAGATTGACAAATGCCTCTCTCGCACCATTCTTTGCAACATCGGGAAGGGCCGAGGAATTCAGGAGGCCAACAAAAGACTCAATCCACCTATTGAGCTCATCCGTCACGCTGTCTTCGATCTCGTCCACAACAATATAGGCCGGCGCAACCATGCAATCCGGAGTGACAGTGGCGAGAATGTCGTTCAGCTCATCTGCAAGACCGTCGTCAAGGTTTGGGACGGGATCGTCCAGTCTGAGATTCTCCAGATATAAGTTCAAAATGTGGCTTGAGAGAGCCATCATTTCCGTTGGCGACGCAATGATCTGGGCGAGTAGCTTCATTGTTCGCGACGACGCATGTACTCGTATGAAAGATATGGCCGCATGTACTCGCATGAAAGATTTGAAGCAAGATGTGATGTCAAGATCTTTTTTTGAAATCTCGTCTGACCGTCGTAAGTAAGATGTGAAAACGGGTCATGCGTACATACTGAAAAGAATGTCAACAATATCGTCAGCTCATTCTTCATTCCTGGCTCATCTCATGCTCATCACTCTCTGCTTCGATATCGTACGTAGCATTCATTGATTCCAATTCCCCTTCTAAAGATGAATCGCATAGCGGGGATCGCCGCTGCATCTTTGCGTAGGTCGGCTGTAGCGAAGTGCGCTGCAATCTCCTCTGCACCTTCATGCTCAGCACCACTATCGGTCCTTTCGGCGTCGGTGACAAGTACCTCCACTCGCTCCTACAGCGCTACGGCCTCCTCCTCTTCTCCGGAATGGCACGGTACCACAATCCTCTGCGTCCGCAAGGACGGGAAAGTGTGCATGATGGGAGATGGGCAGGTATCTATGGGCCCGGTCGTCGTCAAGCCCAACGCCAAGAAGATCCGGCGAATCCTCCCCAAATCATCGGCGGCCAACCGACCAGCCGGGGAGGAGGAGGGAGAGAAGGAGCAGGGCGGGACCATCGTGGGCTTCGCCGGCAGCACGGCCGATGCCTTCACCCTCCTGGAACGCCTGGAGGGCAAGCTGGACGAGTATCCTGGACAGCTCGCGCGGAGCTGCGTCGAGCTGGCCAAGGGTTGGCGGACCGACAAGTACCTGCGCCGGTTGGAGGCGTCCCTTCTGGTTGCCGATGAGACCGTGTCGCTGGAAATTACCGGCAACGGCGACGTATTGGAGAGCCACGACGGTGTCCTTGGCGTGGGGAGCGGATCGAACTATGCCATCGCTGCCGCCCGAGCCCTGGTCGATGTTGAGGGTATGAGTGCGGAGGAAGTCTGTCAGAAGGCAATGACCATCGCGTCGGACATGTGCGTTTACACCAATAGCAATTACATGGTGGAAGTTATGGACACCGCTGATGATGAGAAGAAGAAGGAAGAAGAGGCTGAGTAATAATGACGGAAGAGTGATGAGTGATGAGATGAGTTGCAGAGTGGAGAATTTCTTGTTGAACAGAGTGACTACGGCCAGACTACGGCACGGAAGAGTGATTATAGAATTACGACGTAGATTGGCAGAGCATATAATGATGAGGAGGGTGGCTTGCTTCGAGAACGGCCATATTACTCGAATATACTCTAGACCTAATTCGAATGTGGTTGTACGTCATCGATGTTCCTTAACACAGCATACATGTAGCACGCGCTCTACACTTTTTAAGTTGCTTTATCCTTACTTCTCTCTACTCGACTTTACTTAGACGCTCTGCCGCTGCCTTCATTATTAGTCTCATCATCCGACGTGTTCTGATCCAACCATTCCCTCGTTGAATTGTCCAAAGTAAAATCCACAAATGAATCGATTGGGTGGATGATGAGCGGAATGCTGCCGATGCCACTGGCGGTCGGCAACCACTTGCTAGCAAATACCGGAAGAGACACAGGAGATCGAGCCACGGCAAACCTCGAGGCCTTTACCACGAGGTTGATCGCCAATCCAGGTATCATGACGCTGGCCAAACTCTGCCAGAGCAGTGTGTCAAACGTCGCAATACCAGCTCGATATTCTCTGGATGATGATGCTTTGCTGTCCTTGCTCGAACTAGTATCTTCAGAACAATATTCTCGATATCCAGTCGTCAGAGCGTCGGCGCCAACATAGCCAAAGGACAGTATGTACGACGGAACCACCAAGCGCGGAAACTGGTAACGGAATGATTCGCCAATCTCATTGCAGTATCCCATGTATCGCAATGGACTGTCCCGAAATATGTTGTACCTGGCAGCTTCATCAAACTCTGCGGGTGTGCGGAGGACAAAGGTTTTGTCGTTGTCTTCGCAGCAGCACGCTTGCGCCGCCTTTGGTGGTCGCGCACTGCTGCTTGTATTGAAAGGAGATCGGGCCATTATGCAATTATATAATCTTTTGTGTCGCCTCAGATCGGATTGCTCACGTGCGTGTATCTTCTTGCTTCTTTGGGCGCCTTCGAGACTTCGAGCCTTCGAGCTTTCCTGCGCTGCTGCTATGCATGATGCTGAGAGCTCATAACCTGGCCCAAGCATAACCTCGATAAAACATTATCTCGCTCTCTTTATCTACTTTGCTTCGGCTTTGTAGATCTAGATTATAATATACATTATATATATGTACATGTAGATTATTTATAACATGTATTACAAATTTTGCAAAAGAGTGCCGCCAGTACATGTAGACCTACTAGCTAGATCTAGTACCGGTACCGGTAATTGCAACTCTGCATCTGCGCGGTAAAATTGTTGTAATTGCAACTACATGTATTCCTCCAAAGCGGAAAGAAAGGTGGGCCAAGTGAGCGCCTCCTCTTCGCCAGCAATTTCCTTCATCCTGGTAGACATGCGATGTTTCGTCAGCTTTTCCTTATCGCCAGCTAATAAATCAAATAGCTTTCCGACCAATTTGTCATCCTCGATGGCGGCACCTGAAGCAGATAAGTACGGACCTCCGAGCGATGGTGCATATGCCAATTCATTCGTCACTTTCGCCACAAATTCATCCTTCGAAACAGCTGGACCCTCCGCGAATATCTCCGTGCTCCACTTGGAAGCGTGTTCCTTGCCCAACGTCTCAAATACACGGTGCTCGTAGACGGGGATCCACTTGGGTCGCGCGGCGGACTGATCGGCCATCTTGTAACCCCCGTCCGGCAATCGGAACTCGCAATCCGAGCAGGCTGAGTAGCAGCACATGCCTCCCGAATCGTCGAGCATGATGTATTTCTCTGCGAGTCGTCCGAACAATTTCACCGCCTCCTTGGGATCAACCGAGACCTCGGCGCTGGCGAGGCTCGTCGTCCTCCTGCCACTCGTCCTACATGTAGTACCGGTACTTGTCGCCAGCGTGTGGGCGAATTTAGTTTCTGCGGGAACAAATGCATCGGCTCCTGAAGCAAGAATGAATACATGTAGCGCCGTCGCAGCGGCAGCGCAGATTCTACGGGTCATGTTTGCTGGTGATTGCGCTCGGAAGTGCCGCCATCCAGTTATTGGTCTCATACTGGCCACTGGCCGCTGAGTCAGTCAAGCTCATCGCACACTATTGCATGCGCTGCGCTGCGCTGCGCTGTCAGCAAAAAGAGGCTCTGTCCGTCGTCCGGTCTTGGCGGGAAAAGTGCCGGCGCATACATGTAGAGTCTAGCTAGTAGCTAGATCTAGACTACCTGGTACCGGTAGATCTACATGTACATGTACCTAGGTACATGTACCTAGGTATGGGCTGTCTATAGATCTAATATGATACGTAGCAAAGGCGTACATGTAGATCTACCTAGGATATTATAATATAAATATAATAATGCAGGTGGTTGATTGGGAGTTCTTACCCAGAAACGATTGCAGCAGGTTTCTGTGTTCTGGACATTGCTCCGCCGGTGGCAAAATTTAAGCCGCGTGAGATGGCCTTCTCAGTGAGCCGGGCAACCAAGAGCGTCCCGAACTCTCGCAGCTGTGGGGAGTATTCCCTCAAAACTGGGAGCAGATTCCTTAATCGGTCGTCGCTTGCTGTGGTGGTGAACAACTGTTGCGCTCTTTGCAGCCGGCTTACGTTGCGATTGGTGTTTTCCAGGCCGTCCGGTGCCATGGCCCCCTCGAGATCACCCAAGAGAAACTGGACGAGCTTTCTGATCTGCTGCACCGTCTTCTTATCCTGATCGCTAAGTTTGGGGTTGAGGGCACGGAACAGACCTGGGACGGGCAGATTACCGAAGCCGAGAGTTCTCACCAATTCCTGGACTGCTTCTCGGCTTGAGGCATCAACGACGGTGACGATTTCTTCCAGCATGAATTCTCTAAATACCTGTCCCTCGGGGCTGAAGAAGAATCGCAGAGCTTCACGAACAGTCTGTTCGTCCTGTTCCGATTGGCTCGGGCCGACCTGTGTAATGGCTGACGAAGATGCGGAAGAGCCAGTATTGACTCGAAACTTTCCGTCGCCAACGTCAGTATCGCGATCTGAAATATCAACCTTTTGTGACCCAACAAAGTCTCCAGCGACGCCTAGATTCTTGTTTCCACGGACGCCATCAACCTTAAAGGCACTACCGTCGCCCTCGTCGCGGACAGCAGAGAATTTTTCAAGTGCCTGCAGGAGATCGATGAGCTTCTCAGCATCAAAGCTTCCCTCACGGCCATAGACCATGTATCGCAATGCTGCCTTGAGACGGGGACTGTCATCCGTCATGAGACGACGGGCAATGTAGGGGTATGCTTCGTCGATGATGGCAAACTCGGGATTGCCAACGAGTGCGATTCCCTCCAATACCGAAATGGCACGAATTACCAACGCAAAGTACGGCGGAATCTTGAATGGATACTCGAAAGTGATCTCAGCAAGATCGGCAGCAAGCTCCTGAAAGTTGATGGACTTGGCTCCGCCTCCGGCAAGGGCAACATCAAACACTTTCGTCAGGGCTGGAACAATGGGCTTGGTGTCAGTTCCTTCCGGGATGAAATCAAGGTTAATAAAGTCCTGCCCGATCTCAGTGTAGTCACGGTTCAGCAAATGAGCAATTGCCTCGATCATGCCATACTTTTGGTTATCCGTAACCTCAGTCATCAGGCCAAAATCGAGAATAGCCAGCTTGCCGTCGTCCGTTCTCATCATGTTTCCAGGATGAGGGCTGTAAATATAAAGTTCGTGGAACAGAGGTGAGTGTAAGCGCGAGTGAGAATCATGCGATGATTCAATACATACATGTATACAAAGGGCAAATGTGAAAGCTTCGAAACGAGGCCCCCGGCAAGCAGTAAAAAACGTGCCAACTCACTCTGCGTGAAAGAAACCAAACTCCAACAACTGCGTGAGGTACGTGATCACACCGAGATTTACCAGAGCCCCAACATCATCGGCGGTACTTTGGGAGAGCTTTTCGCCGTCGATCCATTCTGCCACGTGTACACGTCGAGAGGTGTACCGAGGATAGTTGTCGGGAATAACGACTGATGGCAAAACGCTCATCTGCTCCCTGATCTTGAGTCCATTCTCACACTCCAAATTGTAGTCAAGCTCCTGATAGAATCTGTACGCGAATTCGTCCAACAACGCCACGGCATCCAATCGGTCCGAAAGGAAGGGGAAATTTCGTGCAAATAAGCCTGCCTCCCGAGCGAGGTAGAGGTCAAGGCTGACGGTCTCCAAAACGCCGGGTCTCTGCACTTTCACGGCGACAGTTTCGCCAGTTTCGCGTAGCTTGGCCTTGTAGACTTGACCAAGGGAAGCTGCGGCTACCGGTTCCGGCGTAATTTCCGAGAAGTTTTCTTCCACTGGCTTTCCCAGCTCCCGCTCAATTGTTGCAAACGCAATTTTACTATCAAAGCAGGGGACCTTGTCTGTGGGGAACAACAGAAAAGCACCGAACAAGTCAGATAAATGAGCGAAATCAAATACATACATGTAAAGGTTGAGACCCCGGGACAAGACACTTACCACACAGCTTTTGCAGTTCGACCATCGATCGTGGGCTGAGCACATCGGGTCGAATACTGAGAGCCTGGCCAATTTTGATATAGAACGGTCCAAGGCTGGTAATAATATCACGGAGTTCGCCAGCCCGCTGAACCTCGAGATCCGGCGACGATCGGCCCAGGACCTTGTCCAACACGTTGCTCAGGACCCACCCACCACCAACGCCGGCCACCTGCGCGATGCGACTGATCACCGTCAGAGGCCTCTTGGAGAAGAATTCTCTCAAGGCTTTGGGATCGTAGTCCGTCTTGAGTGTCTCCGATCCCGACGCATCGACGAGGCGCATCTGCACTCCGGCGGCCTGAGCGTCGTCGTCGTTCATGTTTTTGCCCCGCAGCGCGTCCATGACGAGGGCGGCCTCCTCGTTCTCGGCCAGCTGCGAGCGGATGCCCTGGACCATCTGAGAGGTCTCGGAAACGCTCGAGTAGAGGGCCGATGATTTGCTGCTGAGTATTCTTTTGGACGCGGCATATTGATGAGGCGGTGCAAAGCCCCGGCTGGTCTCCGTGGCCGCAAGGGCCAACAGTATTAGGAGCGATGATCTGTTGCACGGCCTCATGCTTTTGGTGCGTGGCTGTGAAGAAAAAATGATACGTGTTCCTCGTTGGGCGTTGGCGGCGTTGATGGCGGATGCGATGCCGGAGAAGATGAGTCAGCTTACGTACGTAGCTATCGATACGTACGGCATGCGCTTCATTCGCTTCGAGATTCGAGATAGGAATTCCTATCCTACATGTATATAGAGATGATCGCTTATTCGCCTCTTCGCCTGCTGTTCGCCTGTCATGTTCGCCTGCCTGTCGCTTCGTCGCTTCGACAAGATAAAAGAAGCTGATGCTGACAACCTCCATCCCCCAGCCACTTGCTCTTGCCGACTTGCCGATGAGCAGGCATACGGCATGTATGTACCACGCACCAAAAGCATGAGGCCGTGCAACAGATCATCGCTCCTAATACTGTTGGCCCTTGCGGCCACGGAGACCAGCCAGGGCTTTGCACCGCCTCAACAATATGCCGCGTCCAAAAGAATACTCAGCAGCAATTTGCAATTGTTCGCCAAGGCCAATGGTGACGGTGACATATCGGATGAATCTCTGTATGAGGATCTTTGCAATCGAATTCAAGCGCTTGGCCTCGATGGGGAAAGTAGTGGTGTCAGCGGCGGCGGGGCTTTGTCGGGCAAACCAGTTCGCAAAGGCGCAGAGGCAGATGAGGAGAAGGAATACGTGTACATTGGCGGGGAACGATTTTATTTACCATCACAAGCATCATCGTCATCTCGGCCAGCCTCAATGTTAGACCAGGAAGATCGAGAACGACCATCGGACAATTTTTTTGCGACATCCCCCAACGGATATGGTGATTCCAATGCAGTATCCTCGCGGAGGGAACTACTCGAAGAGGCCAAGCCGAGTATAATTGGAAGTTTGGAGGGACTTGCCCTAGCGATTAGTCTCTTCTTTGTTGTGACAGTTGCCGCTACTGGTGGTAGCCTATTCGCCTCGAATATCAACAGCAGCAGTAGCATAACAGCTGCTGGTAGTAGCCAACGCTGGGATCCGGATGCGCTGTTGCAAGAGGATTTCGCCAGGGATGGATCCTCAGTCTTTTACGGCCAAACCTTTGATGAATAGAAGTGGGGATAAGAAGGTGTTGTGCAAAACATTTACAACATCAACTCTACTTTTACGATTTCAATTAAATAAGCAACCGAGAGATCGGGCACACATTTGAACAGGTCATCTCTGTAAACCGGTTTGCGCCAATGAATGCAATGCCGAGAAACAAATAAATGAACAAATACACATGTATGTAGTCAAGACTACAAACTACCATTCTCGGTCTTCTCGGCATTGGGAGCATCCTCCCACAAATTTTCAGTCTCGCAGGACAGGGAGCCGGGAAAAGGGCCGTCGCCCATTTTGCACACTGGACCCAGCGAACTTGCAGCTGTTACCTGACTTGAAAGCAGCTCAACACCTTCGCCGGCACTAATCCGCATGGCGATGAAGCGCGAAAGTGAGCTGATGAGGGGTGAGAGGTTGCATGTGACAGAGAGATTAACAGTATCGTATTCGGTAAACTGGAACGAATCACTGCCACTAATCGTGATATCTTGTCCACCCTTTGCCTCTTTGAAGAAGTTAGTATCGGATGTGCACGAGTTTTGACCATTCGTCGACGTGAGGGTCGGACACTATTGTTGCAAAAAAAGACGGAATTGATTGGTGTGAGTTTTTTTGCGTGTGTAGTGTCCTAGTTGTAAAAAGATGAGAAGTATTTCTGGATAGAGCGATCTTACCTTGTGACATTTCATAATCTTGGCTCTATGAGCTTTGATGGGGTGTTCACACCCATTAATGATTGAATATGTCCATTGGATTTCGACAATATCTTGACTTGACTTGCGAAAGTTTTGACACTCAATGAGTTTTCCATCATGAGAAACCGCACATCCAATAACAGCCTGAATTGTTGTATAGTGGAAGCAACCGATGAAAGGATGCGTCAGGACATATTGCGAAAAGACATCAAAAACAGTAGTTCCGTCAATCGACCCAAATACTTACAGATACTTTGCACGGAACTGGGTTGGTGTTTGTCTCGGCAATGATATTCAATGCGTCTATCGGGATATCAGTCTGAGGACTTTTGTTGCTTTCTTGATTTACCGTCGGTGTCGAAGTGGGAATTACTGATACTGGTAATGTTGCCAAAGTTTCTTCACTTGTAATGATCGAATCAACAATGATGGCGTTCTCACCGTTGGAGATACCACCAGCACGATCTGCTTCATCTTGTTCCAGAGCCACCGGGGCATCGGTTGGTGATATTGTTGGCAACTGCGTTGGGTCTGGGCTCACCGGAGCATCACCGTAGGAAATACCACCAGCACGATCTGCTTCATCCTGTTCCAAAGTTTCTTCATCCGTAATGATCGAATCAACAATGACGGCGTTCTCACCGTTGGAAATACCGCCAGTATCTTCTGCTCTATTCATCAAAACTTTGTCACAAAGATCGATGCATTTGCTTGCTTCTCCAGAACGGGCAATACCTTCAGTGGTATTTAGCACCACAGTACTGTTGCCGTATATCTTTGCCCCTTCCATGCTCAAATCGACCATTGTCAAACTGTTCACACTCGCCACTTTCGTTCCACCGGCGTCAATTGTTCGACCGCTGGGCGTTATTGTTATGTCGTCAAGACCATAAGTAGTGCAATCGGGATTGCTCTCTTCCAAACACCCGCCGTACGGTGACATCCCTACATGGCAGTGGCCATGACACAGAGTAGTTTCGAAGTTTTCGATCTCGGCAGGATTCTGGCACTTATTCGTAATTTTATAATTCCACTGAAGAGTCCACTCGCAAGAAGGAGCTGTCATATCGCACTTAGGAATATTGTCGCAATCGACTGGTTCCCCACCGCTGGTTCGCGTGGCGACGCACGCCATGTCGACCTGATAAGGAGGCAAAGAAGAGAAAGAGCGCGTAAGTACGCTTGGCCAACAAACAACAATTACAGCCCAAGCACTCAGCAGCAAAAAGTAAGCAGTCAACGTACATTTGCCTGGCAATCAGGCCAAGGCATAAAACCCCATCCGCTGCCACTACAAGTGTTGGTTCTACCGTCGAAGAATACCTCCCACAAGCAGTCATCGTCGCCAGCACCGTCTCGATATTTGACGATCACTTCAGTGTCGCATTTTCCAAGCATTCGCCGGCCATCCTTATTGTCACCTCGGCACTTGCCCTCCTGCGGTCGAATCTTGAGACGTGGGAGCCTATGCTTCGATGATCCGACGTCCTTACCAAAAAGATACTGCGTCCCGTGATCAAATTTGATCGACATGTAGGCAACATTGCCAGGTCGCTCTCCAATGCAAAGCTCCTTGGCACCCTCGTATCTTTTATACACGGGATTGTTCCGATCGCTTTCCTTTCGAAGTTGAACAAAGTACGATCCCCCCTTGCGGTAGATTCCGAACTCCCATCCGTCCTTGCAGAGTCCCTGACCTCGGCGGATGCACTTTTCGACGCCGACATGGTCCACCTGTAAGAAGCCGCTGTGGTCGCAAATCTCACCGGGATAATCGTACCCATATGCCAGCTCTCGCTGGTGTTCATTTTCTTTGATGCCGGTGGGCGATTGTGGATCGGTGAAAGGAGTCGACAAGAATTCCTGCCAATACGCCTCGTCAAGCTCCTTGTCCTTGTTCATCATTACCTTGTCGGCATTGGCCGACGACGGCGCGCTTATGAGCACTACCAGTAGCATGGCCAATGCGAGGAGCTGGAATCTGCAGATATACTTTGCCATCCTCATTTTGCGTCTTGCTTGGCACACAACAAAAACAATAACGGCTGGTAATAAATTGAAATAAATGTAAGTCGCACGGAGGTAGATCTATCTGTTCGCTCCTTCTGCTTGTCACGCCTCCACGCAGTCAGTTCGTTATCGAATGCTGTTGGGAGAGCTAAGAGAGGATGAACTGCCTGGTATGGTGGCGGGTTGGAGATCACAAGCAAACAAGCTTGAAGCCTCTGTACTCTGGAAGTAACAACGTTGTTGCCATCAGCGGGGCGCTCTCTACCGTAGTATTCTGGAAAGATCGGTGCTCAGCATCAGGCAATGCGCATTGGCCAAGCAAGATACGAGCTCGTATGATTGTGTCGTTGGTCGTTTGTCGTTTGGTCGTTGGTCGTTGGTCTCCTCACCGCGTGGTTATTAGTACACTACCAACGGATACAGGGGTAACTTCAAATGTGCGTCGTTGGCATTGGGATTTGTTTTATGTGATTTCGCATTCTATTCCAACACACCCAGCCCGTGCTGTACGAACAACACAATGGCCGCATCATGGACGCTGGACAATTGCTGCGGCACGATGGAGATTAGCTTCCTGTGTCTCTTTGCTGGATTCTTGGTCGTCGATTTCTTCCTTTGGAACACAGCCATCCTGAAGCCGATGAAGCTATGCGCCGTTTTCGTTCATGAAATGTCTCATGCAATGGCCTGCTGGATGACGGGAGGATCCGTCAAGGGCATCGAAGTGTACAAAAACGAAGGTGGTGTCACGAAGTACGTCGGTGGGATTCGCTATATAGTCGTTCCAGCCGGATATTTGGGCGGAGCATTCTGGGGAGGAGTGTTCGTCACGCTGTCTGGTGATCGCATTGCGGCGACATGTGCAGCAAGCATGTTCGTCTTCGCCTTATTGGTTTCCCTCAAATTCAGCCCAAACGGCACAATGGTTGCGTTGTGCCTGGCTTTTATTATCATTACTCTGGCGGTCATTTTGATCGATTGGTTTGTCTTCAATCCGCTCCTTCAATTTGTGGTGCTTTATTACGGAGTCTTTATTGGCACCTTTTCCGTCTACGATATTTACGATGACTTGATAACCAGAACTGTCGAAGGATCGGATGCTCACGCATGTCATAAGCTCATTCCGTGTTGTCTACCCCGGTGTGTTGGAGTTCAATTTGCACTGGTGGCATTGCTTTTCCAGGGGTTGGGAATATACTTGGCACTGGTTTGGATGGGTGCCAAGTAGATTCGTTCAATCTAACGTTAGACATTCTTTTTTACAGATCACAGTTCTAAAATATATATGTTTTATGTGCAGACGGTCACTCAAAATGCGAAGCGAGATGTAGGTCTACCACTCCTTGGAGAAGTTTGATTCACGCCATCCCATCTGCCCTCGGTGCTAGATCTAATGTTTTCTTCATGAATTGCCGTTATTCCCACCGGCGCTTCCATAGTAGTAGGTTCCACAGCGTCAGCTTCCAATGGCCGATTCAAAGTGCTACAAAATATCTCATCGACTTGATCCGCATATTGGTCCCCAACAAACATTCGAGCACAGTCCAAAGGTCGGCTTCCCCACCGAGTTAAACCATTCATTGCCGCAGGATGTGTCCGTGCCAATCGTTCGACGATACCCAAATCCACGCCAGATCCGCACGCAACGTGTAAAGCCAGCCATCCCTCCGAGTCTGCCAAGGCGAGGGAAGTGGACGATTGGGCTTGCAATAGTAGGTCGTCAACGATGGTTGGATGAGCTCCATTGGCCAATATGTAATGCAACGGTATTCGTTTCAATTTGTCACGACAATTCGAGGAGAAGGTGAAGTACACGAGTAACAGTCTGACCGTGTCCACCTGCGCCGACCCACCGACTCGGCATGCCAAATGGATTGGTAAACGATGGAATGCCGATTCTGCCGTCCTGGCGGCTTTGGGGTTGGCCCGAAGCAATGCCTCGACGACATATGCTGGGGCATCACACATGCAAGCCCGATGCAACGGCAGGAGCGTCGTTCCATGCCTTCCACCGTAGAACAGAGGCGCATGCGACGTCCGCGAGCACAGAGATGGTCCGCCGGGTGAGTTGACGATGGACAGGACCGCCCTCCAATCCCTCCGTACAATTGCCGAATCCAATATCTTGAGGCCAGCATGATGGTCGGGGTGGTGGTGTTGATTCGTGTACGAGTAGCTGGGCACAGATGGCGTGCTTCGTAACGAGTGGACACTGGAAGTCAGCGTTCGACGTAGCGCACCACCAAACGACATGCCGGGGCCATCGTGGACCTTAGTGTCGTCTTCCATCGCCAAACCATGATGGTACGACTGATGGAGAGGACCGACGATACATGTAGAACTGTGGTCGTGTTCTGCTGTGCTGGCCGCCGCTTGTGTGGAGTGATCATCATGTGGTGCCTCTTGGGGCTCGTTTGGGTTGCCACCGCTGGCGCCACCAAAGCTCGAGGCTCCACCGGCAACAGCCCCGGCGCCCAACCGCCGTCGGCGGAGGGGTTTGGGGCTCATGCCGTCGCTATCGCTATCGCTTCCTCATCGATTGTGCCAGGCAACTGGAACTGGAACTGGAACTGGCAAATGGCAAATTTATATGCTTCGATTAGGGTCAACCGCGGAGTCTCGGCGTATTGAGTTTCTCGCTCTTCGCTCTCGATCTCGCAAACCATGTTGACATTGCCGCCGCCGCCGCTGCTGCCCCGCTACTAGATAGACTAGCCCCAGTGACCACCACCCTGACTACTGTACTGTAGCGGTCAACAAATAACAGCGAGGTTCGTTCCTTCTGCTCTGCAGCTCCTGCCACGAAAAAGCTCCGACCTAAAGCATCAATCAATTCGCACGATGAGTCTGAGTCGCTCGGATACCGCAAGAACAACATCGCGATCTGCTCGCCACGGCCATGACGCCGCCTTTGGCGGTTCCAACTCGAGCGACATCCGCACTGGCAGCAAGCAATCACGTCGCCTCCACCGATCCCTCCCCGTCACCACGTCGGAGGTGGCCTCCTGCCTATCCCGGAAGAGGAAAATGATGAGCGCTGCCGCCGCCGCCGCCGAGGAGGAGGAATCTCCCATCATGACCACCGGCGGCCAAAATCTTCTGCTCCCATCCGCCGCCGCCGCCAATACCTCCGGCGGCAATGCGAGTGGTGATACGAACAAGAAGATGATTGCTCCCTCCGGACGATTTCGCACTGTTCCTGCCGTGGCGCCTTTTACGGACCAGACCGATACCAACAAACCACCTGCGGTCAACGGCGGGGACGCTACCAGTACTGCTCATCATCAGAGCCTCATTCCGCGTACGGCTACGGGTACTACGACGAGCGGGTACATTGGGACGAGCTGGGGTGAAGCGGCGATGATGGGTTCCATGCGCGCGCCCATCTTTGCCGGCTCTCTGACTGTGCCTGCCAGACCGACCAAGAAGACGGGCGTCAAGCGATCCCGAATTCTGGCCGGCGGCATTGTGGTCGACGGCGGCACCGGTGGTGGAGGAGGTGGTGGAAGCGCATATGGATTTGCTTTCAATGGCAGCGGCCATGCCACCAATACATCGGCGTCGTCCTACTACCTGTACCACGGCCATCGGCACACCAATGATGCTCGTCTGTCCCCACCCTCTCCTCGTGTGTACCACGACTGTTACAGCACCACGAGCAGCAGGAGCTCCTCGTCGTTCGGTTCGTTCCATGATTGTCTGAGCTCCGAGGAGGACGAGCAGAATGGCAACGGCCATAAGTACGAGGTAAGTTTCGACTTGTGTTTCCGTGTGTATTCCGTTGCATTGGCGATGGCCAATCGTATTGCTGTGATATGCCATGTACGATCGTACATGATGTACCTTCTTTTCTTCTTTTTTTTTGCGTGTCCATACATCTCACAATGCATGCCACATGCACTTATTTACTTTTCGAATAATCCCAATCCGAGTAGAGCATTCTCGACATCAACTCCGCCCCGTCGTGTTGCAAGTCCGCCAAGTGTCGCCACCGCCTCGACCACAACTCCTCCCAGTCCCTCGCGATTTCTTTCCTGGAAGCATACGGCAAGGATTACTACGCGAACCTCCGTAGGATGGACAATGAACAGGGCGAACGGCCCGATCTCGGTCTGATCCTGTCCGTCCAACGATACCTAACCGAGAAGGATCGAGTTCATGCCATTGAGTGGATGTCGGAAGCAGCGTTAGGGCTGGATCTCACGGATTTGACGTTCTTTACGTCCGTTGCCTTCCTCGATCGGTTGGCGGCCATTCGCCGTGGGATTCGGGATGACACATTCCACAAGGCTGCCTTGGCTTGCCTTTATGTCGCGGCCAAGATGATTGAGACCAATTACGAAGAGGACCTTCGTGCTCAAGACTTCATCAATGCTTCTCCCCACACAATGTTCATGCATGCGCAGGACCTGTTCAAATTAGAATCGACCGTGTGCGACTGGCTCGATTACAGGTTGTACACGGTCACCCCGGTTTGCTTTTTGGACCGTTTCCTTCATGCGAGTCATCCTTCGACGCACTACAGCGATGCAATGCAACGAGAGGAAAGGTGCAAAGCGTCTGTGTGGGCGTTGGAGAACATTGGCATTTCGCAACCACGCGGGACGCTGGAATCTCTCGCCCTCTACTTTCTCGAGCTGGCTACTCACAGCGCCGAGCTGGCCATGCAGAAACCGGATATGCTCGCCGCATCCGCCATTTATCTCGCGAAGGCCACGATCGGACTTCATGCCGAGATCGATGAAAATGCCCCTCCGTCAGGTCCTCCTGATTCTCTCTTTTGGGATGAGACACTGGAGCATTACACGGACTATACGGCGGAAGAGCTGGAGGACGTCGTCCGCGTGATGCACGAGTTGCACTGCGACACCAACCATTCTTCTGAGTTCACGTATGTTTACGAGAAGTTCTCCACCGAGCGATACATGCAGGTCAGTTTTGTTCCTCCTCTTCTTGCGAATGAACTCGGATTTCTATAGTCAGCTGCAGTAGTCCTACGATCGTATTGGAAATGAGGAAAATGGTGGCGGGCTATTCTGCTGGTATAGACCGGAATGCTCCTTCTATGAAATGAAAACGCAAAGGAGAAGGTACGACTGTATGAGTCGAGTCGATCATACGCCGTACATGAAAAATGCATTGTTATAATATTGAATGTTTTAACTCTGTATAAAGATAGCCTGCCTGACAAGTGTGCCGACTCCTTTTCTACTGTATATATAATATATGATTTACAATCGTTGAATGTTCATATCCATTTGGTCCTCCAGATTCTCCTCTGCATCGTCCTCTTCGTCGCCCTCATCATTGACAAGTGACATGTCTTCATCTGCGCCGATATCTTCTTCGTCGTCATCTTCGTCATCGGACGAATCATTCACAAGCAAGGTGGCATCGATGACTCCGTCATTGTCGCTTGTGCTGTTGAGACGGAGACACCGGAGGCTTGGAAGTTCTGACTGTAACACATGCAGCCCGTCGCTGTCCTCAATTCCTCTGCACCCGTACATTGCGAGTGATTGTAGTTTGAGCAAACCACCAAGAAAACGAAGAGCGGCAGATGTGACCTTGGTATTGCTAAGGTTCAAAGCCTTGAGATTCGTCAATGCAGCCAGGCTCGCTGCCCCTCTATTTGTAATGCGTTCATTCTGAGAGAGATTGAGCGAGGACAAGTTGTCCAGGGAGGCAATGTATGCGCACCCAAAATCTCCAATGCCTCCGCCACATAGTTCAAGCGATTCCAGCGACTTGATTTTGGATATATGGGCGCAGCCTGCGTCGGTAATACGCCCCGAAAACAAGTCTAAGGACTTGAGGTTCTTGAGACCGCGCAAGTAGGACAAGCCGTCGTCTCCGATTTCACGACTATCCAAGTTCAACACCTCGAGGGAAGGCATTGATGCTAGATGTCGGAGCCCCGCGTTGGAAATATTGCAGTAGAAAAGCGACAGGCGAGTCATCTTGGTGAACTTGGGAAGGTGAGCAGCCCCAGCATCGGTCACGTCCGTATCTGCCAAGTCCAGGCTCGTTAGATTCGGTGCGACGTTATTCTCAGCTAGATGAGAAAGGGCCCAATCCCCCACGGGACATGAATCTAGATTTAGTTCCACCAGCATGGGGAGTGCCGTGAGGTACGATAGGTGGGAATCTCGCGCGCCTGAATAACATAATTCGAGAACGCGAAGATTTGGGATTTTGCCCTGCCAAGACGAGCGCCTGCGAGGTGTGAGGTGTACGTGTGAGGCACAGAAATATAAATGATGAAACACGGAATACGTGAGATTGGACGAAAGAGGTCTGAAGCAACGAAAAGCAAGGCAACGAACTAGTAGCTAGGTACATCTGTGCATCACTTACAAAATGCCTGGACAATATGAGGCGTCTAATACCTCAAGCTTGGTTAGTCTCTGCAGAGTGCTTCCAAGTGCTGCACTGCTCACGTTGGCACAACCATTCAAGTTGAGCTCTTGCAAATTTTTCAGCTTCCCTACGCTCTCAATACCCTCGTCACTGATTTGACATCGGGCGATACGCAAAATTTTGAGGTTGTCGGAGCGCATGGGCTGCGAAGCCAAGATTTTCATGCCATCGTCGCTTATGTTGCGGCACCAGCCAAGGGACAATTCCTCCAGGTATTGCAGTTCACGAAGATTGTTGAGGCCGGAGTTGGTGATCAGATCGCACTGAGAAAGGTCAAGCTTTTGTAGCTGGAATAGATTTGAGATCGCGGAAAGGGACCGATCAGTTAGGCACCGACATCCATCTAGAGTGAGGGCGGTGAGAGAAAAGAGATGGGAAATGTTGACAATGGCTTCGTCGGTAATTCTGCGACAGCTGGCCAACGAAAGAGTGTGCAAGTGCTCCGAATTGGACAGGACTAGAAGACCTCGCCCCTGAATCGAATGACAGTTGTCAAGCTTGGCAACTTCGAGAGCATTGAGTCCGCCGAGCTGCAGAAGACCACGATCCGTGAGTCGTTGCGATCCACGGAGATCAAGGACCTTGAGCTGCGTGGTGATGTTGGGCCAAGGCGATTGAGGTTGAGGGGGGACGTACATCTTGTGGCTGTCGTAGTATTCCGGCTGCGGCGCCGAAATACCAGTATTAGGTTCCAAAGTTGCAGCAGGCATTTTGGTGGGAGTGGTCGGAATCCGTTGAGAATCCATGTTAGCGTCGCCTTCTTGGACAGCCGAAACAAAGGAGGCAGTCGAACAAGATGACGCATCACAGTTTCCCTTCGCATGAGTAAATGCAAAGCCGGTGGCACATTCGTAGTGAGTACTGGGGTATCCTTTCTCTTGGTGGTAAGTATCTACGTCCATTGAGTCGACAAAGGCCTCCGTATTTGCGGGAGCATACTCTGGATGCTCGTATCCATCGTAGCCTGTCCCTAAACAGGGCTCACTCAGCTTCTTGAGCCAGTCGTCTCCAACGCCGCGACACCCTGCGAGATTGAGTTCGCCGACCTCGCAATGTCGAAGGGCCCGCAGAGTAGTTACATTCAGGGCGGAATGGCTCACCAGAGACTTGACAATGGAGTCGACGAGATCCTGTGGGAGCCCAGGTGGAAGTTCGCCTTCCATATCGGGGAGCGATCGACAGACCGTGTCAAGACACAGATCTTTCAGGGATTTGGGTGAGCGACGATTGCCGGATACAACGACGTAGTTGTCACGTAAAGGGTAGAGGGATGCGATGGATCGGTCGGGAACTTGCGAATCCACGCTGTGACGTACGGCTCGAGGACCAGGCGTGCCGGAACGAGAATCTTCGCCGCTGATGCCAACATTTGTGGCACTCTGTTTTGGTACGTCATGGTAGAGATAATGCCGAGAGGCGAAAGTAGAGATATGCACATATCCGAAAGAGGGGAGAAACGATTAGAGAAACGAAGCGACCCAAACACGGATTGACTGCATGCGGTTCTGGTTGTCACGTCATCCCCAACGGCTACCCGTCTCATTCTCAAGAACAATTGTAGCGAGATATGCATGTCAGAGTCGAGTCAAAGCGATCAAACTCACGTGGCCGTCGGAATCTCCGTGGCTGCTGAACATCGGCCGATGTTGGATGGAGCAACTTCCACCCATATGGTATTATATGTGACAACAGATAGACTTTGAGCTAATCTTTCCTTCCTTCGTTCGCCCGGCTGGCAGCTTCCCCTTCAAATCAAGATCTCCGTTGCAGGTTCGCGGTAAAAATTCTTTGGCGGGGTTGCGGCGGAATTTTGATTGTGAGACGTCACTCCATCGGTCGAGCAAGTCCAGCCTCAACAAACCAACACCACCTCTCGTCGTCAGGAATCATACACGTACCGGTACACGTACTACGTAGTACATACATGTACTCTCTACTAGCTAGCTTGATCTACTTGCACAGCGGACATTTTAGATAAATGTCGCATCTTTATATCCACCGTAATCTAGCTTGTTCTAGATCTAGCTAGTTCCTATTGGGGTCTCACCGTGGCCGACAGTTTCGCCGATCGATCTCTCTCTCTCTCTCTCTCTCTTTCTCGCAATCATCTGCGTCACCTCTCAATCAAGCAATCTTTTTGGCTTCATCTTCCTCGATCTTTGTAGCCATTTTGGCTCCAAATTCCTCCAGGAAGGGCGTCACGGCCATGGTCAAACTGACGCATGTCAACATAAGCTTGGTTGTGTCCTCGTCGAGAATACCAAAGGATCTCGCAAGACGGAAGGCAACAAAGGCAAACTCGCCTCCCTGCGCAAGAATCAATCCAACCCGCTGAGACGTTGCCTTTCCAAGTCCAAATGCCAGAGCCAGAGCGGTAGCAATTACTGCCTTGAGAGAAATGATGCCAGCGACAATGCCTCCGATGAGAGCGGGCTTGGAACCGATCAGCTTGAGATCAATCTCAAAGCCTACCGTGAAGAAGAACAGGCCAACAAGAATACCTCTGAAGGGAGAGATTTCGGTCTCAATTTGGTGACGGAACTTGGTCTCTGATAGAAGAACACCGGCGAGGAAAGCGCCGAGAGTATTGCTGAGACCAAGACCCTCCGTTAGGAAAGACATGCCCAGGATAGTAGTGAGAATGGCGCCAACAAAAGCGTCCTGATTGTCTGCATCGGCTGCCAGCTTGAAGAATGGATTCAATAGGTACTTGCCCGCCAAAGAAATGATGGTCAAGGCCAACGTAGCTTGAATGACGGCCTGTCCGATAGCCGCACCAACTCCAGCGCTGTTGTCTCCGCCAAGAATTTGCGTGACGACGAGCAATGGTACCACGGCGAGGTCTTGAAGAAGCAGGACGCCAAACGAACTCTTTCCGAAGCGCGATCCCATCTCATCTTTGTCCTTCAGTAGCTGCAGAACAAATGCCGACGACGACAGAGCGATACTGCCACCAATAACGACCATGGCAGCCGTGGACTGACCACAGTATCCGGCAATGGCGGCCACAGCCAGCGCCGTGATCAAAAATTGGCTGCCACCCAAACCAAACACATCCTTCTTCATTTTCATTAGAGTGTCGAAGCTAAGGTGGATTCCCATCTCGAACAAGAACAGCACAATGCCCAAATCGGCAATCATTTCCGTCGTATGGACATCCTTGACGAGATTGAAGCCCTTGGGCCCGGCGGCAAGGCCGAGCGATAGGAAGCCCAATATCGGAGACACGCAAAGGGCCTTGCAGATGGGCGTGTTCAGCGCCGTGGTGGCCAGGAGGAGGAGAGTATCGCCCTTGGCACCGTTCATGTAGGATTTCAGCCCGTCGACGGAATTGACCACCATGGAACCCACGGAGGATATTGCCGACGATTTGGTGGCCGCATCGACGGCGGCGACGGTGGCATCAGCACCGCCTCGGGGGACAGAGGTCCAAGAAGATGATGAAGCGCGAGGAGCCAAGAGCGCAGGCTTGGAGGCATGACCAGCATGGCCGTGAAGTAAGCCGATGGAGCCATTCGCAGTGCAGGGGGCTGCCAGCAGCGCCGCTGCCGTGACGGCAAGAGAGGAGACCCGCACCATGGCCACCATGGTTGAAGACTGACGTTTGTGCTGGATTTTTGATTTTTGGTGTCAGTGGCTTGCGATGACGGAGGATCGAAACAATGCGCCGTGTGGCGATGGCGCAATAATTAACCCGCCACGCACAGAACACCCAAAGTGAGAAGTAGCAATCAACAATGGCCGAGGAGCAGCCCCCAGAAGTCAAGGCACAGGCCCGCCAGTTCATGTCCGATCTGTTGGGCTCGGGCCCTCCTCCAAGCGATTTTAAGGGAGGCGATGGGATCGAAATGGCGGCATGGAAGGCAACGTATGCCTCCAGTGCCAAGGACGCCGCTATGATGGAGAAGTTTTGGTCGGTCTACG
>Ga0115006_10000515_pt1 | contig 21121 bp, 21 predicted proteins | sample ArcOceMetagenome_3_FD_88943 | JGI IMG/M metagenome (GOLD analysis project Ga0115006, IMG submission 88943) | Marine eukaryotic phytoplankton communities from Arctic Ocean - Arctic Ocean- Svalbard ARC20M Metagenome | ecosystem: Environmental > Aquatic > Marine > Oceanic | place: Arctic Ocean...
CGCAGTACGTCGACCTCGACATCTGAGCCGTTGGCGTTGATGTCGATCATGTCCCGGTAAGTCTCCAGCGACTGGCTGTACTCAGACTCGATATCGTACACTTCGAGCAACTGACGAAACTTTTCTGCCGCTGAGTATCTCGCGCTGTCGAGGTTGACTGCCAAATCGGCAACCGCCTGCTCGCGCTGCTCTTTCTTGAACGGTATATCCAAAGAGATAAACTCCTCTAGGGATTTGAGCATACTGACCATAAGGGGCGTAATGCCGCGTTCGATCACCGTTGCATTGGCAATTGAGCCCTCCAATTCAGACATCATCTGCTGTTGGCTGGAAATCTGCCGATCCAACTGCGAGTTGTACACCCTCAGTGACTCTATTTGTTTGTTGACCTGTTTAAATTCCTGCAACAATCCATCCGTCTGATCGGCTACCCGATCAACTTTAATCTGGGCGGCTTGGGCTGCCTTTACCTTCGCGGCGCCCGCGGAGAGGACGTCTTTGACGTCCGCGGCCTGTGACCAATTAACGCTCAGTGCGGCGCTGAAAATGACGCACCATGTCAGTGCTTTTAACGGTTGTTTTCTCATAATTCCCTCAATTTGGGCGTGTCGGTTTTGATGTCTTAGCACGAGCCCTTTTTTTACTTGCAGGCATTCGCGCGCTTAATATTCTGCGTTCTTTTTAACAGGGTGACGATAAAGAATCAATTTGGCGACCAGAAAAAGTCGTCTCAAGAATAGATTTTTGCGGTTGTGTTACCAAAGGTAACAGCTTTAAGCCAAAATGCGCTCGAGCGTGACAAATTGATACGCATAATCCGCAGATTGAATTCCCGGCCGTCGTTCGAGCTCGTGCCAATCGGCGCGGACAAAGTCTGGGAAAAAGGTATCGGCGGCCATTTCGACATCGACCTCGGTCAGGTAGAGCCGCGTCGCGCTTGGTAATGCCTGACGATAGATCTGCTCGCCACCAATCACCATAATTTCATCCTGCCCGCCGTCCTCGCAAGCTCGGTGGGCCGCATTGATAGCTGCATCGACGCTCCTTGCCACCTGCACGCCCTCGGCCTGCCACTGGGTATCCCTAGAAACCACAATGTTGGCGCGGCCGGGCAACGGCCTACCGATCGAGTCAAACGTTTTACGACCCATAATCATTGGCTTACCCATGGTCAGAGCCTTAAAATTGACCAGATCTTCAGAGATGTGCCAGAGCAATCGATTATCCAAACCGATGGCAAAATTTCGGCTCAAGGCCGCGATCATCGACAGGCGATTCATACCGCGATCGGCGCCGATATTGGATCGTGACAACGGTAATTCAACAGCTCAACGTCATCGAAGGTAAGGTCAAAAATACTATTGCTGGGCATATTAATCGCCAATCTAGGTAACTCGCAGGGTGCTCGGCTAAGTTGCTTGGCGACCTGATCGAGATGGTTGAGGTACAGATGAGCGTCCCCCAAAGTATGCACGAAATCACCCACCTCAAGCTTGCAAGCGCGGGCAATCATCATGGTTAACAAAGCATAGGACGCTATATTAAACGGCACTCCGAGAAATACGTCGGCGCTGCGCTGGTAGAGCTGGCACGACAGCCTACCCTCGCTGACATAAAACTGAAACAGGCTATGGCAGGGTGGCAATCCAGATTTAACCATCACCGGGAGGTCGGTAGGATTCCAAGCCGAAACCAAATGCCGTCGAGAATCCGGATTGCGCTGGATTCCGTCGATCACCGTCGCCAGTTGATCGACACCGCCAAAATTTCGCCACTGCTTGCCATACACCGGTCCGAGGTCGCCGAACTGTAGAGCAAAAGTATCATCTTCGCGGATGCGCTCGACAAATTCGGCCATCAGCGCCTTGCGCCCGGACGACCCCACGGGGTAGTCGACGTCTCGAGAGGTCTCTCGCAGCCAGTTTTTAAACGGCCAATCATTCCAAATATTGACGCCGTGATCGACCAAGTAGCGAATATTGGTATCGCCACGAATAAACCAAAGGAGTTCGTGCACGATGGATTTAAAATGGACTTTTTTGGTGGTCACCAAGGGAAACCCAACGGCCAAATCAAAGCGCATCTGATAGCCAAAAACACTCAGCGTTCCAGTGCCGGTACGGTCGTCTTTTCGTACACCAGAATCCCGAATGTGGCGCATCAACTCAAGGTATTGTTGCATAGTATTTAGTCCCGAGATGGCCCAAGGAAAACACGCTGAACGGTTTTACGCATAAACCACAAACCGGCAAGTATCATAGGTACGCATAGCCACTGCCCCCGGGTCATCCAATCGAGCAGATCGATGCTCGCCTGTTGACCGGCAAACTGCGCATCCGGTTGGCGGACAAACTCTACCGCGAACCGAACCATTCCATAACCCAACAGGAACAGGCCAGACACCTCGCCATACAGTCGCGGCTTGCGCGCAAACCAACTGATCAGTACAAACAGCAACAATCCCTCCCCAAACGCCTCGTATAATTGCGAGGGATGGCGGGCTAATTGCTCTGGGTCGGCCGGGAACAACATCCCCCAAGGCGCGTCAGTCGGTCGCCCCCAGAGTTCTTGGCCAATAAAATTGCCCAGTCGACCGAATAGCAGGCCGGTTGGCACTAGCGGGGCGATAAAATCAGTCAAACTGAGAAATGGCACCTGGTACTTTCGCGCGAACAGTAAGGCCGCGCAAATAACCCCGAGCAGACCACCGTGAAACGACATCCCACCCTGCCAGATGCGAAATACCAAGGTCGGGTCGTCAAGCCAAGGCCCCAAGCTATAAAACAGCATATAACCCACGCGGCCACCGAGAATAACTCCCCACGCTCCATAGACGATAAGGTCTTCAATTTGCACCGGCTTGATCGGCGACCAGGAACGCCGACTGTTGCGCGCGCCCAACTGCCATGCGATAGCAAAGGCCAGCAGATACATCACGCCATACCAATGAATCTGCAGCGGACCAAGGGACAGCGCTACAGGATCAATTTGCGGATAGGCAAGCATGGCAACCTCCTTATTAAAGTAGGCGGGATGATAGCCTTTTATAGATCGGCCTACCACCAGCCAATTGCGTCACTTGGCAGGATGACAGCGCCGCTGGTCGCGGGATAAACTGTCGACATGTGTCTAATATCCCTCGCCTACAAAGTTGTTCCCGACCTGCAACTGGCAGTCTGCTCTAATCGGGACGAGTTTTATGCACGACCCACCGCAGCCATGGAATGGTGGCCGTCGGCCAATATTTTGGCCGGCCGCGATCTTCAAGCAGGTGGTACCTGGCTGGGGGTATCTGGCGGTGGTCGCTTCGCCGCGGTGACTAACTTCCGCGGCACATTTGGGCCCGACAAGCCCCTTTCCAGAGGCCGTTTAGTGGCTGATTTTTTGACTTCTGGCGCGTCCGCGGCAGACTGGACCAAGGCCGCGTGCCAACGGGCAAACCACTATGCTGGATTTAATCTACTGGTATTTGACGGCAACTCGCTCTATTACCTCAACAACTATCAGTCAACCGCCACCGCCCTAGACCCAGGCATCTACGCGATCAGCAATCATAGTCTGGACAGCCCATGGCCCAAAGTCGACTATGCGAAACAACGGCTTAGAGACAATCTAGCGGGCCATGGCCCAGCGCACGAGCGGTTGGCGGAATTGACATCGCTGTTATCGAGACGCCAACCCTACCCCGATAGCCGCTTACCGGATACCGGCATCCCGCACGAATGGGAGAAGCGCCTGTCCTCCGCGTTCATCATTAGTGAGGATTATGGAACGCGAGCTTCCACTGGTGTTATGGTCGCTAGTAGCGGAGAGATCGCGGTGATGGAAAATTGCTATGAGCTCGGCATATTCAAGTCTAGCCAGCGGTTTACCTTTCAGCCGTAGGCTCTAAACTACAGACGGTTGATATAGTTTTGTCAGCTCTGGACGACCCAGTTCACGGGCCAACAAACCCTCGACAGCGGCGGCATCAGACAGCTTTAGCGCGCGTTGCGCCAACTCTTTTGCTAGGCTGTAGGGGACTTGCAAAAGCATCGATTTGACCTTTGGCAAGCCGCTGGCACTCATCGACAGGTGCCGATATCCCAACCCCGTCAACAGCACTGCCCCCAAAGGATCGCCTGCAAGCTCGCCGCAAACGCTCAATTCACAGCCGGCCGCATTGGCCTGTTGGCAAATAATGTTCAACGCTTGAAGCACGCTGGGGTGCAGCGAATTATAGAGGTTGGCGACGCGCGGGTTATTGCGGTCGACTGCCAATAGGTACTGGGTCAAATCATTGGTTCCCACGGATAAAAATCGAACCCTGCGGCTGAGGGCTTTAACTTGGTAAACCGCCGCTGGCACTTCGATCATGGCTCCCACCGGCGGACGCTCAATCCTGAGTCCCTCCTCGGTGGTCAATTCTTGATAGGCTCGATCGATCAAATCGAGGGCACACTCTAACTCGCCGACGCTGCTGATCATCGGCAACATGATACGTAAATTTTCAAGCCCCTCGGCGGCGCGCAGCATCGCGCGGATCTGCACCAAAAATATCTCTGGATGATCCAATGAAATACGGATACCACGCCAGCCAAGAAAGGGGTTTTCCTCGTCAATTGGGAAATAGGGTAGCGCCTTGTCACCGCCGATATCGAGCGTTCGCATGGTCACAGAGCGAGGTGCAAAGGCCTGCAGTTGTTCTCGATAAATAGCCATTTGCTCGTCTTCGGTAGGAAAACTAGAGCGCATAAAAAACGGGATTTCGGTGCGGTAAAGGCCGACGGCCTCGGCACCGCTCCTCAGTGAGCGCAGAGTATCGTGCCGCAAACCGGTGTTGACCCACAGGGCGATGCGTTGCCCACCGGGCATTTCGCAGGGGATATCGCGCAATTTTTCGAGGTCTTTATTGAGCAATTTTTCTTCGCGTTGACGTTGCAAATAGGCCCGTCGGCAGGTGCGCGAAGGGCGGCTTATCACGGTTCCTTTAAAGCCGTCGACGATCAATTCCTGACCTTCGAGTTCTGCCAGGGGCAAATTGGTCGCCCCCATAATGGTCGGGATGCCAAGTGCTCGAGCGACGATCGCGAGGTGCGAATTACTCGAACCCTTGAGCGAAATAATCCCCATCAGCCGGTTGACCGGGATATCCGCAAGCACCGCAGCGGAGAGATCCTCGCCCACTAGAATCGCTCTTCGGGGCAACACCGCTGCGGTCATACTGTCTTTTTGCAAGTAGCCTAAAACCCGCTTGCCAAGATCCGATACGTCTGCCGCCCGCTCGCGCAAGTAGACGTCGTCCATCTTCCGAAAGGTTTTCACGTGCTTGAGAATAACCGCGCTCCACGCGGTTTGGGCCGCCTGGCCAGACTCGATCGCAGAGACTACCTCGCCGACCAGCGAACTATCATCGAGCATCCGTATATAGACTTCAAATAACGCGAATTCCTCTGAGCTTAGCTTTTCTTGTAAGCCTGCACCCAAATTCTGCATGTCGCTTTTTGCGGCGTCCAAAGCCTCTCGAAAAAGCTTGATCTCACTGGCGCTGTCGGTGCAATAGCGCTCCGGTACCAGCGTCAAGTCGGAGCTTTGCGCGGACAAAACGGCGCGGCCAATGCCGATGCCGGGGCAGCTAGCGATACCGTGAAAAGTTGCCTCGCGACTCTTCCCGCGACCGCTCAATGAAAGGCGTTTGAGGACTCCCGTGGCCTCGGCATGGGCAATCGCGCCAGATAGTTGTGCACTGACGGTGACGACAAAGGCCTCTTCTTCGCTGGCAAAACGTCTCTCGGTGGTCTGCTGTAATACCAAAACACCCAATACTTTGCGCTGGTGGATAATCGGCACACCCAGGAATGAATGGTACGGCGCCTCGCCGGCTTCTTCAAAGTAGACAAAATTAGCGTGCTGATCAGCGTTCTGTAGATTTAGGGGTTCTTCTCGTGCAGCGACCAACCCCACCAGACCCTCACGCATGCCAAGGCGAATTTTACCGATCGCGGTCTGCCGCAACCCCTCGGTTGCCATCAGCACGTAGCGCTGATCGCGTGGATCAAACAAATACACCGAACACACGCCAGCCGAGAGCGCCGACTTTAGCTCTTTGACGATAATACTCAGCACCTCAGGCAGACTTCGCGCGCTGTTAACGTCCTGAACTATGGCGCGTAAATTCGCTAGCATTGAGATACCTTAGTTTCACTGTGGGCCCGTTGGAGACGGTAATTGTGCGCCGCAAATTCTTTCAGTGCCGCCCGATAAACACCGCGTTTAAACGCCACCACTGCCTCTACCGGATGCCAGAAATTGACCCACTGCCAGTCGTCAAATTCTGGCGACTGAGTGCTGTCAAAGCAAATTTTCGCGGCCGGCGCCTCGAGTCGCAAAAAATACCATTTTTGCTTTTGGCCAATACACACCGGCGCGGGACCCTTGCGCTGCATAGCCGGCGGAATTTTGTAGCGCAGCCAGCGTTTCGAACTGTGGATGACGCTGACATCACTTCGATCAAGACCTATTTCCTCGTGCAATTCGCGGTACAAGGCCTGCTCGGCACTCTCGTCGCTGTCGACTCCGCCCTGGGGGAATTGCCATGCCGACTGCCCTAATCTCTTAGCCCAAAACACTCTGCCGCAGCCATCACTCAAGACAATCGCAACATTCGAACGAAAACCATTTTTATCTAACAACCTGTGTATTCCCTATGAGTTGAATGACGCCGATGTAGATACCGGGCAAACGCCACGATGGCGACAACTTAGTCTTGAGCACCGGCGCGATCGCCGCTATGCTTGCCAGCCTAACAAATATCTCTGAACTGTGGAAATGCCGCTCGCTCTTTTCGACTTAGACAATACGCTAATTGCCGGCGACAGCGACCACAGCTGGGGACAATTCCTGGTTGAAAATGGCTATGTCGATGCGACTCACTATCGACGTAATAACGACAAATACTATCGCGACTACGTCGCCGGCACCCTCGACAACGACGCCTACCTAAAATTCTCGCTGGCGCCTCTGGCCGAGATGCCGATGCAGCAACTCGCCGACATGCACGCCGTTTTCATGGACCAATACATAATCCCAATGCATTTACCCAAAGCCGATGAATTACTGCAAAAGCACCGCGCGCAAAACGATCGCATAGTGGTCATCACATCGACGAACCGATTCGTCGTCGAACCGATCTGCCACGCTCTTGGGCTTACCGAGATACTGGCGACCGAACTGGTGATCAAAAATGGTCGCTACAGCGGCGATGTCGATGGCGTAGCGACATTTCGCGAAGGCAAGGTAACGCGTTTGACGGCATGGTTAAAACAGCATCGGGAAACGCTTGAAGGAAGCTACTTTTACACCGACTCGATCAACGATTTGGCGCTGCTCGAATGCGTCGATCAACCCATAGTGGTCGATCCGGATCCGGCATTGCTTAGCGAGGCCAAAAAACGCAACTGGCAAGTCATTTCGCTGCGCCAATAAACCATCGATCCTAGTCCTCGACCAGCGCGCGATAGCCATCAATATCTAACAAATCCTCAACGCTTTGGATATCTTGGGGCTTTAGGCGCATAAACCAACCAAGATCATAGGGCGAGCTGTTAACCATGCTCGGGTCATCTTGCAATCCGGCATTGATCTCGACAACTTCACCGGAGATCGGCGTATAAATATCTGACGCCGCCTTGACCGATTCGACTACAGCGACCTCTGCGCCGGCGTCTATTTGATCGCCAACATCTGGCAGCTCAACATACACTACGTCCCCGAGAGCATCTTGGGCATGATCCGTTATACCAAGTACAACCGATCCATCAGATTCTATTTTTAGCCATTCGTGGCTTTCCGCGTACTTTAATTCTGCGCGAAATTCGCTCATTGCCTTCTCCAGTTTTCAAATGATCCATCTTTAAAATAGTCCAGCAGCTATTTTAACGCGCCCTCAATAGAAATGTAGACTAATTTTAAGCGGCTATTGAGTGGCTTACTCAAACCCGTATAATCTCGGGCCTCAACCACGATCGTATAACTTGGAATCCGCGACATGCATTACCGTTGCATCTGCACCGCCTTGACCCTGAGTCTGATGGCACTCTCCTCCAAGAGCCTTAGCGAGCAACTCAGACTGGTCAATGGGGATATCTTGAACGGTAAATTACTTGATCGGTCGACCACCCATTTGATTTGGATGTCAGATAATTTTGGCCCACTAACCATCCAACTGTCGCAGATAACAAACCTTGATGAGGCGTCTAATAATAGCGGTGATATTTCGCCCCCCACAGACCCTAAACCGGGCGCTGCGCCGCGTTATTCTGGCGGTCTATCAATCACCGGTTCCGCCGCCAATGGCAATCAGAACCGGCGCGATTGGGATATCGACACGACCATCCAGCGACGCACCGTTAAAGCACGCCAAACGGTGCAATTCGAATATGAAAATCATAGCTTGGAAGAACAACAGGCCGAAGACAGTTACAGTCTCGGTTATGCCAATGATTGGTTTTACAGTGACCAGTGGTTCTGGCGCAATGAGGCGTCTGTGGGAGCCGATGAAAGGCGAGCTATCGCTAAAACCTACACGCTGGGATCCGCATTGGGGCACCAGTTTTGGGATACGCCAAATTCCCGCCTATCGCTGGAGTCTGGTGTCTTGTGGATTGTCGAAGAGGTCGCCGGAAAGAACTCCGACGACCATCTCACTTGGAGTTGGTCGCTGGACTATTCGCATATTTTGTTCGAGCGCATCGAACTCTTTCACCGTCAAGACATCCGGGTCTCAATGCAGCACGCCAAGGATAGCCAGGCGGATATTGACCTTGGCATCAAGGTGCCATTGATCAAAAATTTATTCACCGAACTCAAACTCGAGTTACTCTACGACAATCAACCGGCTCTCGATACAGAGCGGCTCGATAGTCAGTTCTCCATGGGCATCAATTACTCTTGGTAGGCGGCCGGCGTTAAATATGTAACACCGGCTCATCCAAGGCCGCCAACTGCTCTCTGAGCATTAATATGTGGTCGCTCCAATAGCGCGCGGAGCCAAACCATGGAAACGCGCGTGGAAAAGCTGGGTCGTCCCAACGTTTCGCCAGCCAAGCACTGTGATGCATCATGCGCAGCGTCCGCAGCACCTCGATCAGGCGCAATTCGCGGTAGTCAAAGTCGCAAAACTCGTTGTAACCCTCGACTAATTCCGCCATCTGTAAGCTCTGCTCGTAGCGATCTCCAGATAATAGCATCCACAAATCTTGCACCGCTGGCGCCATGCGTGAATCGTCGAAGTCGACAAAGTGCGGCTTATCATCCCGCCAAAGGATGTTGCCAGAATGGCAATCGCCATGCACTCTAATCGTACGCACCGGTCCGTAGTCGGCCATCAATTGATCAATTTTCTTGAGCACGTCGAGCGCTAGAGAATCATAGGCGGTCTGCAATTCGGGAATCATAAATCGCTGGCTGATCAATCGGTACGAACGCCAACCAAAATTCTCTACGTCGAGCGCAGGACGATGGGCGAATGATTGCATCGATCCGACGCCGTGAATCCTACCCAGCAACCGACCGAGAATTAATAGGTTATCCAAATCAGCCAACTCTGGCGCGCGCCCGCCACGGCGAGTGTAGAGCGCAAAAACATAGCCCGAGTGTCGATGTAAGCTGTGTCCCGCGGCGTTAACCCAGGGCGCCACCACGGGCAATTCCTGCGCCAACAATTGAAAGCAATAGGCGTGTTCTTCATCAATTTGCGCGTCTGTCCACCGCTGCGGCCGATAGAACTTTGCAATCATCGGGTCTTGCCCCTCGATACCGACTTGGTAAACTCGATTCTCATAGCTATTTAACGCCAAGAATCGACCGTCAGAAATAAAACTCTGGCTTTCCACTGCATCGATCATCAGGTCGGGAGTCAGTTCATCAAACGGATGGCGGGTGTCAGCTTGCATTAAAATTGCACTCTCAGTTGGGGGTGGGTACCGCGACATCTAGTCTACAGTTCGCAGCCGCAACGCAACAGCACTGTGCAGCAGAACGATGATTATTATCTGTCTGGGTCTAGATCCAGCAGATTGTTGTCGCCGCGCACGCTGCAAAGCACCCAGTAGGCGGCATGGAATCGCGGGCATATCGACGTAGCGATCGTCTCATGCAGGGTGAATCTGAGCGTTTACTGCTGATAGCCATGATACTTCGATCCTTGAATTTGCTGTTGTCGGGCGCTATGTGCTGTTCTCCGGCGCAAAGCGCCATGAAAACCCGGGAAGTGAAACCTAAAACGCATAAAAAAGGACTTTTTTGAAAAAAAACCACCAAAAAACAAAAAAAAATTGGCATAAACGAATCAAAAGCCATAATATGGAAGATCGGAGAATGTTCTAAGTTCTCCGCACACAATGCTTAGCAGCGTGTGTTAGGCTAGCCCCGTAACGAGGCTGGATAATTAATCGCCTTAAACGGTAAAGAAAATTTAAGTGAGGTAGTTATGTCAGGGGAAAGAGTTTCTGGCACTGTAAAGTGGTTCAACGACAGTAAAGGGTTTGGGTTTATTGAGCAAGAAGGTGGCGGTGACGTGTTTGTTCATCACAGCGCCATTCAAGCCGACGGATTCAAATCGCTAAAAGAAGGCCAGGCTGTGACTATGGTAGTCACTCAAGGTCAGAAAGGCGCGCAGGCAGAGAACGTAATCGCCGAATAAGTCTTACAGTTTTTACATAGAACATAAGATTCGAAAGCCCTGGCAAGAAATTGTCAGGGTTTTTTTGTTGTCCTATCATTTGGTATTTTGTCGAAACCTGCCGCTTTTGTGCAGAGAGCTCCGGGGCACGCAATCAATCATCGGGCCGCGCTTTTAGAAACATGGATAGAGGGGCGCGTAAATGAATAGAAGGCGCGCAGATGGATAGAGAGGCGCGTAGATGGATAGAAGGCGCGCAGATGGATAGAAGAGCGCGCAAATGAATAGAGGGGCGCGTAGATGGATAGAGGGGCGCGTAGATGAATAGAGGGCGCGTAAAAAGATAGAAGAGCGCGCAAATGAATAGAGGGGCGCATAGCAAACAAAGAGCTAGGCCTGGCTTTAATTTGACCTAGGTCGCGCGTTGTTCGGCAGCGGTAGCTCGTCCAAGCACCAGCTTTTAGCAAGCCTTCGTGCGATCGTCCCAGCGTTAAGCGCTCGCGTTGATACGCAGATCAAAACGCCCCGACCAACGCAGCCGGTAGCTAGTTGCTCATGGCCGACGCAAAGGGCTGAAAAGATACTGCCCGCCTAAATAATGCACAGGGACTTTTCGATCAGGAACTCTCTTGGATCAGGAACCCTTCCCGATCAGAAACTCTCCCCGGTCAGGAACTCTCCCCGATAAAGCCGCAGCTACTTAATTTTGGCTTCTTTATAGATAACGTGCTTGCGAATGGTCGGATCGTACTTCTTGATCTCCATTTTCTCGGGCATATTGCGCTTATTTTTGTCGGTGGTATAAAAATGACCCGTTCCGGCGCTCGATACTAGCCGAATCTTTTCTCTCGCTGATTTTGCCATTGTGCTGCTCCCTATACCTTGACGCCGCGGGCACGCATACCCGCAAGCACTTGATCGATACCATTTTTGTCAATAATTCTTAGGCCCTTGGTAGACAACCTAATCTTGATAAAACGCTTCTCTGATTCAACCCAAAAACGGTGGGTGTGCAAATTTGGCTCGAAGCGACGACGCGTTCGGTTCTTGGCGTGGGATACGTTGTTTCCCGCCATCGGTCGCTTGCCCGTGACCTGACATACTCTCGACATTGTAATGTCCCTGCGTTTCTAGGCTGCCAAATCGATGTGATTGCCAGCCAGCTAGTGAAATGTGCCTATCCGAGACCGGTTGTCCCAGTAGGGCGCGTTTTATACCAGAAAGCCTAGGGCGAATCAAATGAAAAACTGCGATTCGGCAAACTAAACCGACGGTCTAACCCAGCATCAAGCCTTGCCCAACATAGGCCCGGAGTCAAAGTATGCCCCGCTCGGCGAGAGAGACACTGCCCGAACGCCCGACAATAAAGTGATCCAACAGCGCAATATCCACCAATGCCAAGGCCTGCTGCAACCGCAACGTCAAATCTAGATCAGCCGAACTCGGCTCAGCCTCACCGGACGGATGATTATGCGCCACTATGACCGCCGCTGCATTATGCATTAGCGCCAATTTGACTACTTCACGTGGGTATACGGCAGCACGATCGATCGTGCCTTGAAATAACTCCGTGGTCTTGATGAGACGATGCCTAACATCCAACAACATCACTCGAAATAGCTCGCGAGGAGACGCGCGCATCGTCAATGCCAAGTAATCTTCAATCTGGGCAGAGCAATCAATCGATGGTTGCTCGACAAGATGCTCGTAGAGATAACGCCGCGCTAGCTCTAACACCGCTTGTAACTCGGCATACTTGGCCGGCCCCAGACCATGGCCTCGACAAAAATCTGCTTGCTCGGCATGCAACAAGCCGCCTACACCGCCAAATTCGCGCAACAATTGTCGCGCCAAATCGACCGCGGTCATCCCAGAGACGCCCGTGCGTAAAAAAATAGCTAGCAGTTCGGCATCTGACAATGCCGCCGCGCCTTGTAATAACAGCCGTTCTCTCGGCCGTTGATCTTTTGGCCATTGACTTATAGGCATAGTAAGCGCTTATTTATCAATACATATTTGACATTTCCATGCTACTATAATACTCGCATTGGTGAGATCTGTCCGAGTGGCAAATGAGCAGCCTGTCAAACAAAAACATATTAGTCGGTGTTACTGGCGGTATAGCGGCCTATAAAAGCGCCGAAATCGTCCGACTCCTTCGTGACTTCGGTGCCGACGTGCGCGTTATAATGACGCCTGCGGCAGTCGAGTTCATCCGCCCTCTGACGCTGCAAGCGCTGTCGGGAAATCCGGTGCACATAGAGCTAGTCGATGCGGAGGCGGAGGCGGGTATGGGCCATATCGAACTTGCGCGATGGGCAGACCTTTTGCTGGTGGCTCCCGCTACCGCAAACAGCCTTGCGACGCTGGTGCATGGGGCCGCAGATACTCTTCTCGGTGCTGTGTATCTGGCCACCCCGGCAACCGTTGCCATTGCACCAGCAATGAATCAAGGCATGTGGCTACATCCGGCAAACCTTGCCAATATCGCTGAATTAGAGCGGCGGGGTGCGACGATTATCGGGCCCACCTCTGGTCTCCAAGCCTGCGGCGATGTAGGCCCTGGTCGACTAGCAACGCCGACTGAAATTGCCGAGCGCGTTGCCGCCAGTTTCACACCAGGGATTTTACAGGGGGTCAGAGTAATCATCACCGCGGGCCCAACCCGCGAAGCCATCGATCCAGTGCGCTACATCAGCAACCATAGCTCGGGGAAAATGGGTTATGCGCTAGCGGCAGCGGCGGCCGACGCTGGTGCAACCGTAACCTTGATCTCGGGTCCGGTAAACCTTGACGCACCGGAGCACTGTCATCTGACCTCGGTGATATCAGCCAATGAAATGTATCTCGCCTCGATGCAGGCGTGTAAAAACGCCCATGTGTTTATAGGCGCCGCCGCGGTAGCTGATTATCGATGCGTTGATGTCAGTTCGCAAAAGATCAAAAAGCAGGCATGCAATCTAACCTTACAGTTGGAAAAGAATATCGATATCATAACCGCTGTTGGCAGTGCCAATGACCACCTGTACGTGGTAGGTTTTGCCGCCGAAACCGAAAACTTAACCGCCAACGCGCAGTTAAAACTAGATCGCAAGCAGTTAAATGCGATCGTTGCCAACGATGTGTCGCGGACGGATATCGGTTTTGATGCCGATGATAACGAAGTTTATTGGATCACGCCCAACAGCGAGATTCAGATGCACAAGAAAAGCAAAACGCAGCTTGCCAGAGATTTAATCCAGTGCATTGCCAATGATCTCGACCATCGAACAGTCGCAGACATAAGCGGTTAAACTTGAACGAAACAAATGGATTCATAACAGTGCAGTTAACCAGTTATTTTTCAAGGCTAAAGTCCGACCCAGTGATATGGGGCGTTATGGTCATTACTGCAGCTCTGTTGAGTGGCGCTTTTACCGCTCTCCATCAAAACTATATCGTTAGCCAGCGGAGCGGTTTAATCGACCAAAATTATGGTAAAAACCTACTCAACACCAGCCGGGAAGTCAGTCAAAAACTGACTGCAGGAACGCTCGAATTAGAACTTGTGTCCGAACAACAAAATGCCACACAACTGTTGCGCAAAGTCGATAGCGCAGCGCTGAACGAACGAGAAGCCGAAGCTTTAGTGCAGTTCCCAAGCGCTGGTGCGATCTATTACATCGACGAGAACTTGGTTCGTCATCAGCAAGAGTTAAGCGCCGCGACCAAGACGTTTGCGCGGCAAACCATCGAGGGTTTAGATTCACATATTCGAGCAGTTAGGATCGACGGCGACTGGAAGCTGCTGACCGGTGTTCGCCTTAGCGATACTCAAGGTGTTGTCGGCTTAGTGCTTTTGCAGCAGGCGCTCGACCCGCTAAGCGAGTTGCTCAATGGCGGTGATTTGCAGCAGGGCGCTCTGCATCTAGAGCAAATTGAAGCCAACCAATCGGTCACCCGACTGCTGACGATAGGCGATGACAGCCTCCTGAGAACCGGCCAGGACAACAACAACGGCCTCCATCAGAGGTACCCTATACACCAAACCCGTTGGCAGCTAACGTTTGAGCCGTCCGAATTGATGGCGGACACCCTGCAAGCCAAAGAAATGCCCTTTTGGTACGGTGCCTCAATCGCCGGGTTATTTTGGCTGATCGGTATACACCTGCTGATTGTCGGGCGCGGCAAGCGTAGCGACTCTGAAATTAGTATCTTCACCAACCAATCTCAGGACGTGCGTACAATTCGCCTACCCGCGCAAAAAGAGCCACAGCAAAATAGTCAAGCCAAAGAGTCCGACGACGATCAACCTGAGGGCAAGGAGGGCGTTCACCCAGTTTCCGCCAACCAACACATAGACGATGGTGATCCGGAAGACGACGAATTTGACATCGAAGGGCTAGAGGACGTTGAAGGGTTAGATGATATCGAAGCCGCCATCGCCGCTATGAGCGATGACGAATTACCGGCATCCATGGCCTTAGAAGAAGACCACTCAGAAGACGAGTACAGCGCGCTGATCGACGATTTAAGCGTCGATGATGATACTTTTGTACTGCCAGATTTGGTCTTTAGAGATTACGATATCCGCGGCGTCGCCGGCGAAGAAATAACTGAAGAATTTGCCCGTAGACTCGGAAAAACCGTTGGTTCACTGGTACTGCGGCGTGGTAACAGCGCCATTTATCTGGGTCGCGATGGGCGCTCCAGTTCAAACGAGTTAACCCTTGCGCTCAGAGAGGGCCTACTGTCGACCGGGTGTAATGTCATCGATCTGGGCGAAATCATTACCCCCGCGCTTAATTTCGCAATCAACTACTCCGGCCAGTCAAGTTGCGGCATCATGGTCACCGCCAGCCATAATCCGGGCAACTTCAACGGCTTTAAAATCATTGTCCAAGGTCAAGTGCTGTCCGGCGATATGTTGCAGTTACTCAAACCCATTATGATCGTGGAAAACTTTACCCGCGGCGTCGGCGAGTATTTTTCCCGTTTAGTCATACCGCAATACGTGCGTCAAATTTTTGAAGATATCGGTATCGTCCGAGAGTTCAAAATCGTTGTCGATGGCGCCAACAGTGTCTCTGGACCGGTGGCGGTAGAATTGTTCGAAAGTTTGGGCTGCGAGGTCGTGCCGCTGTATTGCGATATCGACGGATCGTTCCCCAATCACGAACCCAACCCTTCCGACGAGTTTAATTTGCTCGACCTAAGGGCCCGAGTGGCCAGTGAAGACGCCGATTTAGGCTTTGCCTTTGACGGCGATGGCGATCGTTTAGTGGTGATTACCGGCGCTGGGAAGATTTGTTGGCCAGACAAATTGATGATGCTTTTTGCCCGCGATATTTTGCAAACGTCACCCGGAGCATCGATCGTCTACGACGTAAAATCCAGTCAAAAATTAGCCGAGATCATCCGTCAAAATAAGGGTGAGCCAGTGATGTGTAAAACCGGCCATTCGCATGTTAGAAAAGCCGTGCAAGAAGTTAACGCGCCGCTTGGCGGAGAATTTAGCGGCCACATATTCTTTAATGATCGCCGCAAAGGCTTTGATGACGGTCTCTATGCGGCGGCGCGCTTGCTCGAGATACTTACCGCCACCTACAAGAACCTCGACCAACTTCTCGATGAGCTAGACAGCAGCGTGTATACCGGAGAAATACTCATTCCAGTCAATGAGCAAGATAAATTCGCCTTGATGCGTCAGATTGCCAATGAGTGCGAATTCAAAGGCACGCGGATTATGCGCCTCGATGGACTGCGCGTTGAGTACCCCCAGGGTTGGGGGCTGATTCGGGCGTCTAACACATCGGCCAATCTGACATTGCGCTTCGAAGCAGACGACCACAACATCCTTGGCTACATCAAACAGACCTTTAAATACAAACTCTCAGGGTTGATTCCTAACATTGAAGACTACCTATGAATGCATCCAAAAGCGCTGACAGCGCGCACAACACTGCGCAAGTAATATCCAAAGCACTCCCCTATATACAGCGTTTTGCGGGTAAAACCGTGGTCGTTAAATACGGCGGTAATGCCATGGTCGACGAGGGCCTGCAAGCCAGTTTCGCGCGCGACATTGTGTTGATGAAAGCGGTCGGTCTCAACCCGGTCGTGGTGCATGGCGGTGGCCCGCAAATTGGCGCCTTGCTCAAGCGACTCAATATCGACTCGAATTTTGTCGACGGTATGCGCGTCACCGACAGCCGCACCATGGATGTGGTGGAGATGGTGCTCGGGGCCACGGTGAACAAACAAATTGTTAACCTGATCTCCAGCGCCGGCGGTAAGGCGTTTGGTATAACCGGCAAGGATGGCCAATTCATCCGCGCCAAAAAACTTGTCGTCACGCAAAAAACCGCGGCCATGTCGGTTCCTGAAATCGTTGATATCGGCCATGTAGGTGAGGTCGAATCAATCGATAAGGCAGTCATCGATATGCTGGTAGACGGTGGCTTTATACCGGTGATCGCGCCAATTGGCGTTGGCGCCAACGGCGAGTCCTACAATATCAATGCAGATTTAGTCGCTGGCAAAATGGCTGAAGTTCTCGGCGCAGAGAAATTGATATTGCTCACCAACGTCGCTGGGTTGCTGGATCAGCAGGGACAGACCCTGACGGGACTTTCAGCAGAGCGCGTCGACCAGTTAATAGCCGACGGCGTCGTGCATGGTGGCATGCTGCCCAAAATACGCTGCGCGCTCGATGCGGTCAAAGCCGGGGTGCCAAATGCGCACATTATAGATGGTCGGGTCGACCATGCTGTGATGCTCGAAATTTTTACCGATGAGGGTGTCGGCACCTTGATCAGCAACCAATCTCATAGCCACACGGAGAGATGCTAATGGCAGGGAAGCGAGGGTCTAGAGCACAAGAAATCCTGCAAGCGTTAGCGCGCATGCTGGAGGTATCCAAGGGTCAGCGAATTACTACCGCTGCCTTGGCGGCGGAATTGGGGGTTTCTGAGGCGGCACTGTACCGGCACTTTCCAAGTAAAACACGCATGTTTGAAGGCCTGATAGATTTTATCGAAGAAACCATTTTCGGCCGTATTTCGTCGATATTAAACGACGACTCAAGCACCGTCGACCAGTGTTATCGAATACTCACATTGGTGTTGGCATTTTCAGAAAAGAACCCTGGCATCACGCGAATATTGAACGGTGACGCGCTGACCGGGGAAACCGAGCAACTCCACAAACGCGTAGCACAATTTTATGACCGCTTAGAAAGCCAATTAAAACAACTACTGCGAGAAGCTCAGATAAGAGACGGTCTAAAGGTCGAGATAGCGATCGGCACCGCGGTCAACCTGATGGTCTGCACGGTCGAGGGTAAAATTCATCAATACGTTCGCAGCGATTTTAAGCAACTACCGAGCACAGACTGGCCGACGCAGTGGAAACTGATCACCTTGGGCATGTTTGCCTGAATGTGTATGTTCGACGCCTAAACCAAGCCAAACTGCGAATACCTCGCTTTTATAGACCGTAAGTGTCGCGGTAACTAGCCACTGCAGCGCACCACTTTCGCAGTTCTGGGCGGGCCATCAGAAATTCTAAGACGTCGGTAATATCGACAATACTGACCACTGGAACGCCGTGCTTGCGCTCGACGACCTCGGTTGCCGAGCGTCCATCGGGCCCGCGCTCTCTTCGATCCAATCCGACCAACACACCCGCTGGTTGAGCATCGCTGCCCGCCAATAGGCCCATCACCTCGGCCACCGCAGTACCGGCGGTTATTACATCATCGATAATTAATACCCGCCCCGCGAGGGGCGCGCCGACCAGCGACCCGCCTTCCCCATGGGACTTTTCTTCCTTGCGATTATAACTGTAGGGAACGTCTATCTGATGGTGTTCAGAGAGCGCAACCGCAGTCGCTCCCGCCAGCGTGATGCCCTTGTATGCGGGCCCAAACAAGAGTTCAAACTGAATGCCCGAACGGACAATCGCCTCGGCATAACAGCGCCCCAATGTGGCTAAAGCGCCGCCCGTATAAAACTTGCCTGCGTTAAAAAAATAGGGTGAAATGCGGCCCGATTTTAACTGGAATTCGCCAAATGACAATGCCTTGCTGGCGATCGCCTGGTCGATAAATTGTTGTTTGTAATCGTTCATCAATCACCGCCTATAACGCTCATTGGGCCAGCGCCATGCCCTGCACTCGCAGCAGATCGGCGACACCATTATTGGCGAGGCGCATCATTTCGCCGAGCTCTTCCTGCGAAAATGCCGCACCCTCAGCCGTCCCCTGAACTTCGATAAACCCGCCGCTGTCGTTCATCACAACATTCATATCGGTCTGCGCGCGCGAGTCCTCGGCATAATCTAGATCCAACACCGCGGTATCCTGATAAATTCCCACCGAAACCGCCGCAATCATACTCACTAATGGGTCGCCGCTAATCGCTTTTGTACGCTGCAAATGGCGTATTGCATCGACCAGTGCAACGCAGGCACCGGTAATCGAGGCAGTCCGCGTGCCGCCGTCCGCCTGAATCACATCGCAGTCAATATTAATCGTGTGTTCGCCGAGCTTTTTCAGATTCACCGCGGCGCGCAGCGAGCGTCCAATCAAGCGTTGAATCTCTTGGGTGCGGCCACCTTGCTTACCGCGCGCCGCCTCTCGCCCCATCCGACTATTAGTCGAGCGAGGCAACATGCCGTACTCTGCAGTGACCCAACCCTGGCCCTTACCACGCAAGAATCGTGGCACACCGGACTCGACGCTAGCGGTACATATAACCTTGGTATCGCCAAATTCAACCAGTACCGATCCCTCGGCATGGCAGGTGTAATCACGCGTAATTTTTACGGGCCGCAACTGTTCTGGGCGACGCCCACTGGGACGATTCATACCATGCTTCCTTTGAAAAAGACGCATTATATAACTTCGACAATGCAGATAGCGGCATCTAGTGGAAAATTATTTTTCTACCAGCGGCTAAATTGAACTCCGCCATGATCCACTTTTGTTACCATTGGGCCCCAGCCAATAGCGGAGACTCAAAATGCCAAGAAGCATGACGGCGTTTGCACGCATTACTCACGACCACCCATGGGGAGCAATCGCCTGCGAATTGCGCTCGGTCAACCACCGGTATTTCGAAACCAGCTTTCGACTGCCGGAAACACTGCGTCATACCGAGATGCCACTGCGTGAGTTGGCGCGCGCACAATTGCAACGCGGCAAGGTAGATTGCCAAATACAACTTGACCACAGCGGTAACCAAGGTCCCTTGGACGCCAATTTAAACCTCGCAAAACAGTATATTACTGTCGCCGAGAGCTTGGCAGCAACCATGCAAAACCCCGCCCCCCTGTCGGCGCATGAGGTCATGCGCTGGCCCGGCGTGTTAAAGGAGTTGGAGGTAGATCAGGAACAGATGCAGTCCGCCGTCACCAAGGTCTTTCAGGCCACAGTCGCTCAACTTCTCGACGGGCGATCGCGCGAGGGTAGTAAATTGGTCGCCATGGTTGTCTCTCGCCTCGATGCAATGCACCGGCAACTCGCTCTGGTTCGCGTCGAACTTCCGCAGATCCTCGCGCACCAACAGCAACGCCTCAACGATCGACTGGCACAGTTGACGTCCGGCCTTGATCCCGAGCGCGTAGAGCAAGAAATAGCGGTCATCGCCAACCGCGCCGACGTCGACGAAGAATTAGACCGACTAGAGGCCCACATCGACGAAATTCGTCGGGTGCTGAAAAATGACGAACCGATCGGTCGACGGTTGGACTTTTTAATGCAAGAACTCAATCGTGAGGCCAACACGCTCGGCGCTAAATCGCTGTCGGCGACCACCACGGGCGTGTCTGTTGAACTCAAGGTTTTAATTGAACAAATGCGCGAACAAATTCAAAATATCGAATAGTCTTTTTTTGGACATTCCAAATTTTTTATTTATACAATAAAAACCATAGTTTATATTCAATTATCGTTTTTACTTGTTTCAGACTTTCGCCCTTAGCTTCAATTGATTGGAGGTGATTTTATTAATGTAGAAGAGCAGTTAAGACAAAGAATAAGGGGCGTATTTGGATCAGTGCCCTTTCCAAAACATTGTGGATTAAGAGCAGGAATGGAAAAGGATAACTGGGTCTCCGACCCAGACGTCCTTGCTAAAATTACCGCTGATCAAGACCTAAAAGGAGAGTGGTGGCAGATACCGGATAAAGAACTTCAAAAATGTTTGCTAGGGTCAGCGTATCTCGATGCAAGTGGGATAGAGTTTTATCTACCCGCATACTTAACATTGGCCTTAAATGGCCGTGATATAAACCATTATAGACATGCTGTCTTTCTTTTAAAGGTCGATATTGAAGGTGACGAAGACATGACCGAGATTTTAATCAGTCGACTTTCAAAAATCAAGGGCGAGAAAAAACAGGTTTGCATTGAATTTCTAGAATATGTGCACTCAAGATTTAGCGACGAAAAAAGGGTTTTAAACGACCTTGCCTCTGATA
>Ga0115006_10000517_pt1 | contig 21105 bp, 22 predicted proteins | sample ArcOceMetagenome_3_FD_88943 | JGI IMG/M metagenome (GOLD analysis project Ga0115006, IMG submission 88943) | Marine eukaryotic phytoplankton communities from Arctic Ocean - Arctic Ocean- Svalbard ARC20M Metagenome | ecosystem: Environmental > Aquatic > Marine > Oceanic | place: Arctic Ocean...
AATTTGCCATGCCCTGAGCGGCAGTCACCACGCGGCTGGCTGGCATGATGGCGATCGCAAACCCGGCTGGTGGGACCACTACATAGGGCCTGGCAAAGCCATGGATAGCGAGCGATTTTTTATCGTCTGTCCAAACAATATCGGTAGTTGTTTTGGCAGTACCGGCCCGACGACAATCAATCCAGCAACCAAGCAGCCCTGGGGGCCAGACTTTCCGCCACTGCGCGCGCGCGACTGGATGGAATCGCAGCATCTGTTGATGCAACACCTCGGGATCACTTGTTGGGCGGCGGTTGTCGGCGGCAGTCTCGGCGGCATGCAGGCAATGCGCTGGTCACTGGAGTACCCCGAAAAGTTACTCAACAGTATCGTCATCGCGTCGGCGATGAAGCTTTCGGCGCAAAATATCGCCTTTAACGAAATTGCCCGCCGAGCGATCAAATCCGACCCCGATTATCTCGCCGGTCGCTACTTAGAAAATCACCGAGTGCCACGCCACGGCCTGGCACTGGCGCGTATGATCGGGCATGTCACCTATCTATCGGACGTGGCTATGGCGGAGAAGTTTGGACGCGAACTCAACATTGGTAATTTTTCGGTGGGCGAGAAAGACCCGATAGAATTTCAAATCGAGAGCTATCTGAACTATCAGGGTGACAAATTTGCCGACGATTTCGATGCCAATGCCTACATTTTGATCACCAAAATGCTCGACTATTTTGACCTGTCTCGCGACTATCAAAATGACCCGGTCGCTGCATTTAAGCATGCTTCGTGCAATTTTATGGTAATTTCGTTCACCAGCGACTGGCGCTTCCCGGCACAGCGCTCAAGGGAAATTACCGACGCTCTGATCGGCGCGGGTCGAAATGTATCTTATGCGGAAATCCAATCGGATCAGGGTCATGACGCCTTCCTCCTTCCCAACCCTCGCTACGAAGAAGTGCTCAGTGGTTATTTAAGCCGGGTTGCAGATCAATTGGAGTCCTCGACAACATGACCACCGATTACATCGCGATCAATCATTGGATCGACCAGGGGGTTCGCGTTCTGGATCTCGGTTGTGGCGACGGCTCACTTCTCGCCCACCTGATAGCGACGCGCAACATCTGCGGTTATGGCCTAGAAATTGATCCCACATCCATTCACACCTGTATTTCCAAGGGTCTCAATGTGATTGAGCAGGACGTCAACTCGGGCCTGCACAATTTTTCCGACAATGCGTTTGATAGCGTCATAATGACCCAAGCGCTGCAAGTCATGCGCTACCCCCATCTGGTGCTCGACGAAATGCTTCGCATCGGCCGCGAGTGTATTATTACTTTCCCAAATTTTGGTCACTGGCGAACCCGTGGCGATCTGAGTTTTCGCGGCCGTATGCCGGTGACCGAACAACTCGCTTACCAGTGGTACGATACACCCAACATCCACTTTTTTACCTACAGTGATTTCGAAGCACTATGCTGTCAGCGCAATATCCGTATACTGCACCGTCAATGTATTAGCCAAGGAGTCGTCGATCGATGTCTGCAAAAAATCTGGCCAAATTTGTTTACCGAGACCGCAATCTATCACCTCAGTCGCTAGCCGGAGGCCTCCGCGCCGGTGCGGGGAGGCTCGTCCTCCTGCTTGCCGGCCTGGCGTTTTGCTCGGCGTCGCAGGCCAATGGGCGCGAAGACTACAAACAACACGGCGATCTAAAGATTTTTTATAGCGCCTTTCCAAGTACCTTTATCCCCCCTGAAATTGCCCGCGCCAATAATCTCACCCGCGGTGTGGATCGCGGCTTTGTCAACGTGGCAACGATGAAGGATTTGGGCACCGGCCTACCCACGGTGGTGTCCGGCGAAGTTTTAAACATCATGCAGCAAAGTCAAACGCTCAGCTTCATAGAAATTCGCGAAGGCTCAACGGTCTATTACCTAGCCCCCTTTGATTTTGATAACCGGGATTATTTGACCTTTAAAATACGCATCCGAGCGAAGCCAGAAGCTCCGGCATACGACTTTAAATTTCAAAAAATCATGTATATCGATCGCTAACCGAAGAGTTCATACCCCATGGATATCGTTCTTGCCAGTGCCAACGCCGGAAAACTTCGCGAATTTCAACAAATGCTCGAAGGTTTCAATCTAGCGGTCGTACCGCAATCCGAACTGGCCATCGAATCTGCGGCTGAGACCGGCCTAACCTTTGTCGAGAACGCCTTGATCAAGGCTCGACACGCGACGAGTATTGCCAAGCGACCGGCAATAGCCGACGATTCTGGGCTCGAGGTGGATTACCTGCAAGGGGCCCCGGGCATCTATTCGTCGCGCTTTGCCGGCGACCATGCCACCGACAAAGACAACAATCATTGCCTTCTCCAGCGGCTCGAGGGCGTTGCCATGGCAGAGCGCACCGCGCGCTACCACACGGTCATCGTCTATATGCGCCATGCGCTCGACCCCACCCCGCTGATATGTCAGGCCCAATGGGAGGGTAGAATAGCGCTGCAACCGCTGGGAGATGGGGGTTTTGGCTACGACCCGCTGTTTATTGTCGACGCCGATGGCCGCCGCGCATCCGAATTGTCGGCGACGGTCAAAAATCGCATCAGTCATCGCGGCCAAGCGATGAAACAATTGCTGGATGCCCTTGGTAACACCCACCTAGGTGCCATTCAATCATCGTGACAACGGCTTTAAACAAGCCACTGGCGACCCTTGCTTTACCGCCCCTGGGGCTCTATGTGCACATCCCTTGGTGCATCAAAAAATGTCCCTATTGCGACTTTAATTCCCACGTCAGCAGCGACGCAATCCCAGAAACAGCCTATGTCGATGCATTGATTAACGATTTAAAACAACAATTAGGCTGGGTACAGGGTCGTAAATTACACTCGATCTTTTTTGGCGGCGGGACCCCAAGCCTGTTTTCAGGCCGCGCTATCGGCCGCATTATTGAGGCTGCCGAGCGCCTCATCGGCTTCTGCGATGCAATCGAAATTACCCTTGAGGCCAATCCCGGCAGCGCCGAGCAAGCGCGTTTTAATGACTATCGCAAGGCCGGCGTCAATCGGCTATCTATCGGCATTCAAAGTTTTGGCGATCAACATCTCAAACGGCTTGGGCGGGTACACGACGGTCATCAGGCGCAACGTGCCATCGAGGCGGCAACAATGGCTAACTTTGCGCGCATCAATATCGATTTAATGCACGGCCTCGAGCAACAGAGCGCAGCCCAAGCAATCAATGACCTGCGCACCGCCATCGATGCAGGGGTCGAACACATCTCCTGGTACCAACTGACAATCGAGCCGAATACGGCGTTTTTTAGTCAACCGCCACCGCTGCCATCGGACGATAGACTCGCCGACATCCAAGCTTCGGGCATGAACTTACTCGCCGAGCAAGGGTTTCAGCAGTACGAGGTCTCGGCCTTTGCCAAAGCCAACCAAGTCGCTCGACACAACGTTAATTATTGGGAATTTGGCGATTATTTGGGCATCGGGGCCGGCGCTCATGGCAAGATCACTATAGCTGCAGAAAAGACCTTGGTCCGCAGCCAGAAAACCCGTCAACCGACGCATTATTTAGCCCAAAAACAGGACGCGGAAAACCGCTATAAGGTCATTCCCCTCGTCGAGCGCCCGATGGAATTTATGATGAATGCGCTGCGTTTAAAAAACGGTGTCCCGACCGATTACTTTGCCGCGAGGACCGGCCTCGACAACGACAGCATCGCCAATCCATTGCGACAACTCCAGTCTCAAGGTCTGTTGGTCACCGACCCACAACGGATAGCCGCCTCGCCACTGGGCTATCAATTTCTAAACACGCTGCTGCAACGCTTTGCCTAGGCGCAAAAGGGACTATCGCAGCGTAGGCGTTACTCCCATCTACAGCACCAGCACCAAATCCCGCTGTAGCCATGCGAATATTGGCGATAACAATTGTCGGCTCGTCTGCGCTAATGCTATTATTCTCGCTTAGAGCTATTTATTTAATCAACCCCCAATCAGAGGCCAAACACTATGAGCGACAATCTTGTCCATGTTACTGACACCAGTTTTGAGAGCGATGTCCTGCAATCAGAGATACCCGCGCTGATTGATTTTTGGGCGGCTTGGTGTGGACCTTGCAAGATGATTGCGCCATTGCTCGAAGAGCTTTCGGATGAATATGCGGGCCGTATAAAAGTCTGCAAGATAGACGTCGACAGCAATCCCGAGACTGCCGCTAAGTACAATGTGCGCGGGATACCCACGCTATTGGTGTTTAAAAACGGTAGTATCGAAGCCACCAAGGTCGGCGCACTATCAAAATCTCAACTGGTGGAGTTCGTCGACAGTTTCGTTTAAAAATCGACCGCCACTATTGTTGCCACCAAAAAATACCTTGCGCTTTGTTGCGGTGCGGCTATACTCAAAATTAAACAAGCGTCTTCTAAAGCCATGCACGAATCGATGCATGGCTTCCTAAGTTAAAACACACCCACTTTCTCGACTAGAAAATATACGTGGCAGCCCGTCCGGTGCGCCCGAAAAAGCGAAAAACCATCCTATGAACTTATCCGAATTAAAAATTAAACCCATTGCTGGACTTATCGAACTCGCCGAGTCTATGGGACTCGACAACCTTGCAAGATCTCGCAAGCAAGACATCATTTTCTCTATGCTCAAGCGCCACGCAAAAGGCGGTGAGGATATCTATGGCAATGGCGTTTTAGAGATACTCCCCGATGGCTTTGGTTTTTTGCGTTCCGCCGGCTCTTCCTATCTTGCTGGCCCCGACGACATCTATGTTTCACCGAGCCAAATCAGACGTTTTAACCTCCGCACTGGCGATGCCATCGCGGGAAAAATCCGTCCGCCAAAAGACGGTGAACGTTATTTTGCGATGCTCAAAGTCGACGAAATAAACTACGATGCACCGGAGAATGTACGCAATAAGATTTTATTCGAGAACCTTACGCCGCTGTTCCCAGACGACCGCCTCACGCTGGAGTCTGGCAATGGGTCTACCGAAGACTTAACTGGCCGAATTATCGACCTGATCGCCCCTATCGGACGTGGTCAGCGGGGTCTGATTGTTGCGCCGCCCAAGGCCGGCAAGACCATCATGATGCAACACATAGCGCAATCAATTATTCGCAACAACCCAGACTGCTATATCATTGTGCTGCTGATCGATGAGCGGCCCGAAGAAGTCACCGAGATGCAGCGTACGGTTCGCGGCGAAGTGATCGCCTCAACCTTTGATGAGCCGCCAACACGACACGTGCAGGTAGCCGAAATGGTGATCGAAAAGGCCAAGCGGCTGGTCGAACACAAAAAGGATGTGGTCATACTGCTCGATTCGATCACCCGTTTGGCGCGCGCCTACAACACCGTGATACCCTCCTCGGGGAAAGTTCTTACTGGGGGTGTCGACGCCCATGCGCTGGAAAAACCCAAGCGATTTTTTGGTGCCGCGAGAAATATTGAGCACGGCGGCAGCCTGACAATTATCGCCACGGCACTGGTCGACACCGGTTCCAAAATGGACGAAGTGATCTACGAAGAATTTAAAAGTACCGGCAACATGGAGTTGCACTTAGACCGTAAAATTTCTGAAAAACGCGTCTACCCTGCGATCAACATCCGTCGCTCTGGTACCCGTCGAGAAGACCTGTTGATCGAAGAAGCCGAACTGCAACGAATTTGGATCTTGAGAAAACTGCTGCACGATATGGAAGACCTGACTGCGGCTGAGTTTATGGTCGAAAAACTCAAGGGCTTTAAAGATAACCACGAATTTTTTGGTGCCATGAAACGTAAGTAGAGTGCGCCTTGGCACGGTGCTGGAAGCATAGTTCTTAGCGCCACATCTGAATAACGCCAAAAGCCCAAGGGTAGGCCTATGAAATACGCTGACTTACGAGAATTTATAGACTTCCTCGAACAGCGCGGAGAGTTGGTGCGAATCAGCCAACCGATAGACCCCTATTTGGAAATGACCGAAATCAGCGATCGCACCCTGCGCGCTGGTGGCCCTGCGCTGTTGTTCGAAAATCCCAAGGGCTACAATGTGCCGGTGCTCTGTAACCTGTTCGGCACGCCCGAGCGAGTGGCTATGGGGATGGGCGAAGAAAACCTACAAGGACTGCGCGATATCGGCGTACTCCTGGCCTTTCTGAAAGAACCCGATCCACCCAAGAGTCTGCTAGATCTCTGGCAAAAGCGTCATGATTTTAAGCAGGTGCTCAACATGCCAGTCAAACTGGTTAAGCATGCCCCCTGCCAAGAAGTCGTACTGGAGGGCGATGCGGTGGATTTAGATCGCCTGCCAATTCAGACCTGCTGGCCGGGCGACGCAGCACCGCTGGTGACTTGGGCGCTGGCAATCACTCGGGGACCCGCCAAAGCACGACAAAACCTCGGCATTTACCGCATGCAGAAAATCGCCAAAAACAAACTCATTATGCGCTGGTTGGCGCATAGAGGCGGTGCGCTCGACTACCGAGAATGGTGTCAAAAATACCCAGATAAACCCTATCCAGTGGCCGTGGCTCTAGGCGCCGACCCCGCAACCACGCTAGGCGCAGTCACCCCAGTGCCCGATACGCTGTCGGAATATGCCTTTGCCGGCTTGCTACGCGGAGAAAAAACCCGCGTCACCACCTGTCTGGGTAGCGATCTGCAGGTTCCCGCCAGCGCCGAATACATTTTGGAGGGGCACTTGCATCCAGGTGAAACCGCCGAAGAGGGACCCTTTGGCGACCACACCGGTTACTACAATGAAGTCGAACGCTTCCCGGTATTTACCATCGATCGCATCACCCATCGAAAGCAACCGATCTATCACAGCACCTACACCGGCAGACCACCGGATGAACCGGCCATTCTGGGGGTGGCGTTAAACGAGGTGTTCGTGCCGATTTTACAGAAGCAATTCCCAGAGATTGTCGATTTTTATCTACCGCCCGAGGGCTGCTCATACCGGTTGGCGGTGGTCAGTATGAAAAAACAATACCCCGGACACGCCAAGCGCGTGATGATGGGGGTGTGGTCGTTTTTGCGGCAGTTTATGTACACCAAATTTGTCATCGTCACCGACGACGACATCGATATACGCCAGTGGAACGACGTTATTTGGGCCATGACCACGCGTATGGATCCCAGCAGAGACACACTGTTGGTGGATAACACGCCGATCGACTATCTCGACTTTGCTTCCCCAGTTTCGGGTCTGGGATCGAAAATGGGCTTGGATGCGACCAATAAAATGCCCGGAGAAACAGACCGCGAATGGGGTGCGCCGATCGAAATGGACCGCGATGTCGAAACGCGCATCGATCAAATATGGGATTCACTCGGGATCCATAACAAACAGTAAAAAGTCGTGGGGTAGACCATTAAAAGCCAAACAAGCCAGTTTGAATTGCTGACAAAAAAACGTTTTGCGCCGCTCTTCGCCACCCAATTCTTAGGCGCTTTAAACGACAATTTATTCAAAAATGCACTGTTGGTGATTATCGTCAGTCAAGTAGTGTCGCTGGCGGGTAACAGCGTTAACTTCATCACCAATTTGGCCGTCGGCCTGTTTATCCTGCCATATTTATTGTTCTCAACCACCGCCGGCCAGCTTGCCGACCGATTCGACAAAGCGATGCTCATACGCCGCGTCAAATTGGCGGAAATTTTGATCATGCTGGCGGGTTGTTACGCTCTGTACAGTTTAAATTTATACCTAATGCTCGGCATTTTATTCTTGCTCGGCATACAATCAAGCTTTTTTGGCCCCCTTAAATATGCCATTATTCCGCAGCATTTGCATAGCAGTGAACTGCTCGCCGGCAATGCCCAAGTCGGCATGGGCACCTTTGTATCCATTCTGCTCGGAACGCTGGTCGGCAGTTGGATGGTGACAGTGCCCGATGGGCGCTACTATTTAGGCGCGGCGACCGTCGCTGCCGCCATCATCGGTTGGCTGTGCAGCCGCGGCATCCCAGAGGCTCCTGCGACTGAAACCGCCGAAATGACCTGGAACCCAGTGCGCGACACGATCGACAATTTTGCCTTGACCCGGCAAGACCCGACGGTCTTCTATTGCGTGCTCGGCATCTCTTGGTTTTGGCTGTTTGGCGGCTGTATTCTTACCCAAGTACCCAATTTCGCGGTGGCTATTTTAAACGGCGAGCCACAACTCATCTCGGTGCTATTAGCGGCGTTCATTGTCGGTGTTGCCACTGGTTGCCTGCTGTGCAGTAAGTTATCTGGCAATCGGGTGGAACCGGGGATTATTCCCCTCGGCGCCCTTGGGTTAAGCGTATTCAGTATCGATTTATACCTCGCGGCAAACAACTACCAAACCACCCTCGCGCTCCTGGCGCCGATCCCCGCAATGCAATTTATCGGTCTTTGGGCGGGTCTGCACATACTGTTAGACCTAGTCTGTATCGGGCTTTTTGGCGGCTTTTTTATCGTTCCTCTCTACGCCATGGTTCAAGCGCGAACCGACAGTCGGCAACGCGCTCGAGTGATCGCGGCCAACAATATCATGAACGCCGTGTTTATGATTTCAGGTAGCCTACTCGGCATGGCCTGCCTAACACTCCTCGGCTTGACGATTCCCGAGTTTTTCATGTTTATGGGGCTGTTAAACGCGGCCGTGTTAACCTGGATTTTTTATCGCGAGCCAGAATTTATCCAGCGGTTTATCGCCTGGCTAACGACCAATGTGACTTGGTTGCGAAAAAAACGCCTCTAAGCATACGCTCAAGTACAGCACCCAACGCAAACATCCTGATCATCAGATTATGCTGAAACCGGGACAGCGATGGTCAATGCCTTGGTATCGACGGGGTTTTGACGCGCCACCGTCGTCTCTCAAGCGCTGACGACAAATTGCTCCATGCGTCTACAAAGCTCACTGTCGCTAAAGCATAACTGCCAGGCGCAAAATGCGCGCTTTAACAACACCCCTGGCAGAATTTACAATGCTCACTATAACGCCAACCTGAACCCTTTAAGGGCCTTCAAAGGACGTTTTTATCTCCATAAAAATAGGGTAGAATCCCCGCGCGAGGACTGCTTTTGCGCGCACAGTGCGCATGTCGCGGCACGACAACGACGGGGCTGACGACAGGATAAAAAGTAACGCTGGTAACCGGCCACTATTACAGGCCGCGTTGGGCTAGCTGGGTGTCGGCAAACAATCAACCTCTGGGCAGTTGCAACTTTTAGCGGCGCTCCCTCGGAATGGATATCACAGTGCCTCTAAAGGATCATTTAATGCGCCTGGCGCAGCCGGCGACCAATAAGTTATTGTTAGAGGTCAGCCGCGGTATTGAGAAGGAAAGCCTGAGAGTCGCCCCCGATGGACGCCTGTCGCAGCGCCAGCATCCAGCGGCGCTTGGTTCAGCTTTGACGCACCCCTCGATCACGACTGATTTTTCTGAAGCGCTTTTGGAGTTCATCACCGCACCGTCACGCTCGATAGCAACGGTCATCGACGAACTCGACGACATCCAGAGCTTCACCTACAGCCAATTAAACAACGAGCTATTATGGGTCAGCAGCATGCCTTGTAAGCTCGGCGACGATGAACAAATCCCGATCGCCCACTTTGGGCGATCCAATATCGGCCAGATGAAGAGCATCTATCGAACCGGGTTGGGACACCGCTATGGTCGCTCGATGCAAACCATTGCCGGTATTCACTACAATTTTTCGATTTCCGACGCGCTCTGGGAACACCTTCGAGCGTCTAGCCAAAGTCCGCTATCGCTACAAGATTACAAGACCTCCGGCTACTTTGGACTGATTCGCAATTTTCGACGTCTATCCTGGCTACTGCACTATCTACTGGGTGCGACACCGGCTGTGTGCCGAAGTTTCGTGCAACATAAGCCGCATAATTTGGCGCCGCTGGAAGGTGACCCCGAGAGTTTGTACGCCCCCTATGCAACATCACTGCGAATGGGTGGTCTTGGCTACCAAAGCGATGCCCAAAGCACGTTGGCAATCAACTACAACGACATGCACAGCTATGTCACCAATCTGCGCAGCGCACTGGATATGCCCTACGCCCCCTACCAGGCCATCGGCCTACGAGACCGACAGCAAAATTATCGTCAGTTAAACACCCATTTGTTGCAGATTGAAAATGAGTTCTACAGTGCTATTCGGCCCAAGCGAACCACCGAATCGGGCGAGCCGCCGCTGCATGCTCTGCAAGATCGCGGGATCGAATATGTCGAGGTGCGCTGCCTCGATCTGAATCCCTTTGCCGCACATGGCATCGACCTGCCGAGCATTCGCTTTCTAGACAGTTTTTTGCTGTTTTGCCTGCTCTCGGAAAGCGCCACATCGAGCGATGTAGAGCAGCAAGACATCGATCATAATCAAACGGCAAGCGTCAATCGGGGTCGCCAACCCGGTTTGTTGTTGCAGCGCGACAACGACACCCAGCCGCTAGTTGAGTGGGGCCGGGAGACCCTCGCAGAGATTGCTCCGGTGGCCGCGCTGCTGGATCGCGCGCATGGAGGGCACGACTATACCCAAGCGTTGGATGCAATGACAGAGCGCCTCGAGCACCCCAACAAAACCCCCTCAGCAATGATACTCGAGGCGATGAATACTCGCCAAGAAAGCTACCATGCCTTTGCCATGCGCATGGCTCGTCAACACGCAGACCATTACAGGGAGCGACAACCGAGCGCAGCAACGCTCGATAGATACCGGCAAATGGCCGAGCAGTCGCTGCAACAACAACGGCTCATCGAGGATGGCGATCAGCTAACATTTGCGCGCTACCTCGCCGACTACTATCGCCAATAACTCGACGGGACGAAAAATCGATGATGAATTATTTTAGTTATCGCAGTGTGAATGTCGCCAGCGCGGCTGCCTGTGGTCTTTTGGGACTCTTCGCACTGGTTTATTTGCAGGGTCACCTTGGACTGGAACCTTGCTACCTATGCGTCACCCAACGATTTTTCGTTATCGGTTGCGGACTGCTATTCGCCCTTGCAGCGATCCACAACCCAGCGCTTATCGGTCGCCGTTGGTACGCCGGGGGCAGTTGCGTGACGGCCATGGGCGGCAGTTATTTTGCCATGAAACAGCTCTGGCTACAGGGTCTAAGCGCCGATCAAATACCGACCTGCGGACCACCGGTAGATTACTTATTCGAGGCCTTCTCGACCTTTGAAGTGATTGCTATGCTGGTGCGCGGCGACGGTAACTGCGCCGAGACCCAATGGCAATTTCTCGGGCTCAGTATACCGGCATGGGTGCTGGTGAATTGTAGTCTGCTACTGGCTGTCGGCCTGTTGCAACTATTGCGCAAGGATTGAAATAGCCGGCCACTGCGCAAGCCGTGATACGCCGTCTGGCGCAACCAGCCTAAACCGGTGCCTATAACACGCAGCGCTCGGCCAACTAGCGATGCCAGCGCCGGTAGACGCCATAAAAACCTGTTCATAACGCGGGGTGACAGGCACTGATTGAAGTACTGCGTGGGATGATGCAACCGGCGTGCCGGTTGCAAGCAGCAAGCCAATATAATATTCTCTGCGCGATAGGTTACAGTGGGAGTGGCAACGTGGATAAAGAGCTATCGAAAAACGACCTTTGGGAGCGTATTGACACCATTGTCGAGCACTGGCTCGGGCAGCGGCGCGCGCTGTTAGCAAAGTATGGCGATCTCGCCAACATCAAAAGCTTCAGCGCAGAGAACAGCCTGCACGGTGCCTCGGTACAAGAGTTTTGCCAGTCGATGATCGACTATTTGTCACTGGTGCACTTCGAGGTGTTTGAGCAGCTATCGAAGGACTCAGTGTTCGACGATTCTGTCAGCCAAAAACAGAGTTCTGAACTGTTTGATGCTATTCAACAATCGACCGACAAAATGCTTGATTTCAACGATAAGTATCTGGCGATTGACGACCTCGAGGCGCTCGCGAAAGATTTGTCGTCGCTTGGAGAGGAGATGGCACAACGCTTTGAATTAGAAGATCAAGTCATCGCGTTGCTGGATCATTCGCGCGTCGACAGCGAGCAAACCACGCCCCCTGTCACCACTAGTTAATCCGGCATTTTAATACGGAAATCCAAGCAGCGCGCAAGCCCAGACGGCTAGCACGCTGTGGATTCACTACTAGGATTCGTCCGACGCGTTCGCCTGCAGCAACTGCACTTCAAAAATGAGTACTTGATTTGGGCCTATGGGCCCTTGACCAACCGGGCCATAAGCGAGTTCGGCGGGTATGTAGAGCTCCCAGGTGGCACCTTCAGACATCAGCTGTAGAGCCTCTGTCCAGCCCGGAATCACTTGGGTAACACCAAATTGAGCAGGCACACCACGCTTGATCGAACTATCAAATTCAGTCCCATCGAGCAAGCGCCCCGCGTAGTGAACTTCGACGGTGCTATCGCTGGTCGGCTTGGCGCCGCTGCCGGCGGTGATAACTTTATACTGAAGACCACTGTCGGTGGTCACTACGCCCTCTTTGGCTTGGTTGGCGGCCAGGAATTCGGCGCCTTCGGTGCCGTTACTGTCCGCTTGCAGGGCGCTGGCTTCTTCCTGCTCTTTTTGCTGGGCGTCGCGCTTAGCCATCATTTGCGCTTCGAATGCCTTGACCACAGCGGCAATCTGCTCTTCGTTTAACTGCGGTTCAGCGTCCGATAAACCGTCGCTAAAACCACGCTGAAAAGCCTCGTCATCAAAATCGATCTCCATCGCTTTAATATTTCGCGCATTGTCCATGCCAAAAAGGTAACTGATTTTTTGGCCCTGGGTTTCCAGACTCGCAGGCTGCGCGTCGGGTGTCATCGGCGTCTCGGTCTTTACCTGATCGCAGGCGCCCAATAACAGTAATACGCCGAGTGAATATAATTTAACGCTGTGCATGTGTTGCTCCTTGTGGGTAATCAAATATCGCCAGATCGTGTCAATGTAACGACGCCTTCAGTTCGCCGCCGCATTCGACGCGATAGTGTATGCTATTTATCCGCCGCTGACGACTGATCGAACGGCATTTTGTCAGCCGGCGAGTGCCCGTTTGCGCCGCTCCAATGGATGCCCTAAGAACATCTTTCAAACAATAGATCCCATACCCCGTGCCCGAGGCGCGCACCGCGACGCTCAAATTTTGTGAGTGGCCGATAATCTGGTTTTGGCGCATAGTCGCTGACGGCGCAATTGCTAAAACCGTCGGCCTGCTGCATCGTCTCAAGCATTTGTTCGGCGTAGGGTTGCCAGTCGGTAGCCATGTGAAAAACGCCACCCAAGCGCAATCTGCTGCGCACCATTTGCACAAAATCGGGCTGCACAATGCGGCGTTTGTTGTGCTTTTTTTTGTGCCATGGATCGGGAAAATACAACTGCAAGCGATCCACCGATTGCGCGCCGATGCACTCGCGCATCACATCGGTGGCGTCTGCCAAATAAAGCCGTAAATTGTCAACTTCGACGGCCGCAGCCGCGTTCATCAGGCTACCGACCCCAGGTGGATGAACCTCGATGCCAACGAACTGACAATCGGGAGCCGCCTGCGCCATTTGTAACAGAGAATCGCCCATACCAAAGCCAATCTCGACGATCAGCGGAGCCTTCGCACCAAACTCGCGTTCGGCATCCAGGGCTCCATCGCACAGTTTCAGACCGTAGCGCGACCAACCGCCGTCAAACGCCTGGCGCTGTGCGGGGGTCATGCGACCCGCGCGCACCACGTAACTACGAATGGATTTTTTACGGTATTCAGGTTTTATTTCCATCTACTCGGTCAACGTTGCCGGGAGCAGTAACAGCCAGCCGAGAATAAAGGCAACACCGCCAAACGGAGTAATCATACCTAGCGGGCTAATACCGGTGACCGCGAGGGCGTAGAGCGAACCCGAAAAAAGCACGATGCCAATCGCAAAGCACCACGCTGAACGGACTAGCCAACGGCTATCGATGGTGAGATTGAGCACGCCGAGTAAAGCCAAGGTATGCACCGCGTGATAGAACACCGCGGTATCGTAGGTAGCGCGTTGCGCGAGGGTCAAATGATCATCGAGGCCGTGGGCCGCAAAAGCACCCAGCAGCACCAATAGCGCACCACTGACCGCGACTAGTCTAATCCAAAGGGGTTTACTCATAACGAAAGGCAGGTCGCCACCATGGTTTGGCCCGTGCTATTCGGCCTGCATCAATCCGCGAACACGGTTCATGGCGTTTTTTTCCAACTGCCGTATACGCTCTGCAGAGACACCGTACTCTCCGGCAAGGTCGTGCAATGTCGACTTGGTATCGTCTAACCAACGCCGTTGGATGATATCGCGACTACGATCGTCGAGGCTCGCAACAGCGACCCCCAAGCGCGAACTGTTGTCGGCGTTAAACTGATTTTTTTCAACAATTCTCGCCGGATCGGCAGCGCGATCTTCGAGGTAGTATACCGGCGCCACTGGCGTACCCTCGTCGTCGTCGTCAGCGGAGGCGTCAAACGCCGGGTCGCGAACGGCCAATCGCATCTCCATTTCTCGCACGTCTTTAACCGCCACGCCAAGATCTTCGGCAACCGCGTGAGCTTCTTGATCATTTAACCATTGCAGACTTTTTTTAGCGCTGCGCAGGTTAAAAAACAACTTGCGCTGCGCCTTGGTGGTGGCGACTTTGACGATTCGCCAGTTGCGCAGAATAAACTCGTGAATCTCGGCTTTAATCCAATGCACCGCAAAGGACACCATGCGCACCCCCTTTTCAGGATTGAAGCGCCTAACCGCTTTCATCAAACCGACATTACCCTCTTGGATCAGGTCGGCAAGAGGCAACCCATAACCGCTGTAAGAACGCGCTATGTGCACCACAAATCGCAGATGCGATAGAACCAGCCTTCTGGCAGCGTCTAAATCTTCTTGGTAGTAGAGGGACTCACCCAGCGCTCGCTCTTCATCGGCCGACAAGATCGGCACGGCAGAAGCACCCTGAATGTAGGCATTCAAGTTGGCTCCGGGGGTCATCCAGTCCATGGAAATAACAGCTTTAGTCACTGATCTTCCTCCAAAAAAAGTTTGTCTTAAGAAATTCGGGCATATATTTTAGCACAGCCAACTGCACCAGTGGAATCATTTTACGTGGTTGATTCTATTAGGGTTCAATGCCTTTAAGATGTTTCTGAACCGCCAACCAAGCACCGAGCAACCCAAGCATTGCCCCACCGCCAAGTACACTAGAAAAACTTGCCAAACCCAGGCCGTGAAGCACAAAACGACTCTCGTATAAACTCGCCAAAACTTCGATCGAACGATTTAACCAGACCACCAATAGCGACAAAAAAATCACCGCCACCAACCCACCAAAAAAACCAAATACCACGCCCGTATAGAGGAATGGTCGACGCACATAGGCATCGGTACCACCGACCAATCGAATGACGATGATTTCATCGGTACGGCTTTGAATCGCTAACCGAATGGTGTTGGCCACCGCTAACAGCACTCCCAGCGCCAAGGTAATGCCCAGCGCGGTGATCAACTTTTCACCAATCTCAAGCATGGATCTCAGCCGCTGTAACCACTGCATGTCGACCTGCACTTGATCGACGCCGGCAAATTGGTCTATTTGCTCGGCAATAAGACCGGCGCGCGCCAGGTCGACACTGTCCGGCTGCACAACAAATACCGCGGGAAGTGGACTATCAGCAAGGTAATCGAGCGCCCGACCAAAACCCGACAGCGCCTGAAACTCCTCGAGCGCCTGATCGGGCGAGATAAAGGTAATCAAACCGACACCCGACAACGTTTGCAAGCGACTGTCGAGCGTTGCGATCACCGTCTCGCTGGCATCCATCTCGACAAATACCGTGATCTGAGTGGAGGCCTCGACGTTGCCACTGAGTCGCTCGAGATTCTCAACCGCGAGGTACAGTGCGCCCGGCAAGGCCAGCGCAATAGCGATCACCAACACCGTCATAATGGTCTGCAGCGGTTCGGTGGCCATATCTCGCAGCGATTGAAACAGCGTCAATCGATGGTTGGCAATTTCTCCGCGCCAGCGATCCCCTGGTGCCAGAGCGTTGCCGCTGGCTCCGCGCGGCGCACTATCGCGGCCTTTACTCTGGGTCTTTTTCACGCTTTCCACTATCCTCGGCGAGGGTTCCATCATCCAGACGAAGGATACGTAGCCGCATCCGATTGATCAACGAAACATCGTGGGTGGCGATCAACACGGTCACCCCGACGGTTTGAAAGCGCCTAAAGAGCGCCATGATCTCGGCCGACAACTGCGGGTCCAAATTACCGGTTGGCTCGTCGGCGAGCAATATCCTCGGCTTGTGCACAATCGCGCGAGCGATGCCGACGCGCTGCTGCTCACCGCCAGACAGCTCTGCCGGCTTTAACAGCTCGCGCTCGAGAAGACCCACGCTGTCGAGCGCCGCGCGCACACGCCGACCCATCTCGGCCCGCGGATAACCGGAAACCTGCAGCGGCAGCGCAACGTTGTCGTAGAGCGAGCGATCCATCAATAGTCGGTGATTTTGAAACACCACCCCCAACTGCCGTCGATAGGTCGGCACCTGCGCCTTGCTCAACTGATTGAGGTTAGTGCCATTGATGTATAAGTGCCCAGACGTAGGCCGTTCCATCAGCATTAAGAGCTTGAGCAAGGTGCTCTTACCCGCGCCGGAACGACCGGTTAAAAATGCCATTTCCCCGGCACCCATATGGAAGCTAACATCGCTGAGCGCCTCGTAACCGGTATCGTAACGCTTGCTTAAATTTTCAAATTCGATCATCGACCGGTACTCCCGCCGCTGGCGTTCGACAGCAGCGCTTGGACAAAGTCGCGAGCCACAAAGGGTTGCAGATCATCGACCCCTTCACCGACGCCAATATAGCGCACCGGCAAGCCATACTGATCGGCCAGGGCAAAAATAACACCACCCTTGGCGGTACCATCGAGTTTGGTCAAAACGATGCCAGTGACTCCCGCTACCGCGCGGAATTCCTTCATCTGTGCCAATGCATTTTGGCCCGTCGCGGCGTCCAGCACCAACAGTACTTCGTGGGGTGCCGATGGGTCGAGTTTAGCCATCACCCGAATGACCTTGGCAAGTTCCTCCATCAGGTTGCTCTTGTTGTGCAAGCGTCCAGCGGTATCCGCAATCACCACATCAATACCCTTAGCCTGCGCCGATTGCAAGGCATCGTAGACCACCGAGGCGCTGTCGGCGCCGGCGTGTTGCGCCACCACCGTCACTCCATGGCGCTGCCCCCAGCTCTGCAATTGCTCGACGGCAGCGGCGCGAAAGGTATCACCCGCGGCGAGCACCGTCGACAGCCCGCGCGCTTTTAATAGGCCGCAGAGTTTGCCAATGGTCGTGGTCTTGCCTACACCGTTAACACCGACCATCAAAATAACCGCCGGCTTGGGCAGTTCCTCAAGCACCAGGGGTTGCTCACATACGCGCAAAATATCGATCAATATGTCTTCGAGCACCGCGCGAGCCGCATCGACATCGGCCAACTCTCGGCGATCCAACGCTTCGGTCAATTGGCGAATAATTTTTTCACTGGTGGCAACGCCGACATCGGCCATCAACAGCGCCGCCTCCAACTCTTCCAGCAATGCATCGTCAATGACCTTGGCGCCGAGAAACAAATCCGCCAAACCCTGGCCACTGCGCGATAGCGCACCGCGCATACGCGCCGCCAGCGAGGGCGCGGCAGTGGCCGTTGGCGCTGATCTAAATCGGTCTAGAAACGATTTTTTCGGCGTCGAAGTAGCAGCTTCAGATTCTTCAGAGATGTCGGACACAGCAATATTATTAAGCGCAGTAAAATTTGCTGTATCCTATCACTAACCCCGTCAAAAGTGACAAAACTAAACCGCTAGGACGCCTATATTGCCGAATAAACTTTCCTCGGGCGATCTCAAACGCGCCAGCAAGCTGAAAATAATCGCTGGGCAATGGCGCAGTAGGCAGGTGCTATTTGCGCCCACGCCGGGATTGCGACCGACCGTTAATCGTGGCCGCGAGCGCTTGTTTAATTGGCTCGGCGCGGACATTCGCGGCGCGCACTGCGCCGATTTATTCGCTGGCAGCGGAGCCCTGACCTTCGAGGCGGCATCGCGCGGTGCAGCGACCTGTATCGCCATCGACAATCACCCGCTCGCGCTTAAGTGGCTGGCGTACAATGCCCAACAGCTGCGTGCCGAGCAAGTGCTATGCCGGTGTGGCGACAGTCTAGAACTGCTTAAAACGCCGCCAGCGCGACCGATGGATGTGGTCTTTATCGATCCGCCGTTCGCGCTAAACTGCAGCTCAGAGGCATGCCACAAATTAGAGCAGTATGACTGGTTAGCCGACAATGCGATGATGTATGTCGAGCTACCCAAGGACAACGAGGGTTTTTACCCGCCGACAAACTGGCAGTTATGGCGGCAACAAATCAACGGCGATGTCGACAGCCGACTTTATAAGCGCATTGAGCCGCCCTCATAATTTAAGTAAGATGCGCGCTCGCCACGTTAGATGAGGTCTATGCTATGCGAAAGATTGTCTACCCAGGTACGTTCGACCCCATTACCAATGGGCACATCGATCTCGTTGAGCGAGCCTCGCGACTGTTCGACCACATTATCGTGGCGATCGCCACCAGTCAGCGCAAGAGTCCATTGTTTGACATCGACGAGCGCCAACAACTTGCCAGCGATGCATTGGCGCACCTCGACAACGTGGAAATTCGTGGTTTCGATTACCTGTTAGTCAACTTTGTCAAAGATTGCGATGCCGACGGCGTGCTTAGAGGGCTGCGTGCGGTGTCTGACTTTGAATATGAGTTTCAGTTGGCGAACATGAACCGTGCGCTGTCGCCAGACGTGGAGAGCGTATTTTTGACCCCGGCAGAACCCTTCTCCTATATTTCATCGTCTCTGGTCAGAGAGATTTCCTCGCTCGACGGTGACGTTTCCAAGTTTGTCCCAGCCAACGTTGTCGCGGCACTATTGAAAAAGTTCAATCGAGCCTAGTCAGCGTTGGCAGGCGGCGCAATACACTGAACTGCGCTGACCGAGGCGCTGTTCGCGCAACACGCCGCTGCAATTGACGCAGGGCTGACCCGCGCGACCATAGACCAACAGCTGCTGTTGGAAATACCCCGGTTCGCCGCTGCTGTTGACAAAATCTCGCAAGGTGGTGCCGCCCTGCTCGATGGCCCGCGCCAAAACCACCTTAATATTGTCCGCCAATTGCCGATAACGCGCTAGCGAAATGCGCCCGGCGCTCCGATCTGGGCGGATTCCGCTCATAAAAAGCGCCTCTGAGGCATAGATATTACCCACCCCAACAACCACCGCATTGGTCATGATAAAGGGCTTAACCGCGACTTTGCGCCGCTGCGCGAGCGCGTATAGATGGTCGCCGTCAAAGCGATCAGAGAGCGGTTCCGGGCCGAGGTTGCGCAGTTGCCAGTGCTCTTCAGCGGACCACAGCCAACTGCCAAAGCGACGGGGATCGTGGTATCTCAGCGCCCGCCCCGAGGTGATCTGCAGTTCGATGTGGTCGTGTTTGCGCCACACATCGCCGCTGGCGACGATGCGCACGCTGCCGCTCATACCGAGGTGCACCAACATCGAACCGCGCTCTAACTGCAGCCGCAAGTACTTGGCTCGCCGCGACAGGTCGACGATTGTCTGACCCGCAACCCGCTCGCCAATATCTGCGGTTACCGGCCAACGCAGAGAGGGTTGGCGGACGACAATGCTGGCAATTTGCGCGCCTTTGAGCCAGGGCGATATCCCTCGAAGGGTGGTTTCGACTTCGGGTAATTCTGGCATTGGCAACTCGGCAGTGGTGGCTCGGTGGATAGCGGCTAACGGGGTATGGTTCTCGACGGCGATAACCCTGTATAGTGTGTCACACTGTGCGATAGAAATGCGACGCCGGACTAGTAATTTTTATAAGATTCAGTAGAATGCTCCGACTGTTTCGAAATCACCTGATTTTGTGGAAAGAGGTTATGGCACTAGGTAAGCGACGTAGAGAAGAAGACGAGTCACAGATAGACATGACACCTATGCTCGACGTGGTGTTCATTATGCTGATATTTTTTATTGTCACCGCATCGTTTGTCAACGAGATCGGCCTGCAGGTGGATCGTCCACCGACCTCAGACCAACCCCCACCCGATTCCGAAAACACCAATATCGTGTTTAGAATTTCGGAGAGCAACGAGTTGCGCTTCGAAGGCCGTCGAATCGATATCCGCGCGGTTAGGGCCAACGTCGAGCGCATGCACGCCGAAAAGCCCGAGGCCAAAGTGGTGGTTAGCGCGCACCCCAAGTCGAAGACCGAGATGTTCGTCAAGATCTCAGATCAGGCCCGCGAAGCCGGGGTTTACGATATTTCGTTGTCGACCGACGAGTAACAGAGTCCCTAAACACAGCGGTTCCCGATGATTGCCGCAGACGGGACGGCTGGCACCCCATGTGCACGATGCGAGACGCAGTAAATTTCGGTTGTTTACTGCGGTTAAAAAACAGATTTATCAGAAACTGCGACCATAAACTATAGTGGTTGCCCCATCAAACGCCAAAATCCCCTCTGTAACTTATTGAACTGCGTCGAAGCAGCATGCGCCACCTCGGGCCAGCACCGGTTCGGGATACTCTGAATGCCTGACAATGCCATGCAGAGCGTTTTATTGCGCGTGCGTGTTGGAGATTATTCGCAGTACCGTACAACCGATAAGCTGACGCGGACAAACGCGCGGTTGATGCGTTGAATCGCAACCTTTAATCACCACAGCGCCTTGCCCGCTGTATGCGACTCGATGATATCGGTGGTTACCACCGCGGGTGAATTCGCTGCGTCGCCGAAACCTTGGATAGCACCTAGATAACAACTAGATAACAACTAGATAGCACCTAGATAACAGCTAGATAGGACAAAGGATTCGGCCGCCGCAACATCAAATGACTGGCGTTTTACGGACAACCTTGTGCGCCGAGCTTGTCAGCGCAAGCCCTAGGATTTCAAACTCATCGAGCGAACGGTGCACGCCCAGCTTTTGCGCTTATCACTTCGTGGTGCGGCTATAGGTTAATTACCCAGCTGCGGACGCGGAAAAGCACCGGCCGCGATCGGGGG
>Ga0115006_10000518_pt1 | contig 21082 bp, 10 predicted proteins | sample ArcOceMetagenome_3_FD_88943 | JGI IMG/M metagenome (GOLD analysis project Ga0115006, IMG submission 88943) | Marine eukaryotic phytoplankton communities from Arctic Ocean - Arctic Ocean- Svalbard ARC20M Metagenome | ecosystem: Environmental > Aquatic > Marine > Oceanic | place: Arctic Ocean...
TCTTCGCGATTTGGCCGAGATTCATTTCCGGGTGCAGGGCTCTGTATTGCTCTTTCATGCTCTGCTGGAACAGCAGATACGCGGTCTGATTCCGACGGGGCGCATTGTTGTCCCTCTCTTTCACGGCCCTCTTGCCCTTATTGCTGGCAATGGAGATGTCGGCAGCGTCATCGGCAGAGGACATGTTACTTGGTGCGATCTGAATATGATGATACTATGCTCTTGTAGAGGAAGAGAGAGAGAGAGAGAGAGAAAGAGAGAGAGAGAGATTGCAGGAAAACAGAGAAATAAATTAGAACATGCTGCGTACTCTACTAGTAGGTTGGTGATGAGGTTGCGCCCGACGCCGGAGGCGCTCGCGACCAGGCTGGAACTGAAGAACGGTCATCCGAAATAAATCAAGCAAGCAAGCAATCTGCAAATCTGCAAATCGTCAGCATTTGGGGCGTCGAAAACCAAGTACCCTCGTCCTTCGTACCCTCTTACCTTTGCTTCGCCGATCGTACTGATACGCCCGATTGACAATTAATTGCCAATCCGATACGGCCGATACGCCGATACGGAAGCCGCGATAAGCCGATGAAAATCATGCATGCATGTCGGCGACTTGTAACCCGGATGAAGATTGTACGAGGTCGACCGACCAGACCTCGTAAATGTCTTGATCGCCAACCCGTACATGAGTACACCCGCTACTAGTACCCAGCCATCCAACGCTTATGGCGGCATCGGCAAAATCTGGCGCCAAGAAATAGATGGCCAATGGTACCGTAGGAAGCAGGAAGCAACGCACGGAGCTCGAGCAAGGCTAGCTAGAATGGGTGGGGACCTGAGCATCCTTCGGTGGACCCCGATAGCCGGCGTGGCGTCGGCGGCCCCGCCGATGCTCACAGATGGAACTGCCGATGACGGAAGGTCCGACATCAGCGGCAAGAAGAATGGTCATCGTCGAAGCGGATCCGTCAACGCCTCCAGCTCTGCCGCCGCCGCTGGTGCTGGTGGCGATGGTGAAAATCTCCGCATCGGGATGTCCCGGGAGCACTCCACCATTATGGGCCGATCGGCCCCGCTTCTTTACGAGTACGCGTTGATCGGGGACTGGACCAAGCTCCTTTCGCGGATCAAGACGCATCCCGCCGAGGTCTCCTATCACGACAAGCGGCGGAACACCGCGCTGCATCTGGCCTGCCGGAGACAGCCTCCCGTGGAGGTCGTCGTAGCGTTGATAGGGTGTGGCGATGGCACCACTGCCCACGCCAGTTCTGCGAACGGCGGCAGCAGTCATTCTAATAGCGGTGGGGGCGGCGGCGGTGGAGGAGGCGCCGAGGCTCGAACGGTCGATGGCCTGACGCCCCTCCACTTTGCCGCGTACTGTGGTGCCTCGCCCGAGGTGGTTAGGATCCTCTTGAAAAGATACGCCGACTACAAGACAGCGAAGAAGCAGAGAAGGAACAAGAAGCCACCTCCACGAATGGCGGCATCGACAAGCTCCGGAAGTATTCCCATGTGCATCGGTGCCAGTGGGCGAAGCAAAGGTGCTTCTGATTCTGAGGAAGCAGTGCCAAGGCTGGACAATCCCCCACTCGATAGGAGGTTGCGCTCCCCCCTGCATCTCGCCTTGTCGGGCTTTCGCAACCCTCACAGACCGTCGGTGGTTCGACTTCTGCTTCAGGCGACTCCCGCCTGTGCCACCATGGCCGATGAGCGTGGTAGGACGCCACTGAGTCTTCTGTACGACGATTATGCCGAAGAGTTGGAGGATGCCATATCGGACGACTGCTCCGAAGGACACGTTCGAAGAATGATTCAGAACGGTGGGGATATCGGTGGTGACGGTGGAGGAGGTGGTGAGCTGGCGGAATGCTGGATCAATCTTACCCATCTTCTCCGTGCATCTTACCATGGAGTTGTGGGTGAAGATATTATCCCATCCTCCTCAACCAAATACCGGCGGGCAGGTGGCTATCACTCCTCCTCCGCATCCCTTCGCCTCGATGGCTCGACGTCGTCATCGAACATGAACGCTGATGGTGCCAACAACGGCGTTCCTCAGGCTTCGATGGCTTCCGAGATTGATCTATTGCACGGAGCATTCCGTCCTCTTCACGCAGCGGTAGGAAGTTTCTACGATGTACCCCTTCCGTTTTCGATGTTGATACTCAAGGCATTCCCAACGGCGGTGAGCGAACCCGACGAGAACTTCAATTTTCCCCTCCACCTGGCTTGTAGGGCTATGTCAGCTCATCAGACCAAGAGGTTGAGAATGGGGTGCAAGGATGTCTCGACCGTTGAATACAATCCGCTCAGATACAACGGCAATATGGTTTTGGATAAGCCAAGAAAAAATGAGTCGAATAGTTCTCATCATCAGACATCACAGAGCATCCAAAGAAAGCCACCCAACTCATCCGGTGCACTCTTGTCCATCTCCGAGGCCAGTGGCTCAAATCGAGCAGCGAAGGTGTACAATATCGATTTATCGGGACGGAACGATAAGAATGCCGACTATCCGGATCAATCTGGCACGGCCATCATCAGCGCTCTCGTTGAATTAAATCCCCATGCAGCTTCTGTGCAAGACGATTCTGGCAAGTTGCCCCTCGTCCTCGCCATAGAATCAGGCAAACCTTGGGACCCTGCTGTCGCCGCTCTGCTCAAGGCGTATCCGGAAGCGCTGACCGATGATTCGGGCGGCATCAAGACGATTAGAGATGCCGTGAAAGCGGGCCTTACTTCCCCGGCACCAAGTGTTCGCTTCGAGACTGCCATAACTGTTCGAGAGATGGTGAGTCATCTCCCTCGCTCTTTTAGGGGGACTGCCGATGCAGATGGTATCGTTGAAGAGCTTCTCGTAGCCATTCGGCCTGGAACGTCATCCTTGAGCGCCATTGGAAGTCCCCGAAGCGTTGTGGGCGACGATGCGTCTGTCTTGTCAGCAGCATCGAGTGTAAAGACAGATGTTACCGGTCTCTCGACATCGTCGGCTAGGTCTACCCGTAGGAGTGACCCCGCCATCAAGAGTGCTGCTCTAGAAGCACTTGCTGGAGTCTTTGAGGCCGAAGCGCGACGACACCAACAGATGGATCAATCGAATGGAGACTACGACAGCCCAATCATAAGTCTTCCGATATGTGCCGAAGCGGGCCTACGCGTTGGACTCAAAAGTTTGAGACATTCCGATGAATCTGTCCGAGAAGCTGCTGCTAGGGTCATAGGCGAAGCTGCTTCGCTATTGGGACCAGATGTTGTTGCCAGTGTGCTCCGAGATAGGATTATTTCATTTGACACCAAGAAGAAGAAAAGGTCTCTCCTTCTAGGTGGCGGCTTAGGTAGCAGCAACCGCAGTGTGGTGACCGCCGCCAGTGGTGGTAGCTTTGCCACTGCAAGAGAGGACAATGACGACTCGGACGACGAAAATGAGAGCAAGCAGCTTACCGAAGCCTCCAGTCGGAAGAACATAATCCCGCCGACTTCAAGGCATGGTCGCATTGCGGCTTGTTACAGACTATTATCAACGAGTTCGTGCGCGTCTCTGGAAATTTGGCAAGGCCAATCCAATGACAAAGACAATGCCTCCATTGTCAACGAAGTGACCAAGCTCGTAAAAGACGCTCTCTTGGACGAAGATTCTGCTGTCCGGAGAACGGGTTGCCTTGCCGTTGGCCCTTTACTGAGTCTGGTGAGCCGTCCTCTTGATTCGACGGCTGATGCCTCTCCGCAGAAGGCATCAAGTTTGTCACTCTCGACTCTGAAGGAGGTCAGAAGTGCAGTCCTGAAACGGATGCGAACTGGAGAGGAAGAGGAGGTACACATTAGTCTGGCAATCGGTCTCATGGGGGCAATGAAGAATGATAAAAGTATATTTTTATGCAAGGCGGGGTTGCCGATACTCGATGGGGCATTGGTTTTGTCTGTATCGCCCCTCTGTGCGGTAGATGTGCAGAAAATGTTTCATGGATTTCTGTGGTTGGCGTTGGGCGTTGGAGAAAGCGATAGAGACGGTCTTGGAGAGTATATGAAACTTGCTCAGGGCGAGAATGGTGTGGTGGTGATGTCGCTTGTGAGCAAAACGCTGTCAAGTATAGAGTGCGTGAAGGGCCTACAGTAATTGTGCCTACGTAGTAATTCCTACAGAAATGGTGCCTACAGCCTATCGACCGCGCGTGCAATAAGACCGCACGCACCGAATGAAATAAAATGTGTACGGCTGTACAATTGTAAACATGTACATATGTACATGTACACGTAGAATCTAGAAATTTGTACATGTAGATCTAGATCTACCGGTACATGTAACTCAATAACTCTTCTTAAAAAAGAATCTATCAGAATTCCTAGGATGAGTGTTGCCTATTTGCATATTGATAGGTACTCTAGCTAGACGGCTACATATTACTACCGGTAGAAGAGTACCTTCTCCTTCTCTCTTGGCTGGGTTTCTGCTCCATGGGCAAATGTTCCGAGAAGTGTGAAACGGACGACGGTCAGAGTCGCCTCGTCGTCCATCCACTGCATCCGATCCGATCCAACCTCAACCCAACCAACCGTAACCGCGCGCCCACCGCATGACGCACTGTCTCCAAGCCTCCAACTGGCTCTTCAACCCGGGCGGTACTATGTATTATAGTTGGAACCGGTCAGCACAGGCAATGTTCTGTCCTAAAAGTGGCAAATCTCATGCCGCAGCAGCGGCTGCTGCAGTCGTCGTTCTGTTCCTGCTGGTGGCAAACAATCATGACACAACTTGCTATGCATTCAGTGCCACCACTTCTACGAGTATGCCGTCTCGTGCTGCTCTTTCTGCCATGCCATCATCATCATTAGCTACCCATAGAGGAGGAGTGGTAGCCAACTCGCGCCGATTTCGGCATCCCAATTACTTGGCGGTATCTGCCTCGTCGTCGTCGTCGTCGGCAGATGTAGATGTAGTGGGTGTTGCTTCTTCGGCTGCTGCTGCAGACGGCGATGCGAACGATGATGACGAAAACGACGATGAGGTAACGGAAAAGAACGCCGTCACGCGTTCCCTGGCCATGGCGGAGGACGAAGAAGAGCAGCGCATCGCCGACCTCGAGCGGGCTATGGAGGAGTCGAGCAGGCGACGGCGTCCGTCCGATGGCGAGGGTGAAGAACGCACATTCGATTCGGGGACCAGAATACGCAACGGCGTCCTCCAAAACGTCGACGGCGGCAACTCAGTCTACTCGGAGCCGATGGTGGTTTCCACCTCGGGCTTTGGCGGCGCGGCCGATGCTGAGGCCGACGACACTCCCGAACAGCGACAGGCGCGCATCGATTCCATGCTCGAGGCCGACGACCAGGAGTGGCGCGACCGACGGCGCCGGGAGCAGATGGGGCGGTACGCCGACGCCACCTCCCGGGAGGAGCTGGAGAGGATCGCCGCTGAGGAGAAAGAGGAGATCGCACAGGATAACGAACGCAAGGCCGAGGCGGCCCAGCAGCAGGGCGTATCGCTGCAAATGCTGGACCCCGTCGACAGTGCCGGAGCTGTGGCGGCCGGTGGCGCGGGTGCGTTCAACATCAAGGGCCGCAGTCGCAGCTGGTTCGACGACGTCGACAAGGAGCTGCGGCAGGAGCTGGACGAATTGGGCGTTGCCAACGGGGACAGTGAGGGTGGGCCCACCATGATCGATGGAAAGGTTACGAGCCGCGATAAACTCCAGGGTGTCCGCGTTGGTAGTGCCGGTGGGTTTCAGCTCGAGATTTATCCTGGTGACTTCGTCGTTCATCGGAAATACGGTATCGGCCGCTTCGAGAAGTCGGTGCTGCAATCCAAGAAGAAGCTGACCAAGGCCGAGAAGGAGGCACAGCGCATCCGTAGGGAAGAACTGCTTCGTGAAAAGATCGCGGCAACTGGGAAGAAGTCGCTCCCGGCCGAGGAGATTCAGAAGATTATTAAATCATTCGGCACGGCCAAGGATGACGATCCCATCTCCAATCCTCAGGCCACACTTTTGGAGATTACTTACTCCGATGCACTTGTTCATGTACCAGTTGATCGAGCGTACCGACTAAGTCGATACAGGGCTGGAGATTCTGTCGTCAAGCCGAAGCTTTCTCGTGTCAAGGGCGGTGCCTGGGAAAAGGCCAAGGATAAGGTGGTGGAGAATACCATTGCCATGGCGCAAGATGTGCTGGCACTGTACGCAACGAGGGAGTCATTGTCACGCCCACCGTGCAATCCCAATATCGAGGGACAAGTGAAAGATTTTGAAGAGACATTTTCATTTGATCCGACGCCTGATCAAAGCATTTGCTTTGAGCACGTTGAGAACGATATGGTATGGCGTTCACGTCCTATGGACCGATTGGTTTGTGGCGACGTCGGCTTCGGAAAGACAGAGGTCGCCCTTCGAGCTCTCTTTAGAGCTGTGGCAAATGGCAAGCAAGCTGCAATGCTGGCTCCGACCGGTGTCCTTGCCGCCCAGCACTATAGAAACGTCCTCAAGAGGATGGGTGAGGATACCAACTTCAACGTTACGGTTGGGATGCTCCGTGGCGGAATGGGAAAGAACACCAAGAAAGGCCGTGAAATTAGAGAGGAGATTGCCGAAGGCAAAATTCAGCTTATTGTCGGCACTCACGCGCTTTTAGGTAACAGCCTGAAATTCAAGGATCTTGCGCTTCTTGTGATTGATGAAGAGCAGCGCTTCGGTGTCAAGCAGAAGGAGAGGCTCAAGGTCATCAGCAACGGTGTCGATGTTTTGACTCTATCGGCCACACCGATCCCAAGAACATTGCAAATGTCTTTGTCGGGTGTTCGCGATACGTCGACAATTCGAACTGCTCCCCCGATGAGAAAGGCCACCATCACAGCCGTGGAAGAATTTAATGAGGACGTTGTCTACGAAGCTATTCGACGGGAACGGGAACGTGGTGGACAGTGCTATTATGTGCTACCTCGTATTGCCGACCTGGAGGAGGCAGAGACCATGCTAACGAAACTGTTTCCTGATATTCGGATCATCATGGCTCATGGTCGCATGGGGAGAGGAGCAGAAGAAAATGTGGAAAAGTTTGCGGAAGGCGACTACGACGTGCTTCTGGCGACCACCGTTATTGAAAATGGCGTCGATATTCCAACGGTCAACACCATTTTTGTCCAGAATGCTCAATCGTTGGGTATGTCGACGCTGTACCAGCTCAAGGGTCGAGTCGGTCGATCGAACGTGCAAGCCTATGCCTACTTTCTTCACCGACCGGAGGCGATCACTGAGCAATCTGCAATGCGACTTCAGGCAATGGCTGACTTTTCGTCAGAGCTGGGCTCGGGTTTCGATGTCGCCAACAGAGATCTCGAGATTCGTGGTGCTGGCAGTCTGCTCGGCACGGAACAGAGCGGAATGGCTGCCAAGGTCGGTTTTGATTTGTATATGAGAATGCTGAAAAAGTCCGTTCGGCAGCTTCGAGGACTGGACCTTCCCGCCGTTCCACGTACCAATGTAATCCTTCCCGAGGGAGAGGGAAGCATCGAAGTCGGCGATGGATCCAGCTCTTCGAATGCCTTCCAGATCAATAAGAGTTACATAAAGGATCCAACGGAACGATTAAAAGAGGAATCGGCTGCCCGTCTCGCCGAAAGCACCTCGCAACTTGTGGAGCTGACGAATCAGTGGAAGGACACTTACGGGTCAGTCCCTCCCAAGGTTCAAAAGCAGCTCAAAACCCTTCATCTTCACGCCTGCACGCGCATTCTTGGCATTGATCTCGTCGGCATGACTACTTCTATCGATGCCGAGGGTACCAAGGAATGCATCCTCCGCTCTCCCGGACTTCGACTTCGCCATTGGATTGAGATTAGCAAATCGTTGCCGCGAGGCGCACCGACGAAGGGACTAGATGTGATCTTTCCTTCTAGATTTAATGAAAATCAGGGAGAAGTAGAAATCCGGGGCGGTAAGAAGATCGATATGAGCACAATACTTGTAAGGACTGTCGAAGAAAATGTAGGCGAAGAAGAGGAAGAGTGGGATGCCCTCGACCAAGAAGAGCATGAATCCATGAAAGAGATATCCTCTGCGCTGAATGTAAAAGCCATCGATGAGGTTGACGTTGAGAACTACCCTCGATTTATAATCAAGGATTTCGACGCCGTCAAGCAAGGGCAAAGAATAGATGCCCTTTTGAAGGTTCTCCTTCCAGCCTCCAAGGTCGTGTTCGAGAAGCAAAAGGCCGATAAGGAGAAGGCCAAGATTGCAGCAGAACTCCGAGAAAAGCGAGAGATGATGAAAAAGCAGCAAAAAGAACGTGATAGTATGAGTGCGAGGAACCTCGGCCTAAGCGGTCCAGTTGTGGCCGATACTTTTTAGTATAAAAGGCAGAGCTACAAGTGTGAACTCTAATAGATCTTGTTGCTAGCTACTCGTAGCTACTACATAGTAGAGTACCTACAGAAGAAGGTAGGTTGAAAGGGACTTATCCAAGTGAATAGCTCGTTGCTACTAGTACATATCACAGCTGTTCGGAGCTATCTATCTTTGTGAAGTCATCAACCCATTTGGTCTAAATTGGCCTTCACTCTTTCGAATGTTTGTCTTACAAAATCATTATGTGCCATTATCACAGGTAGACGGGGATGGCGTGAACGCCGGGGCGCATCTTCCCAAAACTCAGCGACCTCCTTTGACTTCTCTAACTCAAGCAATGTGTCGTTGACGTGGGCCTTCAATTTACCAAATGTTGATGTAAAATATTGTTGATGAAATGAGGCTTTTGTGGCAGCATCGCCAGCCAAACATGCATCTTTGAACCTCGCTCGGAGTGATGGGTCGTCGTCCTTTGAGAGGATATCGTAGAGCAAGAGGTCATACACTTCAGCAGACACATCACCAGTGTCTTTGTAGAACAACAGATCAACGAAGCTAAGCCCAAGCTCTTCCATTTCCTTGTGCAAATCCATCAGTTTGCAAAATGACGCAGGGGCTGTTTTATCCAGAAAACCGTAGCGAGCAAACAAGGGGCTGGGATCTCGGGGGTCACCGTAAGATATCCGAAGAGGAGATCCTGCCGATACATCCTTGATGGCGTAAACCATACAGCTTCCGTCCTGGTCAAAACTTATTTCTGCCTCTGGGTCGCCGCCGTGGTTGAAGTAATCAACAAGAGGCGCTATCAAGTGCTCCCCATTCATCTCAGTGCTTCGAGTAGTCGCAATATTGTACGCCCAGAGCACAATCATTTTACTGGCCTTCGTCTTCTTGGATATCATATCTCTGCCGATAGTGAGCAAGACTCTGTGGAAGTTTTTGTACGTCGTTCGTTCGTTGCTGCTAAGCCACGCCGCATAGGGTGGTAACGTGTCAAAACATGCATAACTCATGCTCGAGCCATTGTTGAATCTCCGAGGCAATGACTCCAACCAGGGGTAGTATGGTGATTGCGTGCCCTTCTCATACTCGACCAAAATCTTTACAAACAATCGAAAGAGAGGAACCTGATGCGCCAGTCCAGCGTTGGCCAGCTGCTGCTCCCCGTCGGACAGAATCATCCCAAACTCTTGTCCGGCCTTGTTCGAAGACAAAATAATCTCGGCCGGCACACGGACCACAGGACTGCCCGCCGGCAGATCGGTGTTGGTGATAATCGAGTAGTCAATCCCCGTGCTTGAAGCGGTATCAGTTTCACTGCCCATCAAATCCAGACCGTCCGATGTTTGGATCCCGCACCGCTGAAATGCCCAGTGTTGCATTTCTTGGACATTTCGGTCGGGTGCCGGTGAGGCGACATCGTCGGCAATGACAATCCGCCCGTTGCTGTTGTCAGCATGGAGTGAGGAACATACTCGTGGGCGAATGTTGCGAAATGTTCGTGCTGAAGGTGTTGGGCCATCGATGAAGGCACATGCAGAGCAGCTGAGAATGAGACATTCTGCGAGTGGTAGGCGAATGCTTCTCGCCTTTGGCTTCGTCATGCTTCTCTGCTCTGTCTCTTGCTGCTACTACGATACGTGTACTACATGTACGAAGTACTTGCTACCGTTCGCCGGTTTCGTGCGCGTGTAGCGATGGAAGAGCTCATAACCTATTAGCAATATGCCGGATGCCGGATGCCGCTCATTTTCTCACGATGGCGGAAACCGAGACCAGCAGCTCCTTCGAGACGGGGGCGGACGAAGCGGCTCCTCCGGCCGAGATTCGGCCGCTCGTCCTGCTCCTTGCCGGCGATGCCGACGCCGACGACGACGTCGACGCCGGTGCCGATGGAGATGAAAGTGCCGATACGGAGCAGAGCAGTGCCAACAACCTGGAGGAGGAGATGGGCCGAGCTGTCGATGCCCTCCAGCGCAGCGAGGAGGCTCGGGTCGATCTGTCGTCGGGTTTGGGCATTGATGCCGGTGAGTTTTTGCACTGGCATTACTACATGTATATAATACATTCGTTGTTTTCTGCATTTCTTCGCTCATATCGCATGTCCCTCCTCCGCGTACGTGTCTTTTCCACCCGCCAATCATTTTTGCGGCGCTCGCTCGTACTCGTACCTTGCAGCGGAACGATGCGATTCGGCTGAGGCCTATCAGCGCATTGGATCGCTCCTGGCCAACGCTCTGGTCATCCATACCGACTTCTCCGTTGGTCGATCGACGGACGAATCCAAGATCCCATCGGAGGAGGATGCGACCATCCTCGTCGGGCTGGCCCGTTCGCTCTGCCGAGTGCTGGCCCTGTCCTCCAGCCCCAAGATTATGGACGACTCTGCCTCGATCGTGGTGGAAGAGCTAAGCTCCAAGGATTCCTGCGTCGAGTCGCTCCGTGCCCTCGTCGAACCGTTACTCAAGGTGGCCAGAGACGGATCGGCCGCTGCCGCCAAGGCGAAGGGAGGGAAGAGGTGTGTCGATGTCGGTCCGGCTCTGTCCGTCCTGGAGGGTGTCGTCACCACCTTGATCTACGGCAAGTCGGCTACTCCCGATGAGCAGTGCGAGTGGCAGAAGGAAATGCTCCAGCTACTCCTCAGCTCGACCTTGACGGGCGGAAGATTCGCGCCAGGTGCCGAGGTTGGGATGTTCTGCGTGTACCTTTCGAGCCTGACCCAGCAGGACTTTGATGAGACGGTGGCACCGGCGATTGGGCTGAAGCTGCGTGCCAATCCGGACGGTGCCCTTGAGACTGCCAACGGTCTCATTTCCGCTCTCGTCATAAGTGGGTCTGATATCGATCTGGCGGCACATGTTGAGGGAGAAACCAAGCTCTTGGCCACTGGGATGCGGCAATTGCGCTCGGCCAAGGAAGACATGCGGAGCCTGGCAGTGGCGTTCATGGTGAACCTGACTGTTTTGAGCGGAGGGAATGCCATCGTAGCCGGAGGCGCCGTCGACATGGCCGTTTTATCCATCACGGAGGCACTCATCAGCACCAAGCCAGCCTTGGCTTTGTCGACGCCAGAGCAACGTCTCTGTGCATACCGCATATTAGAACGTATTGCCGCACATCAGCTCGATAGGAGAACGGGGGGGGAGAATGGTGATTTTAGCGAAGATGAGAAGAAGGTCTTGGCATCCTTGACTGATACTGCATTAACTGCATTATCACAGACTCTATCGAAGGATAATGATCCAACTGCATCGTCGGCAGGGTTGCAATCGCTCCTACGGTGGATCCAGGTGGAGAAAATCGTCGGTCTCAAGTCGAAGGGCTTCAAGAGCGCCTTGGATTATCTTTGCAAGCCTGTCCTGAGCAAGAAATTGACTCCATCTGTTTCCACTGATATCCGATTCCGCTTGGGATCCTTCCTGGCTTCGTCCATGTCCGATGATTCCATCGAAACTATCATCTTAGATCTGTTTCAGCACGAAAGTAAGCTTGAAGCTGCTCTTGTGGCTCTGGTCGACTATGCCGCGACGAAACATAGCTCCTCTGGCAATGCAGCACAGATTGACGGGCTGATTGCTGTCTTCCTTCTTCTGACGCATGCAAGCGCAACATCTTCGAATTTGGCACCTGCCGCTGCCAAGGCACTCGCGGCTGGGTCCTCGGTCAAAGCGAGTAAGTCTTCATTCTTGTACTCCGAGGCGATGAACAGCGCTTCGTCAACGAACGAGATCGTTGGACGCATTTTGCATCCCTCCATCGCCCTCTACTGCAAGCTTGTTTCTAAGCATGCAGGTGATAAGGGCGCCTCGGCGAAAGATGCGATTGTTCGACTCAGCGAGAAAGGGAAGCCTAGCTCGGCCGCGCAGACGTTGGCCTACTGCGTTACCAAACCATCGTCTTCTGCCCGCTCTTCTGACGCTTCGCCTTTGGATCGAATCTGTTGCAGTCTGAAGAAGGTTGTCACATACAGCATCGCCGGCTCGAAGGCATCCGATGCCATCCTCGTGGCTCTGTTTTCCCTCGTCAACGCAATGTCGGAGGAACAAGAAGCCGGCGACTGTGTCCTAAACGAGACCAGAGACTCGCGAACATCCGCTGACCCTGTCAACACGTCGTACGCGAAGCTCCCTGTTGCGAGGGGCAAATTGAGCCCACCCTCATCGCGCAAGGGTCTTGATCCTCCTTCCATCCGTCGAGCTTCCACCATGCTCATATCCTCCGCTACAAATATTGACTCTATCTGTAAGTCGCTGGTGCTTACACATGCCGGAACGACGGTCAATCTTACAGAAAGCAGAGAACGCGAGGTACTCGTAACTACGACCGTCCAATTACTGCGAGAGAAGATCGTTCCTCTTTCAAAGGAAAGCGATTATTCCTCGTTGGCCAAGTTACTAGCCGATTTTGTCGTTTCTTGTGCATCGTCAAGGCTCTCGGCAATTAACGAGGACGAGAAGGATCCTCAGGCTTCAAACGATGGTGCTGATGATATGGAGAACGATGGTCTCGTTCTGAGCTCCATGATCCATGAATCTGCCATAAGCTTAATAAGTTCACTTGGTGCTATCGGTGGTAACTTTGACCCCGAATTTGCCGATGAAGATGATGAGGAAAATGAACCGTACGCATTTGCGTACAATTTATGTGTCGATGAGATTTCTGTCCGCCTGGCATCTGGTCTGATGACATCGCTCAAGGCGATTAAGGCAATATCTTCCGATGACGTTGAGTTACTGCGAAGTCCTGCCGGTGTCCTATTTGTTGCCGGGAAAGCAGCTGGCAATTCATCAAACGCCATCGCCTCCAAAAATGCAGCCAAGAAAAGAATCGGGGGCAAGAAGAGTAAGGGAGACTTTGGTGCTGGCTTTGAGGAAGAGGTGAGTTGATTCAAACGATACTGTATTTATTTTTTGTTGCTTTTGCTTTCAATCTCCCCTCCCCTCCCGCTCAATTTCCTCTTGTCCCCCTCAATTGTGTTTTGCTCTGCACTTACAGGAATGGGAGCGCCAAATCAAGGAAGAAATTGCCGCGAAGAAGAAGGCCAGCGCTGGCGCATCAGGCAAATCCACAGCATCTGTAACAGATGAAGAAAAGAAAGAGCTTGCACGTCAGGACGGCAAAAGGAAGGCACTGTCATTCCTTGTCGATGGCGATCTTCCTCGTACTCTCTCTGCAATTCGCGCTCTGTGTTCGTCCGAAATCGAAGTTGGCAATGCTGTCCTTCCGGTGCTGTCCGAAAGTGTTGTCGCATCGGTAGTATTGGAATGCGCTGCCTTGTCCGGTGAAAACGGTTTCGAAGCGCTTCGAGAACAATGCTTTGATACACTCTGCGCCCTGGCCGCTTGCGTGTACGAAATTGATGAGGATCACGCGTCAACTATGGCCCGTGCTCTCGCCATCTCTTACAAGGACAACAGCAATGGAGTGGAGAAAGGCGGCGACGATGATATCACTCTGACCGTCAATGCCCTGCCATCGCCATGCGCTCCAGCTGCATGTGTCGTCTTTGAGATGGATGATGTCAACGAATGTCTATCGGGGTCTTCTTTTGCCTTCCTCTTCCCTGTCATCAAGGCTGCCTTGACCGGACCGCGTACTGCGGCGGGGTGCGAACCTGCGCTTCGAATCCTGTACCGACATACCAGTATGTTGGCTGGAGAAGATACCGATGAGAATGTGGCGCCTCTTCGCAAAGAGATGGCGCTCGCGGTGCTGGAGCTTCTTTCTCACGATCGTTCCCAAACATTCGTGGAGCCAACCCCTTTTGATGCTCTGGTTGCCTGCTATTCTACGGATGTTTCTGACGATGCGAAGGGACTGGGCCTCAGCGCGGCAGAGCTTGCGCCCCTTCTTGGGGATATGGGTGCCCTAGGAGGGAAAAATTGCCGGAGAGCATCTATGATGGCGTTGTCTTCGATTGCTGCTTCCCATCCATCGCGGCCCCGTCTAATGAAGATCAATCCACTCATTGAGAACCGTATCTGGGTCAATTGCTTCGAAAGCAACCAATCCATTCAAAATGAAGCGCGAGCAGCTTGGCGACAGGTTTGTGGAGTTGAAGACGACGATGAATTGGCACTGCCATCACCTTCCAAGATGTATACTGCTCCTTTGATGCCTTTGCTTAGTCACAAGGATCGTAGCATCGCTAATGCTGCCGCTCTTGCTTTCGCGCATGCTGCGGGTATGCACCAAGACACTGCCGAAAAGAGCGTTGTGCAATTGTGCTCTACCTTCATCGATGCCTACCCGACTCCCGCCTCTGACGCTGACTCGAGCAGTGCCAGAGGAGGCGGGAGTCTTCCTAGCATGGGCAAACCCATTGGCAAGTCCGCGAGCTCGTCGTCCTTTCCCGAACCTCCCGCCGCCGCTCCCAAGAAACCCAAATCGAAGCGGATCGACACAGGCTTGCCCAAGAAGCCTAAGAAGAAAATGGTAGGCGGAACGAGTCTAAGCAAGCTCACGGCAACAACAAAGCCCAAGAAGAAGGTTGCCACCACCAGAACCATGCCGAAACCTAAGATTCCACAACCCAAGGAACGAACCTTCGACAAGGAACTGCTTGAGAGCCAATTTGCAACTCCGTCGACGAAGAAGCAGGCCGAGGTTGAACAAGATAGTGACGACAAGATCGCGACGAGACTCGGAGTCCTTCGTGCCATTACTGCTCTCTCGGACTCGTCCGCAGATGTTACTCTTGACATATCAGTTTTGAAGATTCTGGTTTCTTTCCTCATGACCTATGGTCTCGCCGATGTCAATGAATCTGTGAGGAATGATGCGCGGAATGCTTCTCGCGATATTGCTGCCTCAAATGGTGCGTCGGACGAAGCCATCGCCTTCCTGTTGCCCTACTTTGAGTCTATTCTCAGCACCGGCCAAGCTGATTTGTCCTGTCTAGGAGCTCTTGACAAGGACAAGGCACCGCAGGACGTTGCGAGTTCGGATCGGAGAAAGGAGGGTGTTGTAGTAGCGCTCGGTTCCGCTGCACTCCACCTCGGCGGTGAGGAAAATGAAGAAAAGATTGATGAAACCATCGATATGCTCCTTGCAGCTCTGACAACACCGAGTGAAGATGTACAGTCGAGCGTCGCTCTATGCTTGTCAAAGTTGATGAAGAAGGGCCGAACTCAGGACAGAATCGAGACGATCCTCGCCGAATTGATGGACAACTGTCTCGAAGGCGAGAAGCTAGCGACACGTCGTGGCGCGGCATATGGTATTTCGGCTGTCGTAAAGGGGAGCGGCATTGCCACCCTCAAGAAATACGAGGTCGTCAAACAACTCGATGATGCCTGTTCGAGCGGTACCAGTGCTGCCAAGGAGGGGTCTCTATTTGCCATCGAGCTCCTCAGCGAGCGTCTGTCCCTACTCTTCGAGCCCTATGTCATCGTACTGCTTCCTTCCCTGCTCCGATCCTTCAGTGACTCCAGCGACCATGTTCGCACCGCTGCTCAGCACGCCGCTGGCAAAATCATGAGCAAACTTTCGGCCCATGGAGTCAAGCTGGTTATGCCGGCAGTCCTCAAGGCATTCGATGATCCGAATTGGAGGACGAAGCAGGCTTCGATAACCATGCTCGGTTCTATGAGCCACTGTGCACCCAAGCAGCTAGCTTCTTGTCTTCCCAAGGTAGTGCCAAAGCTCACTGAAGCATTTTCCGATACCCACCCCAAGGTCAAGACAAGCGCCGAGGAGGCCTTGGATGAAATTAGCAAGGTCATCAGGAACCCCGAGATTGCTTCCATCAGTCCAATCCTTCTCAAGGCACTCATAGATCCCGCCACTGGTACATTGAATGGTCTGGAAACGCTCATCGAGACGGAGTTCCTCCACGCGATCGATGCTCCTAGCCTTGCCCTCATTGTTCCCGTCCTTCACCGTGGTCTTCGAGATCGCTCTGCCACTACAAAGCGGTACGGTGCGCTCATCGCTGGAAATATCTGCACAATGATCAATGATCCACGTGACTTTGTTCCGTATCTTTCCATATTGCTTCCCGACCTCAAGTCTGTACTCCTTGATCCTATTCCAGATGTTCGCTCGACATCTGCAAAGGCTTTCGGCTCCCTCACCCGTGGATTGGGTGAAGATACCTTCCCAGAGTTGCGGCCGTGGCTGATTGCAACGCTCCAGGCCGAAGAAGGCAGCTCGGTTGAACGGAGTGGTGCGGCTCAGGGTTTGACCGAGGTCCTCATTGCTGGTGGTGGCAGTCTCGTTGAGGAGGTGATGTTGGAAGAAATCCTGCCCCTCAAGTCCCACCCGAAGGCCAGTACTCGAGAGGGCGTGCTTTGGGTTCTTACGTTCCTTCCGTCGTCTCTCGGCCAAGGCTTTGCGCCTTTGATCGACCCATCCCTTCCCGCCCTTCTCAGTGGGCTGGCAGACGAGAATGAAAATTGCCGCGATGTTGCCCTCCGGGCGGGCAGAGTTTTGGTGCGTAGTCAGGGCAAGCCTCACATCGACAAGATTCTCCCACCCCTCGAGCTCGGTCTCAGCGACGATGATTATCGAATTCGCGTGGCATCCCTTACCCTTCTCGGGGATCTTCTTGGTATGCTTGGAGGCACCAAGGTGGTCAAGGGCGATGCCGACACCCAGGATGATATTCGACAAGCTGAGCGCGCACAGGCCCAAATCGCGCTCGTTCTCGGAACTGAGACAAGGAGGCGCCTTCTCAGTCGGCTTTACCTTACCCGCAGCGATACAACTTCGGTTGTGCGACAGATCTCTGTCCAGGTGTGGAAAACTGTCGTCAGTGTGACGCCGCGGACTCTGCGAGAAATCCTCCCGGTACTGATTGGGCAAATTGTCGACGCTCTTGCGTCCGGCCATCCCGAACAAACCGAGGTCGCCGGTCGTTGCCTTGGAGATATCGTCGCCAAGCTTTCCGACGCTGTTCTGCCGGAAATCATTCCCGTCCTTCAAGATGCATTGTACTCTGGCGACGAACACACTCGCCGAGGTGTAGTTGTCGGCCTGACCGAAATCATTAGCTCCTCCAGCAAGGAGCAGATCGCCAAGTACCTTAGCATTCTGGTCAAGGCTGTACAGGATGCTCTCTGCGACGAGGATGATGGCGTCCGAGCAATGGCCGCTTCGTGTTTCCAGAGTCTATACACAGCAGTCGGGAGTCGAGCACTCGACGAAGTTGTGCCGGCCTTGCTGTCTGCCATGGAACGCGAGGGCGACGAAGACGAGAGAACTCGCGCGGTTAACGGATTGACTGGAATTCTGAGCATCCGAAGCAAGGAGCTGCTTCCCTATTTGGTTCCGCGTCTCATGACGAAACCCATTACGAAGAATCATGCCGGTGCTCTTGGACAGATTGCCTCTGTTACCGGCGACACCCTTCACATGCACTTTTCCACCATTGTCCCCGGCCTGCTCAACGAGCTCGCCTCCTTCTTTGGCGAAGATGTCGACGATGACGAGAAGGAGAGAGAGGTCGCTATCCGAGAATGCTCCAGGGCTGTTTGTGGCAGCGTCGAAGAGATTGGCGTCAACAGGCTCATCAGCGAAGTTGCGTCCAAATGCGGCAGCGACAAGGAATCTCTGCGAAAGGAGAGCTGTGAGATGTTCCAAGTCATTGTCGAAGAGCGTAAGTTTCTGCGTGCATTTATCATTTGTTTCGCCCCTTCGCTACTTTCCTCTCGAATGATTAAAATTCTCCTTTGCTCTACGAGATGAGGCCTAAAAATCTTATCCTTGAGAGTGTTCTACTATGAGATTTCTGTATGACGAGAGAGGTTTAAGGAAACGAGCTGTATCTACATGTACTTTGTCATTATTGCAACATTTACCTTACCACCTATCGCTTCCATCGCCAATCTCACATTTCTTCAGGCAAGGACGAGGCAGACTTTTACGACGATATCGAGATTATTGTGAGAGAATTGCTTTATCGTCTGAACGATGAGAGCGCCACGGTCCTCAAGGCGAACCAGCTGGCTCTTACCGCGCTCACGAAGCATGTGCCTTCCGAAGAGCTCGTCAAGCACATTGATTACGTTCGTAACCTCATTGCCAGTATGGTCAGTGACGCCAGACGAAGAAAAGGCGGCGTTGGAGATGGCGAATTTCTTATGCCTGGTTTCAATATCCCTAAAGGTGAGTTCTTGGTGTTGTTGTTCTTCTCCTGGATGAAGACGGGACATTCTTACGTTTGTTTGCTAAAGTGGGCTACTGAGATGAGGAAAAAACATTTTGATACCTCGAACAGGTCAATTCCTAGTGAAGGACACTTCATTGTGGGAGATCAACGATTAGTCTTTCTGATTTGTAGCCACTGCCACAATCTGTGGAAGTGTTCTGTTTTCCATTCCGTTGGTTCGTTCCATGTGCTCAATATCCTCACACACACTCTTACCACAATCTATTTCATAAACAGGTCTCGAGCCACTGCTACCGATCTACCAGCGAGGCATCCTCTACGGCAACGCCTCAACACGTGAGGCTTCTGCCGCTGGCCTTGGCGAGCTGATATCGCTGACGTCGACCAAGTTCTTAGCTGGACCGCTCGTTATCAAAATGACAGGACCCCTCCTCCGTATCGTCGGCGACCGAAATGCATCCGAGGTGAAGATCGCCATCATCCAAACGCTTGGCCTTATACTGACGAAAGGAGGACCGAGCCTCAGAGCTTTCGTTCCTCAATTCCAGACAACTTTCGTCAAGGCCCTTTCCGACCCCTCCCGACGAGTCAGAGTTGAGGCCATCAAGGCACTTGCCCTGCTCATGCCCATCTCGACCAGGCTCGACCCTCTTATTAAGGAGCTTGTTTCCGGTTCTCTCGGTAAGAGCTCCCAATCATCGACCGAGACTGCCGGTGCTGTTGCCGTCCAGACCGCGACCCTCGAGGCACTTTCCATCGTATTGAAGCACGGCGGGAGTAAGGCGAAGCTTCCGGAGAGCATACCGTCGGCTCTGAGCGCTGGGAAGGAGTTGATGGTCCACGACGACGAAGGTGTTCGCGAGAGCGGCGCCAAGGTCGTCGGAGCCGCCTGCGGCCTGCTGGGAGTCGACGTCACATCTGAATTTGTTGATGAGAATATTTTATCGGGCAAGGACTCGAGCGAGCGTCGACACGGCCGAGCGCACTGCATCTACCGGATCCTCGCGTCACCTGTCGGTGCTGAGCTTGGCAGTGACATCCACAACAAGCTCTTGGAGTTGGTGAAGACGTACATGTCCGATGAGAACAGGCTGGCACGCCAGGGCGCATGCGTTGCTGTCGGTGCTGTTCTCGGCAGCGCCCCGGATGCCAGTGCTTGCTTGGCGGCGGCGGAGCCCATTATACTCAAGGCAATGGATCTGCAACAGCCGATGGAAATCCATCAAGCTCTCGCTGCCGGCCTAAGCACTGCCGTGAGGCTCAAGCCAGACGTGTTGGCGGGCAAGGAGGGTCTTGCACTGATGGACGCGTCGCTCAAGCTTGCCATGAGCGGAGTTCAGCGAGTTCAGTGGTCCTTCAATGACTTCCTTTGGCTTGCCCTCAAGGTAGAAGCTGGCGAAGATGGATTGGAAGAATACCTGTCCATCGCCAACTTTGATAATTGCAAGGCAATGAAAACTCTATTCAGCAAGGTTTTATCCCGGCAGAAGGCGATGACCACCATTGAGGATTTTTAGGTTTGATTGCTACGTAATATATAATAAGACTACTCGCACTACATGTAGCTAGTGTTGCTTTTGTCGCTCCATATGTACCTACATGTACTACATTAGCATCGTAGCTATCCATGGGTTCTCGGTTCGATTGTACGCTTCTTCGATAGCTCATTTAGGGTTGCATCCAAAGAACTCGGCGGTGTACCAGCTGCTGCTGGCGGAGGCGGCCCGCCGGTTGCGGAAGTGGGAACAGTTGTTGCTCCTGCGCCAGCAGGTTGTTGACTACTCGGAGCACCATTACCAGACATGATATTGCCGGCGCCGCTCAGCGATGCACCAAAGGCCGCAAGAGGGTCACCACTGTCTTTTGCTGCGGCCTGGCCATCCGCGGCAATCACAGCGATGGGTGCTTGGCTGCCGATGAAAGCCGCCCCTGCCGTCGCTATTGCCCTTCTTCGCCCTATGAGGGTGCTCGTCTTACGAGTATTGGCGTCATCTGATATGTGCTTCGGCGAAGGATGAGCAAAACATGAGGGGGCCGAAGCCAAACCCGCGACAACGAACAGCTGGCCAAGCCAACTCAGGAAAATGATGAAAACGAAAAACTGGCGTCCGGAAATGCGACACGGGCGTGGTAGCGGTGGCGTGCTCATGCTGCTGGGGTCCGCCGTATCTTCAGTACTAGTATCTTCCGCCTGCGCTGTTGCTCTGTTGTGCGTGAGTGCGTGAGAGTGTGAGAGATGATGAGAGTTCGGTCTCCGGGTTCTCTACCTAGCCTACCATACCGTACCATACCTAGGTACCGATACCGCTACGTACATGTTAACCATACCGATACCGATACCACCGCGCCGCGCGCCGCGCCGCCGGCCGGTGTCTAGTTGGCAAGGTTGGACTGCAGAACCCCCACAAGAAGGTTAATACCTGTACATGTAGTCTACATAAGTACCGTACGAAGCAATCCAATCTACCAATAAGTCAATAATAACAAGTCGCTAAGTAATTCATATTCTCTCTACTTCCCAACTCAGGGGGGGGGGGGAAAAAGTGGGTTTTGGTTTTTGATTATGATGATTTTAGGGGTTTTTAAAATTGGGGGCGGCCAATTCAAATGTCTTTCAGGACTAACAATTGAACTTGTGGGGGAA